>Ga0105239_10002158_pt1 | contig 25327 bp, 18 predicted proteins | sample KBSC44metaG_FD_92761 | JGI IMG/M metagenome (GOLD analysis project Ga0105239, IMG submission 92761) | Corn rhizosphere microbial communities from Kellogg Biological Station, Michigan, USA - KBS C4-4 metaG | ecosystem: Host-associated > Plants > Roots > Rhizosphere > Soil | place: Michigan, USA...
CCCACTATAATCATTTCGGGCACAACATTTACGTCCCGGCGGCTAAGATACCGGCAATATTCTGCAACCAGGCTAAAGTGATTGTCCCCGTCAAGTACGTATATTACCGGGTAACGCTTATCGGGCAGCAAGGTATCTACAGGCGGTACATAAATATAAATTTTCCGGTCTTCACCCAATGCTTTAGACGAAAGTTTGATTATATCTGCCGATATGGGTTTAAATGCCGGGTCGGTTTGGGCAACCAGGCCTTTGGGACTTAACAGGATAAAAAAAATATATATTGTGCTACTTCTAAGATGACGCTTTAAATAGCTGTTGTAATTCATGCGAATCAAGGGTTAAATCAAAATTGGTAGGTGTCTGTAATAACCGGCTGGTTAGTTAAAGATACATGAATAATTATCGTTGGTAAATTAATTCGGCCACCCTGTGTCGGCAGATATCCGGTTGAAAAAGTCTTAAGTACTTCTGTAAATCAATTTTTTACATCTGCCCCTTCCGTATAGCCCTCGGCGATGAATTCGTCCACGATCTAAAGGCCTTCCTAAATGCAGTAAGGTCCGAATAACCTAAGATGTCGGAAACCTCGGATATTTTTATGGCAGGGTTTTGCATTAACTGGAAGGCAATTTCTTTTCTTATTTTTCCTGCAATATCGCGAAAGGTTGTTTGTTCCTGCTGCAGCTTGCGTTGCAAATTGCGGGATGTTATATTCAATGCTGCAGCCGCTTCTTCAATTGTTGGTATCCTTCCCTTGAACCGCATGAATAATACCTGTTTTAAATTTTCTACCGTACTATTAGTTTCCAACAGCGCCAGCTTGTTATCCACAATGGAGTTGAAAAGCTGAAACATGGATTGATCGCTGGTAAGTATAGAGGTCGATAAGTCTTCTTTACTTACAACAATGCGGTTGGTATCTTTATTGAAAAGCACTTCGCAGCCAAAAAACTTCCTGTATTCTGAAATTTCCCGCATTTCGTAAGCCAGTTCGATCCTTAAAGGAACAATGCGCTTACCCGACAGAGTATGGCATGTATTGATGAGTGCTGCGAACAAAAAATCATTGGCATGTCTTGCTGGTTCCGGATGTTTCATCAGCCACATCTTATTCTGAGCTATCTCGAGAATAACCACATCATTGACAGTATACCTGTATTCAACCATTGGCGATACCATATGGCCATACCGGCATAACATCTGAAGACCCTGGTCAAGGTCTTTACTGCTTTGGATCAAAAAGCCAACCATTCCATGAAGCAGTTTGTCTACGCCCATGCCTATATGCAGGCCAATCAAGGGATCACCCGACAGCTTTAAAAGAGGCACCCAAATAAGCGCCGCTTTCTCCCATTCAACCATATTTTCCGAGTCGCCAATTTCTTCGGGGTTGATGCCCGACATCTGGCAAAGTGTATCGAAAGCTGCTCCAAATGAAGTAGCCGATTGAAAAATGGTGCGAATGACCGTTCCCTGTAGACCCATGGCGTAAAATATATCATTTTAGGCAGAAAATACCCCTTTTCCTGCCTGTAAAATGGAGGTCCTTTGCATTGTCAATTTAAAATATATGAAATCAAGTAAAAACTTATTTTTAAAAAAGTGGGAAACCGCCAACCTGGCCGTCTATTCCGGTGCATTAGGTTTATTGCACCCCCTTATTGCTCACGGTTTTACCGGTGATCATGATAAACTGTTAACAACCCCGCAGTTTATTATGCATACATTGTCTTTATTTGTTTTTGTTTTCTTTCTTGTAAGAACGCAGAACAAAACGTTTCAGATTGTAGGGCAACGGAAACCGCTGGCCGGTATCTGGCCGTTTTTATTCTTTACGCCCTGGGTGTTCTGGCTCGGTTATTATACCCTGTTCGTTCCCTTCGACATATTGTTTACATTCCTGTCAATTGGTATAATCAATGCCATACAATTGAAACCACTGGTTAAATTTCCGACAAAATGGATATGGCAATGCATCCTGGTCTATTTCCTCGCAGCAGTAGCTGGTATTGTTATAGGGCTCGGCGCTTATTTGCTTTACTATAAGAACTTGCAGGGAATTGCGAGGGATATAGCCACCTGGCTATCAATCAGTATTCCTGCCGCACTTGTTGTTGCTTACTGCTTCAGGTATATTTTAACGACCCAGGTCATCATGCCCGAAGATCATGAGTCTGATATTCCCGAACAGAAACTTTACGGCAAAAGCGAAAAACTTATATTTCCTCCAGCTTAAAAGGCAATTTGCGAATGCGTTTGCCAGTGAGATCAAAAATGGCATTGCATAACGCCGGTGCAAAAGCGGGCAATCCCGGTTCACCAACGCCACCGGGCTTTTCATCATTCTCCATAATATGCACTTCTATTTCTGGAATTTCATTAATGCGAGGCATGGGGTAGCTGTTGAAATTTTTTTCAACAGCTTTGCCGTCTTTAAAATGTGTGGCGTGGTTAACCGCTGCGCCCAACGCCATAACGATGCTTCCTTCCACCTGGGCCCGAATGATATCGGGGTTTACATACCAGCCGCAATCCATCAGGGCGAACACCTTATCGATCTTAATTTTTTTGTCCTGCCGGCGGGACACCTTTACTACCTGTCCCACCCTGCTGCCAAAACATTCCGTGATGGCTATGCCCCAACCATCGTTTTTGCGCCGCGATTTCCAGTTACTGATGTCTGCAAGCTTGTTTACCAGGGCCTGGTAACGATGAGAGGTCAGATGCGCCAATCTGAATTCCAGCGGGTCCTGCAAAGCAAGGAGTGCCAGTTCATCTATAAAACTTTCACAGGCAAATGCATCAATATTTGCGCCCGGTGCGCGCCACCACATGGTTGGTATAGGAGATTTGGTGGGGACGCTTCCAAAACTATAGTGCGGTATTGTTTTATAATAGTCACTTACCAGGCCGCCAATCCCGCCGTCATTCACTGTTACAGGTTGCGGTTCGGCATCCTTATCTTCTCCCGGGCCTATGTATTGGGTAGCGGAAATAATTTGAAATGCGAACATTTTCTTTTGTGTATCCACTCCACCCCTGCATCTATACATTGACCCTGTACGAAAGGGGCCCATGCTCATATCATCTTCTCTTGTCCACACCACTTGTACCGGCGCTTTTATCTCTTTTGAAATAAGTGCCGCTTCGAGCGGGTAATCTGTAAATGCCTTTCTTCCAAAACCGCCGCCAAGAAAAGTCATATTTACAGTAACGTTTTTAATTGGTATACCCAGCCTTTCGCTTAGGTCTGCCTGTATCCAGTTCGCCTCCTGTATCGGGCCCCATATCTCAATACTGTTCTCTTTTACGTCGGCAATGCAGTTGAGCGGCTCCATGCAACTATGCGACTGGTAAGGCGTTTCATACACAGCTTCTGTAATAGCCGACGCATTTTTTAATGCCGTTTCAAAAACGGCTGATGGCAAAGGCTTTTGAAGATTTTGCTGCATTCTAGCAACCAGCTGTTCAGAATCCAGGTGTTCAAAGCCATCATCATCCCATTCAACCTTCAGCTGTTTGCGTCCCTGCATGGCAGCCCATAATGAATCTGCTACCACGGCGACGCCTTCAAATAATAATCCAAAAACAGCTCTTTGTACTTTAAGTACATGTTTTACTCCCTTGACGGATCTTGTAGCCGAGTCATCGAAGCTTTTTACTTTCCCTCTAAACCGCGGGTTGCGCTCCACCACCGCATACAACATCCCCGGCAATTGTTTATCCAGCCCAAATACCGCGGTGCCATTGATTTTAGCGGGGATATCATTACGGCGGAGGGGCTTGCCAATAATTTTATAGTCTTTACGCTCTTTTAGTTTTACCTCCTGCGGCGGTTTTAGTTGCGAAGCATCTTTTACCAGTGCACCGTAGCTGAGTTTTCTCCCGGTGCCGCGATGTATCACCTGCCCGTTTTCCGCATAGCATTCGGTTGCCCCGACACTCCATTGTTTTGCCGCGGCTTCAATAAGCATTTCCCTGGCAGAGGCTCCGACGCGCAGCAATTGCTGGTACCAGCCACGTACAGAAAAACTCCCATCCTGAGGTTGCGGGCCATATTTCTGAGGGTTGGCGGCGGCGAACCGTACATTCACCTGATCCATTCCAACTTCCAATTCTTCCGCAATAATTTGTGGAATTGCCTGCCAGGTTCCTTGTCCCATTTCCGAACGGTGAGTAAAGATGGTTACCTTGCCGGAACTCTCTATTGATATCCATGACATCAACTCCGTTTCCGCATCATCCGCGCCAATAATTTTGCCAACACTTTCTCCCAACGCGGGCCAATAAAAGCCGATCGTTAAAGCAATACCGGATAAGCCAGTATTGCGTAGAAAAGCTCTCCTGGACGAATCCTGTTTATGCTCCATGACTGTAAATTTTATTGTTGCCGGTTGTAAAAAACGATAATGCGTCGTCGTCTAATAAATTTAGCCATTCGCCGGTAAGAAAGCAAATATGATTGACCACCTGCGGACGGACATATATGAGCGGCAATCTAAAAAGGGTAAGATGCTCTTTTCACCCCCTTGAAACGGGAAATACGTTCTACTGGTATGTCAATATTTTATTGTTTGTCTCCTGGTTTTTGCACATCCTGCTTAGAACACGGAAACTACTTTCTCCAATTGGACAGTGGATGTATGCGAGCCTCAGTCTTATTCTCTTGCTCGGAGTAAAGACGGCGCCGGCCTACGGTAGAGTGAGCTGAACAGCAGGTTTTGCTATTTATATAATATTATTCCCCTCGCTTTGTCCCCCTTTCGAAATGTCGATCGTCATTAGGGCAAAGGACAAATAATATGAGAAATATTCTGCACATAATTTCAAGCGCCCGGGGGGATCTATCCTATAGCAAAGGGCTCAGTACAGCCATTATTAAAAGGCTGAAAGACAAGAACGAGAACCTGAGCGTCGTGGAAAGAGACCTGACTAAAACGTTTCCCCCTTTTTTTGATGAAGCCTTGATCACCGAGTTTTACCGACATCCTGCGACCATCAGCAAGGAAGGCGATCTGCTGCTGGAATACTCAAATACCATTTTCGGTGAAGTTAATAACGCGGATATTATCGTCATCGGTACTCCGATGCATAATCTGGGCATGTCCGCTCCGTTGAAAGCCTGGATCGACCAGCTAGTGCGTTTTGGAATTACCTATGAATATGGTAACGACGGTTCAAGAGTTGGGCGAGTGAAAAATAAGAAGGTATATTTAGCAATAGCCTCCGGGGGAAAATTGACGTATTGGCCAGACAATTATGAATTTATAGAAACCTATGTCAAAGCCGTATTCAGCTCGTATGTTGGAATTACAGATGTGTCCACATTCAGGGTTGAAGGGACCGCAGAAGATAATTTTAAGATAGATTACGAAAAAATCATTCAAAATTTGTAAAAAACAAAAGATGAAAGAATTTACATTAATTTTCAGACTGAAGGATATCGCAGACTTCAAGCCTACGCCAGAACAGATGCAGGATCGATTAAATTGGTTGGCAGGCATTGCTGCACAGAACAAACTGGTGGATCAGGGTAATACCCTTTTGCCGCATAACGGGAGCGCCAGAACGGTAAGACCCGATAACATAGTAACGGACGGACCCTACACGGAGATTAAAGAATTTATTGTTGGTTACGTCATCATAAGGACCGAGACGATTGAAGAGGCGGTGGAGATCGCCAAAGGAAACCCGATCTTTAAGATAGGAGGGAACATCGAAATACGCGAAGTTTTAAAACGAAATTGATATTGCCCGACCAGGAATTGAACAGTGAGTTGTTAACTGATCTATTCCGCAAGGAATATTTGAGAATGGTGGCCATACTGTGCCGCCATTTTGGCCTGAAGCATATAGAAACTGCAGAAGATATTGTCAGCGAGGCCTTTTTGAAGGCATCCGAGACCTGGGTGACCAACGGTGTCCCGGCAAACCCGAGGGCCTGGCTTTACGCGGTGGCAAAGAATAAAGCCAAAGACTATATCAAACGCAGCGCTTTATTTGAAACGCAGATCGTAAAGGAACTCGGATCAAAAAAAGCCATCACGGAGCCTGATTTTGAATGTAGCCCCGAGACTATTGCAGACAGCCAGTTGACAATGATCTTTGCAGTTTGCCATCCGGGCAATCCCGTCGAAAGCCAGATATGTCTGGCGCTGAAAGTCCTTTGCGGCTTCAGCCTGGAAGAAATTGCCAATGCTTTTCTGATAAGGCCTGAGACAGTAAAAAAACGGCTCCACCGGGCGAGGACCCATCTTCGCAACAGCGATTTTCAAATTGGATTATTAAGTGAAGCAGATATCAGATCGCGACAGAACACCGTACTAAAAACCCTTTATCTTCTGTTTAACGAGGGCTATTTTTCCAGAACCCACAAAGGCCCTATCAGAAACGAGCTGTGCTCGGAGGCGGTAAGATTGACTTTGATGTTAACAGAAAACCCATTGACTAACACCCCTCAGACCAATGCTTTGCTGGCGTTGATGTGCTATCAAAGTTCAAGACTGGATGCCCGTACCAATCCCGAAGGCGAAGTCATTCTTTTTGACGAACAGGACAGGAGTCTATGGGATAAAAGTCTGATAGAAAAAGGTAACTATTATCTGGTGGCTGCCTGCGACGGCGGCGAAAGATCAAAATACCACCTGGAGGCAGGTATCGCCTATTGGCATACAACACCCACTGCGGAGAATAAATGGCAACATATTTTGCAATTGTATAATCAGCTTGTCCTAATTGAATATTCACCCATGGCCGCATTGAACAGGACCTTTGCCTTTGCCAAAGTCTACGGACATAGGCAGGCCATCCGGGAGCTCGAAAAACTAAACCTGGAAGAAAATGACTATTATCACAAAATATTAGACTATTTAAACAATGCGGATGCGTCACCCCGGCACTGAAATTCCATATTACGAAGACATCAACGAGTTTCTGGCGTCTGTTCCGGTCGACGCGAGGGCAAATGATCCTCTATTCTACTGTTTCAGGCTGCATGGCAAACCCGCTGATTAGCCGCGGGTTTTTGCATTTCTGGTGTAGGGGATCAACAGTTTGCCGGCCAGCGCCAGACGTATCCTTTCTTCCCCACAAAAAATTTTTTCAACTCTTGTAAGGGGTGGTACCTTTTCAAACGTATACTACCCTGATGCTAGACAAACAACTACTCGACCGGTTCCTTAAAAATGAATGCAGCCCCGATGAACGGAGGATGGTGATCGACTATCTCGCATCGCATCCCGACGAGGCCGCCCGCCTGCTGCCCGCGGAGGAGTTTGAGGAAGTACGGCCCGTGGACTGGGACACGCAGCGGTCTGAGCGTTCGTTTCATCAGATCCAATCGCGTTTAGGCCATCGCACTACCCAGATAGGCCGTCGCACCACTCCGATCGTCCGGTGGAGCCTGGTAGCCGCCGCCGTGCTGCTGGCGATTGTCGGCGTCAAATGGCTGTTCAATGGGACGGGCAAGCCAACCCTGGTGGCGAAGGCAGAACCTAAAGCAGAGGATGTATGGATAACGGAAGCCAATGACTCCACCCATTCCCGCATGTTCCTGTTGCCGGATGGTTCCTCCGCAGAACTGTCCCCCCGCAGCCGGATCAGCTATCGGCGTAGTTTCGGCTCGGATGACCAAAGGATCATAAAACTCACCGGCGAAGGGCAGTTCAATGTCACCGGTGATCCGAAGAGACCGTTTATGGTCGTTAGTGACGAGCTTACCACGACTGTATTGGGCACTTGGTTCGCGGTGACCGCCGACTCCGGCGCTTCGATCATCAAAGTACATTTATATAGTGGTAAGGTCCGCGTGGGGCAGTCTGCCGGCAAAAAGTGGAAGACCACGGACTCATCCCTGCTCCTGGCGCCGGGCGAAGAGCTCGTATATAACAGGCAGCAAATGCTGGCTGTTATCAGACGGCCCGCGCACCTCGGAAACAAGACTTTGGCTACGACGACCAGGCCGCATCAGCAGACTGCCTCGGCCAAGCCTCAATGGTATATGTTTGGGGGACAAAGCCTGGCGGATGTGTTCGGTCAGCTCAGCGATTATTATGGCGTACAGATCAATTTTTTCCCGACGGATGTAGAGAACCGCTATTTTACCGGCAAGTTCTCCAGGACTGAATCACTCGATGATATCCTCAGCGATATCGCTCTGCTACACGGCCTCACGTTGACCAAAAAAGAAGGAATGTATGTTTTCCGGAAGAAGGATCGGTGAACCATCGCCGGATACCTACGGTATCTTATTGCCCAATAACGCCCATTACTAACAATTTGAAATGTCAGGTTTATGAAAATTGACGCCGCACTTCAACGTGCATTGCTTTGCCTGTTTTTGCTTATCGCGCTGGTCCCGCTGACAGGAAGAGCCCAGACGCCCAGAACTTCCGTGACGGGTATCGTCCGCTCCGCCATTGGCGACCCGCTCGCAAATGTCACCGTGACCGTAAAGAACGTACACACTAATTTTAGCGCCGGCACTGCAACCGATAGCGCCGGTATGTTCCACTTCGCCGGTCTCGAGGCAGGCACCGGATATGAATTTACCTTCAGCTCGATCGGATTCCAGACACAGACGATCCCCAACAACACCCTGAAATCGGGTTCTGTATTTTCTCTGGCCATCCGCATGTCCGGAGCCCATGAAGGGCTCAGCGAGGTCATAGTAGTTGGTTATGGCACACAGGCCAGAAGCACCACCACATCCGCCGTCTCTATGGTCAAAGGCTCCGAGCTGGCCGAGTCTCCGGCGCCCAATATCACGGCCACCCTCGCCGGTCGTGTCTCGGGGATCAGCGCCCGGCCCAACGGAGGCGTTCCCGGGCAGGATAATCCCGATATCCATGTCAGAGGTATCGCGACCATGGGTGGCAGCGGAGCCCTGATCGTCATCGACGGCGTAATCCGCAGCAATATCAATGAGATCGACCCCAACTCCATCGAGTCGGTGAGCATCCTGAAAGACGCCGCAGCAGTAGCACCCTACGGTCTCGGCGGCGCCAACGGCGTTGTCCTGATCACTACAAAAAGGGGTAAGAAGGGAACGGCGAACCTGTCACTGAACAGCTATTATGGCTTCCAGCGGCCCACCGCGCCACCGCACATGCTGAATGCCAAAGACTATATGACCCTCAAGAACGAAGGCGACGCAAATTCGGGACTCCAGCCGGACTACTCCCAGGACCTGGTCAACAACTATGACAAGCTGCACGCCCAGAATTCTGACCTTTATCCCAACAGCGATGCGCAAAAAGAGCTGATAAAGCTGAATACGCCCATTCAGAATTACAATCTCCAGGTGCAGGGCGGCTCCGACAGGATACAGTATTATGTAGGGCTCAACTATCTCGGACAGCAAGGCAATGCCGATCCGCTGCACTACAACCGCTACAGCTATAATATAGCGCTCGATATCAATGCCACTTCTACCACGAAGATCACTACTTCGCTGAGCGGGGCGCAAGAGCAGAACCAGGTCTCTCCCAACATAGCAGGTTCCTTCCTCTCGTGGGTTCCCCTGAATGCCGTCTATTTCACCAACGGCCTGTGGGGCCAGAACGGCGGCTACTCACCCGTCGGCGCGCTACACAGCGGCAGCTACGATCGTTTTAACACCAGCACCCTGCTGACCTCGATCGGTGTCGAGCAGCAGCTGCCCTTTATAAAAGGCCTCAGCATCAAGGGCGTGTTCAGCTATGATCCCGTCAGCACCTTTGAAAAGAACTGGAGCCGGCCCACCTACTATTATATCTATGACACGGCCAACCATCCCGCGACGTTTGACAAGACACTCCTGAGCGACGGTTTTACCACCCTGACCGAAAACTACAGCAAGAACGAGAACTTTACTTACCAGGGTTATCTCAATTACCACCGCGTCTTCGGCGAGCATTCGGTGACTGGTCTCGTCGTAGCCGAGGCCCGTAACAATGTCTATAATACCTTTGGCGCCTCACGCAAGGGCTTTAGCGTAGACGTGGACGAGCTGTCCCTGGGTACTTCCGACCGGCAGAATTTCGACAACACGGGCACCGGCGCCACGGGCAGCCAGATAGGCTATGTCTACCGGCTCGACTACGGCTATGCGAATAAATATCTCATCGAGGCGACCGGACGCTATGACGGGCACTACTATTTCGCTCCCAACGACCGCTGGGCCTTCTTCCCCGCCTTTTCCGCGGGATGGCGCCTGTCGGAAGAGTCTTTTATTAAAGATCATTTCGACTGGATCAACAACCTGAAGCTGCGGGGCTCCTGGGGTAAGTCGGGGAATCTTGCGGGAAATGCTTATCAGTACCTGTCATCCTACAATCTTTACGGGAATGCCTACCTGTTCGGAAACAACAGCCTGGTACAGGGCTCTCAGGTCCTCCTGGAAGCCAATCCGAATATTACCTGGGAAAAGTCCAACAAGACGGATGTAGGCTTAGAGGGCACTTTCTGGAAGGGCCTGCTGAGCTTTGAGGCGGATTATTTCTATGAGAAACGCAGCGATATGCTGCTGGCGCCCGCCATCACGGTCCCGGTCGAATACGGTCTGAGCCTTGCGCAGGAGAATGCCGGCGTGATGTCGAACCATGGTCTGGAGCTGACTTTAGGTACACAGCATTCTTTCCACAACGGCCTGCAGCTCGGCTTGAACGGTAATTTCAGCTACGCGAAGAACAAGCTGCTGCAGGTATTCGAAACGGCCGCAACCCGGACCAGTCCCAACCGTAGCCGGACAGGCAGGCCTTTTGGGACACCCTTCGGCTATAAGGCGCTCGGCCTGTTCCAGACCAGCGATGACAAGAACGGAGACGGCATCATCGACGCATCGGATGGCTATAACGTCACTCAATTTGGCACGCTTCATCCCGGAGACGTGAAATATGCCGATCTCAACCACGACGGAAAGATCGACGCCAATGACGAGACCGCGCTCGGCTATCCCGTGACCCCACAGATCACCTACGGCTTTACACTGACGGCCAACTGGAAGGGTTTTGACGTGAATCTCTTCTTTCAGGGGGCAGCAGAAGCGAGCCTGAATATACAGGGCTATCAGACCGTCCCCTTCCGGCTGAACAACACCAGCACGTCTTACGAGTATTTCAACAACCGGTGGACGCCGACTCATCAGAACGCCAAATATCCCAGGGCGTACGCCTCGAAGAGCACCAACAATACTACCAATCCGCTGAACGGGGACGGTTTTGGACTCTTCTCCTCGTCGATCTGGATGATCAACACTGGCTTTATGCGGCTGAAGACAGGCGTCATCGGCTATACGATCCCTCAGAAGATTACGCAAAAATTCAGGGTGAAGAACCTGCGGGTCTATGTGACAGGCCAGAATCTGTTTACGGTCAGCAAGCTCCGCTTCGAAGATCCTGAGACGGGCTACAGCAACCGTGAAGAGGCCTATCCCGTTCAAAAACTTTTCATCTTCGGCGCGAACGTCAATTTTTAAACTTACCATCATGAAAAAGCTAAAGATCTTTCTATATATATCCCTGGCCTGCTCGCTCTTCTCCTGTAAGAAATACCTGGACAACACGCCCAAGGACTCCGTAGCGGGGGAAGCCCAGTGGGCCGATGAGTCCAGCGCCGACCTGTTCGTGAATGATATTTACGGCCAGATCAGCCGCCCCAACAGCACTCCCGATCCGCTGGACAGCTATACCGATGACAATGACGGCGGACCTTACTGGATATCCTGGCAATGGAAGCAGGGCATTATCGGCCCAAGTGTCAATGGTGGAACACCCCTTGACAACGATGGAGGCGCTATGGGCTATACCGACTGGTCGGCCGTCTATACAAATATCCGGAAATGCAATACGTTCATCCAGGAGGCAAACGCGCATCCCGCGACGTTATCGGCCGCATATCGTCAAAAGCGCATCGACGAAGTGCGTTATCTCCGGGCTTTCTTCTACGCCGGTCTTTGGATGCATGTAGGCGGTCTGCCGATCATCACGACGCCACAGGATCGCAATACGGAGACGAAAGATCAATTGTACCTGCCGAGAACCACCTTTGAACAGACCTTTAATTTTATCGACCAGCAATTGGATTCGATCGTCAACGATGGCTACCTGGCCAAAAAGTATAGCCACGGCGATGCCGATGCCGGCCGTGCGACGATCGGCGCAGCACTTGCGCTGAAGGGCTGGATCGAGCTGTTTGCGGCAAGCCCGGCTTTCAATACGACCAACCCGGTCGTCGGCAGCGATCCCAATCATTTTTATAGTTTTTCGAGCGCCGACAACAGCCGCTATGCGACGGCTGCCGCTACGAATAAGAAATTCATCGATCAGCTGGGTGGCTCACCCTATAGTCTTTTCGCCGATCTGGGCGGCTTCTGGACAGAATCGAATGAATACAATTCGGAAGTTATCTGGGACAGACAGCTTGTCGACAATGTCGGCGGCAACGTCGGCAGCGACCATCTTCTGTTTGGAGGTACGGTATATATTCAGGGTCAATATTTCACCTGGGGCAACTATGATCCGACCCAGGAGCTCGTGGATCAGTTCAGGATGGCCAATGGCCGGCCGATCACCGATCCCGCATCGGGCTATGACCCACAGCACCCATACACGAACCGGGAGCGACGTTTTTATGAATCGATCGTCTATGACGGCGCTCCGTATAAAATGGATTGGATGAGCTCTACCGATACCATCTATACGCGTATCGACAAGGCCCGTCCTTCTTTGAACCAGATCGACTTTGCCTCATCGGACGTCAGCAATACGGGCTATTACCTTAAAAAGACGCTAAACCCTGCGCTCCGGCCGGCAGGTGGGGCGATCGATGGACTGAACTATGTTTTCTTCCGGTATGCAGAGGTCCTGTTGAACTATGCGGAGGCCCAGAATGAGGCGGTGGGACCGGATGCGTCCGTATACACTGCGATCGACCAGGTCCGGACGCGTTCGGAATTGCCGACGCTCGAGGCGACATACGGCGGGCAGACGCTCAGCCAAAACCAGATGAGGGATATCATCAGAAACGAGAGAAGGGTTGAGCTGTGTTTTGAGAACAAACGCTTCTATGATATCATTCGATGGAGGATCGCGCAGAGTGTGATGAGCATCGACCGTCATGGCATGAAGATCACCAATTCTTCGCCCTCGGATAATTCAGGCAGCTGGATCTATACTCCCGTAGCCCTGGGCCATCCGCATGTCTTTACGCAACAAATGTATGTCAATCCTATACCACAAAATGTTATCGATCAGAATCCGAAGATACTGCAGAACCCTAATTATTAGTGGCGGGCTTTGCCTTGCTATCTCAGCGGAGGCCCAGGTCGACTATGGGGCTGACAGGGCCAACAAACGCAATGTTCCCGCGCCCAACGGGGTCCAGGGCGGACGAAGCGACTTCAACTATCTCGCCCTGTCCGATCACCCGTCGCGCAGTGGTGTTCCGCTGGGAGGCATTGGCGTGGGGAATGTAGAGTTCGCACCCAATGGCCGGTTCGTCCGGATAGGGCTCAACAATATTCATCTGCCGATACCGCGCTGCACCGCCTCATTCTTTGCGTTGTGGTACAAGACGGCAAAACAGACAAAGGTTCGCCGGCTGGTGTTGGACAGTGTAGACCAGTACGGAATGGAAGGAACCCGGCATACGACCTATACCGGCCTTTTTCCCAGGGCCGATCTCACAGTCGGAGACCCCGTGATCAGGTCCACGGTCCATGCCTGGTCTTCGCTGATACCACAGGATGTGAAAAACTCTTCTCTGCCGGTTGTGTTCTTTGATGTGGAACTCGAGAGCTCGGCGGATGCGGATGCAGCGGTGGCGTTCTCGTGGGAGGATTTTATCGGAAGGGGTATTCGCGATCCGTTGTCGGTAAAGGGCATGGACGGGCAGATATTTTCCCGGGGTAACCTGGTGAATGGCGAAGACTGGCCGGAGCGAACGCCTCCGGCGACTTTTGCAGAGCCGTTCGATGGGGAAGGTTATTCGGGGATCAGACAGCATGCAGAAAAGCCGATCATTCCCGTCAAAGCGACTTTCCAGAATTATGTCGATGAGGTGGCAGTGCTTGCCCGTAAGGACGACGGCAGCGTCAGCCGGCTGGAGGCCTTTGATGTTAAAGACGGAAAAGGTTGGGAGGGTTTTGTTTCGAACGGTTCTTTTGAAAACGCAGCGGCGTCCAGGCAGTCTTTGAATGGCGGGGCCAGCGCAGTAGCTATCAAGACGACCCTGAAAAAAGGACAGCGCAAGACCTTGCGCTTTATGCTCGTGTGGTATTTTCCTGAGCTGATCATCGACAAAGAGCACGCCGAGCCCGGATCATATTGGGGCGGGGGCAGCGACTATGGACGGTACTTTCACAATTTCTTCCCTGATCTCCGGTCACTTGCCGGGTATGCCATAGCCAGCCATGACAGCCTGTTCGATGGTACTATCGAATGGCAGCGACCGATTCTGCGATCGAGCTATCCGGACTGGTATAAGTTCAAGCTGATCAACAGCGCTTATGTCATTTATACGAATATGATCCTGAATAAAAAGGGCGACGTGACCATCAACGAGGGCGGGATGGGAGGTCTGGCGGGGACGATGGATCAACGGATCAGCTCGCATCCTTTTTATCAGAAGCTATTTACGCAGCTGGACCGGTCGGAGATGTCGATCTTCGGGGATGCGCAGGCGCTGGATGGGAGCATCGATCATTTTATCGGACATTATTATGTGGGAATGGGCACGATGGGCGGACGGGTGCCTACGGAAGGACAGTGGATGCTGGATAATACGGAGGGGTGGATCATACAGGTCGTGAAGGATTATCAGCAGAGCGGCGATTTTCATTATCTGTATAAGTTTGCTGGACGGATCAGGGATGGAATGAAATTCCTGAAGAGCAAAATGCCGCCGGGGGTGGAGATCCCGATAGGACCTACCACATACGATGATTTTGAGCATCCTCCGGTATACAGCTATGAGGCGGGGATCTACCTTGCTACGCTGAGGGCCGCGGAGGTCGCTGCTGTTGCCATGGGCGACAGCGCCTGGGCAAAAGAATGCCGCGGGCAGTTCACCCGTACGCAAAACGATATGATGCGGCTGCTTTGGAACGGCCGGTTCTTTGCATACGGCTGCGAGACGGATGGTTCCGGGCGGTTGGACAGCATTCTATTCACGGGTCAGCTGGCCGGGGAATTTGTCAGCCGTTATTGTGGATGGGGGGATATCCTTCCAATGCCGGTGATCAGATCGGCATATAGGGTGCAATTCGATATTTCGCTGTCGCATACGCCGGACTATTATGCCAATAAGGTTTGGGATATGCGGCTGGGACATGGCATCGACCAGCGGGGGTCGCAGTGCTGGCCTTTTTACCTGGAAAGCTATACGGCTTATACGGGGATACAGGGGGGATATCTGGATGAGGGCATGGATATTATGAAGCATATCCAGCTGGTGCACTTGCGGAAGGGTCTGGAGTGGTGTCAGAATCTTTGGAATCCCGGCGACATTACATATATGACCGCACCGGTGACCTGGTTCTCCACCGACGTGCTTACGGGGGCAGGGCTTGATGTTCCGAAGGGCGAGCTGCGGCTGGCGCCGGAGATGACGGGCGAGTTTCCATTGTTTTACCCCGGGTTTTGGGCGATGTTGACGGTGACGAAGGAGAAGGTGTCGCTGAAGGTCCTCAAGACGTTCAGCCACACAAACCCCATTAGGATCAAGACGATTGTTGTCGAACCGATGGGGCAGGCGACCGACAAAGGACGGCGCATCGGGCTTCCCGCTGCTTTCGTTGTAGAGAAAGGGGCTGTTCTGGATCTTAACCGGAGCGAGTTAAAATAGTATCTTGCATTGTAATTTGCCATAGTGGACGACCTGAACACCATTGAACTGCTTAGGGAAGGCGATCCCCTCGTTTTCCGCAAGGTATTCGATGAATACCATCGGCGGGTCTATGCTTATGTTTTAAAGAAAACGGCCTCGGACTATATAGCAGAGGAGACGATGCAGCTGACATTTGTCAAGCTGTGGAAATACCGCCGGTCATTGACGTCCGACCATTCGGTGGCGACGTATATCTTTCGTATTGCAAGCACGACGATGATCGACCTGATCCGCCTGGAGAAGAACAAGCGCACCGTTCTAAGCGCTATCAGAGGGCAGGCCGGGACCGCGGCATCTGATACCGGCTTTTCCGTTGAAGAGGCAGAGCTTAAAAAGCAGATCAGGGTTGTCGTCCGGCGGATGCCGGAGATGCAGAAGAAAGTATTCGAGATGAGCCGGTTCGACGAGAAGACACATCGTGAGATCGCCGTAGCGCTGTCTATCTCGATAAAAACTGTCGAGACCCATATTTCCCGCGCGCTTAAATTTCTCCGGCAGAACCTGACCCTGTTCGGATGGATAGGTTTTCTGTTTTTTTCCTACTTTTATTGAATGGCTCTGGACCATTCCAACACGGATGAATCGCTGGTTGTTGCGCTGACGAGCGGTGATCCTGACGCTTTTACGGCCATTTATGAAAGGTATTGGGATAAGCTCCTCCTTTTTGTCATGCGTGTCATCCGGCGTCAGTCCGACGCCGAAGACATCGTACAGGAATTATTTGTTTCCCTTTGGAAGCGGCGCCATGAACTTCATATCGAAGGGAATCTTTCGACCTACCTTTATAATAGCGCCAGGTATCTCTCCATCCGGAATATTGAAAAGAACAGCACCTATGCCTCGTACCTGGACCGCCTGGCCATGCAGATGACGGCTTTTTCGGGGGAAAGCCAGGGAGTGGAATCGGAGATATTCGGACGTGAGCTGGAGGGGCGTATCGATGGGCTGATCGGGCAGCTGCCGGAGAAGATGAAAGAGGTCTTTATCCTCAGCCGCAAGCATCATCTGTCTTATAAGGAGATCGCCGAGCGGCTTTCGATATCGGAGGAGACAGTGCGCAAGCAGGTGTATAAGTCGCTGAAGCTCCTTCGTGAGGGGCTGGGGCTACCGGCCGGGCTGATCTTCTGGCTGACCACACATCTTTTTTAAAAAAAACTTAATACAGGATACCACTTTGGAGACCGGCGTGTCACTAATACTATAGAACCTATCTTTTATGTTGCCACAGGATGCTCAATTATTGCTGCAGCGCTATCTCGGCGGGGAATGTACGCCTGCGGAGAAGGAGTTGGTGGAGGGGTGGTTTGCCGGGCTGGGGGAGGAGTATCCCGGGGAACCGGTCCTGGAGGACGCCGGGGCTGTTCATGATAGGATGCTGATGAACATACGCGCTGAGTTGCAGGATCAGCATAGGCACCCGTCCGTCAGACGTGTCGGATGGTGGCGCTATCCAGCAGTGGCAGCGGCGGTATTGATCATAGCGACCGGTGGCTGGCTCTTGTGGCAGCGGAATAGTGCAAAGCGCGATCCTACCCCGGCGCCCTTCGCCATCGAAGCAAAGCCAGGCGGCAACCACGCTATGCTAACCCTTGGCAACGGTCAGCAGGTAGTGCTCGACAGCGCAGCCAATGGCCTGCTCGCTATGCAGGGCAACAACCGCGTCATGAAGCAGAACGGTCAGCTTGACTACCAGGCTGGATCGCAGACAAAGGAGAAGGCGGTATTGTACAATACTTTGACCACACCGAGAGGCGGTGAGTACCGGCTGACGCTCCCTGACGGCACGAAAGTGTGGCTGGATGCTGCGTCGTCGATAACTTATCCTACTGCGTTCACCGGAAAAGCGCGCCGTGTGGCCATCACGGGTCAGGCTTATTTTGAAGTGGTGCATGATCCTAAGCTGTCTTTTGAGGTCAGTGTACTTGGGCAGACAGTTCGCGATATCGGCACGAGCTTCAATATCAACGCTTATTCCGACGAGCCGGCGATGAAGGTCACGCTGGCCAGTGGTGCGGCGGCCGTGGGACAGACGATCGTGTTGAAAGAGCCGGGTCAGCAGGCCGAATATCGCGAAGGGCAGCTGCGGATCGCTCCCGATGCCGACCTCAACGCGGTGCTTGCCTGGAAGAACGGTTTATTCTATTTAACCAGCGCCGACGTTGCCACGGTCATGCGGCAGATCAGTCGCTGGTATGATGTTGATGTCGTTTTTGAAAAAGGTGTTCCCGCAGGACATATCACCGGAGAGCTGCCGCGTTCGACGATGCTGTCTAACGTCCTGCAGGTATTGCAAACCAGCGGCATTCATTTTAGAGTTGAAGGCAAGACGCTCCACCTGATGCCATAGAACCTCATCCTTTGTTGACTATTGGTTGACGTCCTGAAAAGAAAACCGGAAGTGTTGGTACCACTCCCGGCGAGGCGTTCAGGTCTGACACGAACACAATTGTTGGAAACTGCTTTATTGTTAAACCCAAACACTGCAAATGTATGCTTTTTGCTGCATTGAAAGGCGCGTGTCTGCCCGGAAGGAACGCGCTACTCACCACAACTCTCCTGGCCATGCGATTGACATCATTTTTACTGCTGGCTACCTGTCTGCAACTCAGCGCAAATACGCGGGCGCAGCAGATCAACCTGTCTGAACAGCATGTACCGCTGGACAGGGTCTTCAAAAAGATCACCGATCAGACGGGGTATTTATTCGTATACCGCGATGAATGGATGAAACAGACGCATGATATCAGTATCTCTGTCCGCAATGCCGGCCTTAGGGAGGTACTGGATATCTGTTTCAAAGACCAGCCCTTTACCTATGCTATCGTCGACAGGATGGTCGTACTGAAGGATACGGTTCAACCGCAGGCGACGTTAAAATCAGTTGATGCGCCATCCGGAGACAGTGTCCGGGGCCGGGTGGCGGACAGCCTTGGCGCTCCGCTGGTCGGTGCGTCGATACATATTAAGGGGACGACAAAGGGGACGCAGTCGGATGTCCATGGCGATTTCAGGGTAAAGCATGCCCCTGAAGGGTCGGTGCTGGTCGTTTCATATACGGGCTATGTCACCAGGGAGCTTGCGATAGGTACGGGTATCGGTAGCTATCGTTATGTAACGCTGCAGCGCAGCCAGGACGAGCTGGATGCGACAGTCATCCAGGCCTACGGAACCACCAGCCGGCGTTTCAATGTCGGCTCCATCTCGACCGTCGATGCGGCTACCATCGAGAGGCAGCCGGTGACCAACCTGATGCTGGCGTTACAGGGCGAAGTTCCGGGCCTTGCCGTCACTGCCACCAGCGGCGTTCCGGGTAATAAGGTGCTGCTGCAGATCCGGGGGCAGAATACGGTGATGTCCAACGCGCCTTATGGCCAACGACCCTATGACCAGCCGCTCGTCATCATCGACGGTGTGCCCTTCGCGCCGCAAAACAATAATCTCAGCCAGTTCGGTAACCTCGGATCCGATGGCACCACCAGTGGAGGCATCAGCCAGTTCGGCGGTGTCAGCCCGTTCGCCTCTATCAATCCTTCCGACATCGAAAGCATCACGGTCCTCAAGGATGCCGATGCAACCTCTATCTATGGTACGCAGGGATCCAATGGCGTGATCCTGATCACCACCAAAAAAGGTAAGGCCGGTAAGACGATGTTCAACCTGACAGCCACCACCGGGTTCAACAGCGCTGCGCGTCCCGTCAAGGTCATGAATACGCAGCAATACCTGCAATACCGGCACGAAGCCCTCGCGCAGGACAGTATTTCCCCCAACAATACCCCCTACACCGGCGGATACTCGCCCGACCTGACCCTCTTCGACCAGAATAAATATACCAACTGGCCGAGCCTGATCTATGGTAAGACCACCAACAACACCGACATCCATGCCAGTGTATCAGGCGGGACTTACAACAATACCTTCATTTTTTCCGGAGGATATACCCGGTCCGATTTTAACTATCCCGGGAATTTTTCAGACCAGCGACTGACCTTACACAGCATGTTCCATCATACGTCCAACGACAACCGGCTGACGCTCGATTTTGGCACGGACGTCGGATATGACCAGAACCACTCGGCAGGATATGCCGGCAACAAAGACGTCCTGCTTGCGCCTAATCTGCCCGATCTGAAAAACCCGGACGGCAGCCTGGCGTGGGTCTATAAGGGCGTCAATCTTAGTAACTATCAGTTCTACGCCAACTTATTGCAGCCTGTCAGCCTGGAAAATTACAATATCAACAACAGCCTTCACCTTAGCTATAAAGTAATATCCGGACTGACATTCGGCCTTACTGCGGGGTATAACCGGAACACAAGCGACGAGACCACAAAACTTCCTGCTATCTCGCAGACACCGCTGTACGGCGCTTACCGCAGTGCAGAATTTGCAAAGAACAATTTTCAGACACTGAACATCGAACCCCAGATCGACTATAACGTTACGATCGGCAAAACTGCGCTATCGGCGCTGGTAGGCGGTACGTACAAGAAGAACACCAATTACCAGGAGACGCTCGAGGGGACAGGTTACAGCAATGACCAATTGCTGGGCTCCATTGATGGCGCTGCGACGGTCTACCCGTACGATCAATCGACCCTGTACAAATACGTGGCTGCCTTTGCGCGGTTAAAGTATATCTACAACCAGGAGTTCATCATCAGCATGGGCGGCAGGCGCGATGGGTCAAGCAATTTCGGGCCCGGCCGCCAGTTCGGGAACTTCGGTTCGGCTGGAGCAGGATGGATCTTCACCCAGGAGAGAGCCGTTACAAAGGCACTGCCCTTTCTCAGCTATGGCAAGCTGTCCGGCAGCTATGGGACCAGCGGTTCCGATGGCATCAGCCCCTACCGGTACCAGGCCTTCTGGCAGCCGCTCACCTATGTGCCCGCAGTCCAGGGTGTGCAGCCTAATCAGCCGCAGAACCTGTACAATCCGGATTATGGCTGGGCGACGAAGAGATCGCTCAATATCGCCCTCGACCTGGGATTCTTCCATGACCGGCTGCTCCTGAACACCACGTTCTACCGCGACCGTGAAGGCAGCCAGCTTGGCGGTTATCCTTTGCCGATACAGGCCGGTTTCGGGCAGGTATTGGAGAACCTGCCTGCCGAAGTCCAGAACAAGGGCTGGGAAATATCTTTTACTTCCAGCAATTTCCAGGGCCGGAATTTCAGCTGGAAAACGAATTTCAACATTACGTTCAATCGCAACAAGCTTCTCAGCTTTCCTAACATCGAAGGATCGACCTATGCCACCGTTTATAAGATCGGGGAGCCCACTTCGATCATATTTGGATACCGTTACAAGGGCGTCAATCCGACCACCGGGCTGTTTGAATACCTGAATGCCAAGGACCAGCCAACTTCCAGTCCGGCTTATGGGCTCGTGGGCAATGGCGGGGACCAGGTGCCCATCGCCAACCGGGAAGTCAAATACATGGGCGGGTTCGGCAATACCTTTACCTATAAGCGCATCAGTCTGTATGTCTTCTTCCAGTTCTCGAGCCAGACCGCACCCAACTGGCTGCATACGCTGTATGCCAGCTATATGCCGGGCAGTCCGTTGATCAATATGCCGTTGGCAGTGGTGGGCAACTACTGGACAGGCCCTGGCGACACCCATGCCAGCCTGCAGCGGCTGGCAACCAGCTATAGCTCCAAAGCGTCCAGATCGGCATCGGCTTTCAGCCAGTCATCAGGGGCGTATAGTGACGATACTTATGCGCGGCTGAAGACCCTGTCATTGTCTTATGGCCTGCCGGATAAGCTGCTCAAAAGAGCGCATATCCATGATCTCCGCATCTATTGCAACGCGCAAAACCTGCTGACCTTGACCAACTATAAAGTAGCCGATCCGGAGACATTCGACGATTTCACCCTATTCCCTGTACAACGTATCGTTGCGTTTGGATTGAATTGTAATTTTTAATCTTTATTATCATGAGAAGAACATTCTTTCAACCATATATCGTTGCCGTGGCGCTGCTGTTGGTCGCAGGACTGGCCGGCTCCTGTAAGAAATTGATCGAGATCCCACCCAGCCCGCCTTCGCAGATTGCGGAGTCCCAGCAGTTTGGCGACAGCTCAACGACGCTGACCGCGATCTCTTACGCCTACAGCTATAACGCCCTGAGCTCGTCTGGTTTCGGATATACCGACGCGAAGATCACGGAAGCTACGGGTCTTTCCTCCGACGAGCTGCTCTATAACAACGGCGGTGATCTCGACATGACCGGCTTTTACGGATATAGCCTGACGAACCTCAACTCGGATATCAATAATCTTTGGACGGCCCCATACACTTCTCTTTATACCGTCAATGCGGTGATAGCCGGCGTAAGCAACAATCCCGCACTGTCCGCCACGTTCAGGGCACAGGCCACGGGAGAGATGCAGGTGATGCGGGCGTTATATTATTTTAATTTCGTGAACCTGTTCGGAAGTGTTCCACTGGTATTGACAACCGACTACAAGGTTAATGCTATTCTGCCGGGTGCTTCCGTCGATAGCATCTATGGGCAGATACTGGCCGATCTCACCAGCGCGAAGCAGCAGCTGACGGCGGCCTATCCTTCCAGCGGGCACATACGTCCAAATCAGCTGGTGGCGACGGCGTTGCTCGCGCGGGTCTACCTGTATCGTCAGCAGTGGCAGCAGGCATACGATGCCGCCAGTGCGGTTATATCTTCCGGGCAGTATAGCCTGGTCAGCGACCCCAACAAGGTCTTTCTCGACGGCAGCACCGAAGCCATCTGGCAGCTGCCTGCGAAGACATCTTACTACGAAGTAGCGGAGGCGCATGATTTTTCTTCCCAGTATGGCGCCGCTCCAAATTTTCCGGTGACCAGATATTTGTTGAATGCCTTCGAGCCGGGTGATCTCCGGATGAAGGACTGGCTGGGGCAGGCGATCATCAACGGGGATACTTTGTACTACCCCTACAAATATAAAAATGCCCAGTCGAGCAGTCCGACCACCGAAGACTATATGATCCTACGCCTGGCGGAGCAATACCTGATCCGTGCGGAAGCATCGGCGGAGCTGGGCAATGGTGCGGCGGCACTGGCCGATCTGAATATCGTGCGTGCCCGTGCAGGGCTCCCGGCCAGTACAGCCAATGCCAGCTCGCAGACGACTGTCCTCAATGCGGTCATGCATGAACGACAGGTCGAACTATTTACCGAATGGGGTCATCGCTGGTATGATCTCAAACGGACGGGCCAGGCGGGGACAGTGCTGGCTGCGGAGAAGAGCGGCTGGACACCGAACGCTGCGCTCTATCCGATACCGATGGGGCAGCTGCAGAGCGATATTAACCTGAAGCAGAACCCAGGCTATTGAGAAGGAACAGCTGAATTTTTGAACATTTTCTCCGAATAAGTATGAATCACTCTATTGTAAAGCTCCAACGGCTTTCGCACAAGTATTCGAGCAGCTGGGCCATCCGGGACATCAACCTCGAGATCGACAAAAATGGCATCGTCGGCCTGCTCGGCTCCAATGGCGCGGGAAAGTCCACGACGATGAACATCCTGTGCGGATGTCTCAACCAGACCGAAGGCCAGGTCTTTATTGGCGGCATTGATATGCGTAAAGATCCGGAAGCTGCCAAACGGCTGATCGGCTTCCTGCCGCAGAATGCCCCGCTGTATACGGACCTGACAGTGGATGAGTACCTTGTCTACTGTGCCAATCTGCGAAAGATGCCCAAGCCCGATATTCGTCCGGCGGTAGAGGTGGCCAAAGAGCGTTGCGGCATCGCCCATTTTAGCGGCCGGCTGATACGGAATCTCTCCGGAGGCTACCGCCAGCGCGTCGGCATAGCCCAGGCTATTATCCACCGCCCCCAGCTGGTCGTGCTCGATGAACCTACCAACGGCCTTGACCCTAACCAGATCATCGAGGTCCGTGCCCTCATCAGGGAGATCGCCGCCGACCGGGCGGTGATCTTCTCCTCACATATCCTGTCTGAGGTACAGGTGTTGTGCAAGGATGTCAGGATGATCGACAATGGCCGGATCGTTTTCTCCGACACGATGGATGCCTTCAACAACTATATGGAACCACACAGCATAGTCACCTATATGGACAATCCTCCGTCGGCGGAAGAGCTGCTGTCCATTCCCGGTATTACACGGACCGATTTCCTCACGGATAGACAGATACGGCTATATTTCAACGGCGACCAGGAGATCACCGAACGCATTGTCGGCATTAGCGTGGAGAATGGATGGCGGCTGCGGGAGATATCGCTCGACAAAAGCTCTCTCGACGAAATATTCGCGCAACTTTCCAATCACAACGGCCGGACAAAATACAATTCATGAAGACAATCCTGAAAATAGCCAGGACAGAACTGGCGCTCCTTTTTTATTCTCCGATCGCCTGGTTCCTGCTGATCGCCTTCCTGTTCCAGAGCGGGCTGATGTATACCAGTACGCTCGAGGGGACCCTGACCACCCAGGACCTGGGGGGAGCCGGCGTGAAATATCTCGAGTTTTTGACATACCGCACCTTCGGTCCGCCGTATGGTATCTGGCCGAGGCTTATCAGAAGTCTTTATCTGTATCTGCCGTTGCTGACCATGGGTTTGATGAGCCGGGAGACCAACGCCGGCACGATCAAGCTGCTGTATTCCTCGCCTATCAAAGTGCGGGAGATCATCTTTGGCAAGTTTTTGTCCATGATGGTGTACAATCTGGCGCTCGTCCTGGTTCTTGCGTTCATATCGGTGCTGGGCTTATTCAATATCCAGCATGCGGATGCGGGTATGCTGTTCACGTCCCTGCTGGGTGTATATCTGCTGCTTTGCACCTATGCCGCCATCGGACTTTTTATGTCGTGTCTGACCTCATACCAGGTCGTGGCAGCATTGAGCACGCTGGTAGCGCTCGCGGCGTTGAGCTATATCGGAGAGCTGTGGCAGGATCTCGATTTCGTACGTGACCTGGCATATTTCCTGTCCATCCAGGGACGGGCGAACCACCTGTTGCTGGGACTTATCTCCACCAGGGACATCATCTATTTCCTGGTTATCATCGGCACGTTCCTGGCCTTTGCCGTCTACAAGCTGCAGGGAGATCGCGAGTCGAGGCCCAAGGTCGTCAAAGCGGGCCGGTATCTGATGATCTTCGTCGGCGCCCTGACAATAGGATATATCAGCTCGCAACCTTGGTTGACGGGGTATATCGATGCCACGACCAACAAGTACCTGACGCTGACGGTCAATGCACAGAAAGTCATCAAAGAGATGGGGGACAAGCCATTGGAGGTAACCTCGTATATCAATCTGCTGGATAACAGGTTCTGGTATGGAAAACCCGAACAGCGCAATACCGATCTGGCCCGGTGGGAGCCTTATCTCCGCTGGAAGCCCGATATCAAATTCAAATACGTCTATTTCTACGACAGCCCGGGGAACAAGGATATTTTCAAGTTTAACCCCGGCGTAACGCTGC
>Ga0105239_10002160_pt1 | contig 25319 bp, 23 predicted proteins | sample KBSC44metaG_FD_92761 | JGI IMG/M metagenome (GOLD analysis project Ga0105239, IMG submission 92761) | Corn rhizosphere microbial communities from Kellogg Biological Station, Michigan, USA - KBS C4-4 metaG | ecosystem: Host-associated > Plants > Roots > Rhizosphere > Soil | place: Michigan, USA...
GGGGGGGGGGGGGGGGGGGGGGGGGGGGGGGGGGGGGGGGGGGGGGGGGGGGGGGTGGGTGGGGGGGGGGGGGGGGTGGGTTGGGGGGGGGGGGGGGGGCGGTTGGCGGGCAGGTGGATGCCCCCTCTAACTAACTATTAACGGCCAACAGGTGTAAGTGCCCTCATGACATCGTCCCTCTCCCACTCGTTACGGGCGATACCCACGCCAAAGACCGTCACTGTAACTGCATCTCCAACTTTCCAAGCATCCTAGCAGTCCGTCGAGGGCCCATCTTCCACTCGGATGCATCTCCTCATCTGCATGCTTTTCAATCAAGATTCAAGATAGCGATGCACCACGGCTGTTCGTTTTGGCAGATGCAAACTCAGGCCGATTTGGAGTGGCCATGGGGGTGGCCATGTGGTACTCGCACCGTGCATAAGCCCGCATTTGCTGCCCACCTTCTAGATAGGATAGGTAATAAGTACTCTGGAGGCTGCCCACTCTGGTGACCGCCATTCTCCCTCCATTCATTCACACGTGCTTGCCAGTGAGGAGTACAAAGCCCTTCTTCCTCGGATGGCCTGCTGGATGTAACTCTAAGTTGTGAATAACCCATATCCTCGAAAATGCCCTCATGCTGATCGACTGCAATTGATTGCTTGCATGGCCCTTCTCAATCGTCATTCCGACCACGAAATTATCGTGGACGTCTGTACGGGTGTCGACTAGTGCTCTTAGTCCTCTAACATTTGGGCGGGCGGGTCGGTGCTCCAAACGCGTTCTGCATTGGCGCGCACCGTCTCCCTCGCGTTAACCGTGCGGTCTATCCTCCATCCTCCAAGCTTGCCACAAACCTGCACTCGACCTTGGACTCACCACCACCGACCTTCTTCTCGACCACCCTCTTCAATCCTCCCTAGGCTTTTCGGGCATGTCGAATTATCTGGTCGATTACTTGTCGTATCTGAATTAACCCCCAGCAGTTTCAGCACATTAATCTCTATACTTGCTCGTTCCAAAACGCGTTTGCTACTGGACACACTGCAATCCCCGGCTATCATTCTCAGATAGCTGAGGGCAAATACGCCCATGGCTTCGTCTACCACTCTTTCAGAGACTACAGTCTCCCCGACCCCTGCTGCAAAGAGGCCTGCCACCTCTCTCTTGCCTGCATTTGAACCCTTTTCCTCCTCACCAGCTCTTCCTCGGCCTCTGAAGAGAAATAGAGATGCATTTGATGAGCACACGACTTATCCCACTCCCGTGCCAACATCCTCCACAGCAATACTAACTTCCTCGCCCTCACGCGTCACCCAGTTGAAACCAACTCTCAGAACCAATTCCTCCACGTTTTCTGAACGGACTCCTCTGGGTGCCCTCCCGTCCATTCAACTTCATGCGGACGGGAAAGTCACGCGTATGGGACGATCCAGTGCTTCTTGCGACTACCAGCTGTCTGCCAATCGATTGATATCCAGAGTGCACGTCGAAGCATGCTACAAGTCGAGTGGGTCACGTTTGGGTCGAGAATTTGTCGAGATAACGTGCACGGGCTGGAATGGAGTCAAAATTCATTGCAAGGGTCAGGCTTATGAGTTAAAGAAGGGTGAATCTTTCCAAACCGATGTTCGGGATGCCGAAATCATGCTCGATGTGCACGACAGTCGGGTAGTTGTGGAATGGCCACCCAAACCTCGATTAGGTGCCATCTCGTCAGATGAGGAGGATGAAGACGTATCTCCCTCGAAGCGCCAACGTGTCATGCTGCGTCATTCGACACCTCCGAGCCCGAGTCCTTTACAGACCAGACGGCGCCCTGCTTCTCCAATATCACCTTCACCTGCGGTGCAAGCGTTGTTGCCATCCTCCCCGCCATTGCAGCCGTCCCGAACCCATATAGACACTGTTGAGATATACGAAGATCCTGAACCAGCACAGGAAACTCCCGAAGTGTCCGAATCCCCCAATGTTTCTCAAACTACGCAAACTTTGTCACACACTGTCCAGAACCCCGCAATTTCACAAAACACTCAGCCCAGTCCTCCCGAAGACTTCTCTGACAACGACGAGGAGAATGATCCCATCATTCACTCTTTTGGGCCATTCGGTGCCAACTTACTACCTCGAATGGCGTCATTCACAGCCGGAGAATCCCCCAACCCCAGCCATACTAATTCCGTTAAAAGCTCGCGATCGTCGCATACCGAACCTTTGCACCCACAAAAAGCCCCTGCTAATAATCAAATCACCACTACTGACTTTGATATTCAAGGCCACATTATCAACCAGCTTGCATTTTCGAGACTCTCTTCCACCCCCTTGTCGACTATTTTGAGCCATCTCCCACAGGAAGCGGGCGTTTTATCCCTCAGTGATGTTCGAAGAGTTGTATCTGCCACCCCTTGTATTGGTGAAGTCCGCAGAGAAGGCAAAGACGCAGCAGGCAAACCCCTCGAGAGCGAGTTCTACTATATCCCTGACCTTGATGAAGATGACAAGAGAAAGGAGGCTGTAGTTATGGATCTCCGAAAGCCAGGTTTGAGGGCATGCAGAAAGCAGCACAAGGTTTGTCCAGGCTCTCCGATTGGCTTGGCAATTATTAACATGAGATAGCAATACTACTGGCGTAAACCGAAATGAAGGACTGGTCTTGAAACAAGAAGAATCGGTTGATTGACAGACATTGTTTACGCTCTGGTGTGAGAGCTGCTGGCAGTGGTTGCGTATTTCCTACTGTCCATTGTTTGTTATAAGTTTTGTCACTCCAGATGGGTATGGAGGATCGCGTGTCTAGCGTTCAGCGTCGCAACATAGCATGGCATTGCATAGCGAAGGTCCTGTGAGCACCTTGAGTGTTTGAAACCTGCGAATGGGAAAGGAGGTATCCATTGACATTAGGGTGTGAGAGGAAGCTGGGCGGATGACTGACTGTTTACTCGCAAGAAGGAAGAGCATGCAACACAGCCATGCGCAAATCGTGTCTGAGAATTCTATCCTTGCAATCCAGAACTCGTTGATACTGTCCTCATAACTGGAGAAAATCAATTTGTGCCAAATGAATACTCGTTGCCCAAGACGCGCTTAACCGCGGAAAGCCAGCGATATCGGTGCAACCACCCGAGCAGCACCCGAGGGATTCCCGGGGGGATGGTCCAATAATAAACGCCCCCTCTGTTCCGAGGTTGAGCTTCGCTGGTGCCAGTGTTTGACCTGCGAGTTGAGTCCCGCCCGGAGAAATCAAGGCGATCCCTTCTACATACAAACTACCCGCAGTTGCTCGGAGTTCTCAGTTTCTGTAAACTTGGTTTTAATTGCGGCATACTCGTCTCCTCTCCCTTATATTTTCGTTCCCTTTCCTCTGGGTGTGCATGCCGGCCCCTCACAACTCAGAGTCACCATGCTGTCACTAGCAAAGCAGTCCGCTCTGCGCACGCTGCGGACGCAGCCAGGTCCCACGAGCAGCACGCTCTTATCCAGATCCCAATCCATCTCGCTCGCACGGCTACTCTCCACGCTCGCCATCCTCGAGCAACGGGATGGAAAGCTCAACACTGGCTCCCTAGGGGCCGTTACAGCGGGACAAAAGCTCGGTGGCTCAGTACATGGCTTCGTTGCAGGGAAAGGCGCCAAAGCCATTGCCGGGGATGTTGCAAAGGTCAAGGGCTTGGAGAAAGTGATCGCCGTAGACAGTGAGGCCTACGACCGTGGATTGCCCGAGAACTGGGCCCCTCTGCTAGTAGAGAATATCAAGAAGGGCGGTTATACACACGTCATTGCGGCACATTCGGCGTTTGGCAAGGGTTTACTGCCCCGCGTCGCTGCGCTGCTAGATGTACAGCAGATTTCGGATGTCACGTCCATTGAGAGCGAGGACAGTAAGTACCCATCTTGTGCAAAATGTTCCCACGTCGAGCCCAGAGTTGACAAGAGAAAACAGCCTTCGTCCGACCAATCTACGCCGGCAGCGCCATCCTCACCGTCCAGAGCACGGATCCCATCAAACTACTCACCGTACGACAAACATCCTTCGCTCCCGCCGAAGCGGAAGGCGGTTCGGCTGCTGTTGAGGACGGCATCGACACTAAAGTCGAGTCCCCCACCGAATGGGTATCCGAGAACCTGGCAAAATCCGACCGCCCAGAACTCGCATCCGCGAAGAAGGTCGTATCGGGAGGCCGGGGCCTGAAGTCCAAGGAAGAATTCGACCGCCTGATTCCACCATTGGCAGACGCCCTAGGTGCCGCAATTGGCGCATCCCGCGCCGCCGTCGACAGCGGCTTCGCCGACAACAGTCTGCAGGTCGGCCAGACAGGCAAGAACGTCGCCCCTCAGCTATACCTCGCAGCCGGCATTTCAGGAGCCATTCAGCATCTGGCGGGTATGAAGGACAGCAAGGTCATCGCAGCGATCAATAAGGACCCAGATGCGCCTATCTTCCAGGTCGCTGATGTGGGTCTAGTAGGCGATTTGTTCGAGAAGGTCCCTGAGTTGACTGAGAAGTTGAAGACCTCGTAAGAAACGAGGATTGGGGCCTTAGTTTTTTCCAATGGTGTTGCGAAAAATCAATTTCTGGTTCGACTCGTGGGACGGGTGATGTATATACATATGGATTAGGAGCGGTATGACTCCTTTCCCCACAGCAGGCGTGGACTAGAATACCAGGTATAGTAAAAAATGATAACGGGGATTGGACGACAATGAGCAATTCGAACAGTGCATTTTGTGCTTGCCTGACTTATTCCCTCGCTTGACATGCAATGCCGTGTTGTTATAGCAAGCAGCAAGGGTGCCTACCGTGTCAAAGTGACATTCGAGAAGCCTCAGACAAACATTTCTTGATGGTCACAGGGCTTGCCTTCCAAGTCTCCTCCATCATGACTTTGCCGCTGGCCTAAAGCATTCGACTCCTGTTCAGTGTTCCCTGATCAGGAGGGTGCCTCCTCCTCTTGAACAACCGCCGTCGGAGATCGACGACGCAGCTAGTTGTACCATTTGTGAAAACCCCCAATGCGATCTCTCCAATAACAACAATATTAATCCAAAGACCGACCCATTTGACGGGTGCCCGTGTGCCCTGTGATGATGACGCAGCCAGCCGCAGGAAGCAACTCATATTGAAAAAAAACATGAGTCAAAGACTCGAAGCGATATCCCGCATTCAAGGCTTGCGATGGGGCAAATGTAACCCCACAGCCACCCACGGCTCGCACGGCTCGCCGCCGCTCGTTGGTGCAGATCGAGGAGTCATGCGATAAATATCCCCTACTTACTCTGTATGGCACGGCTTCCGTCGGCTTGGTACAGAACATGGATCCTTGGGTCTTTATTGCATTCAATTCAAACACCTCTGCAACTGTCGTGCATAATATGGATGTAGTAGGCAGTGCCCCAAATGAGTGAGTTTGCCTGGGTGCCTGGGTGCCTGAGCCATCTGATATGTGTAGTTATGATAATTACCCACCGACCCTGGGAATGCTGGGCGAAGTTCAGCCCCACGAGGCTTCCCAACCGACGTTCCTCAAGGAAGGCTCCAAGTATTATGTACATATCAAGCCTTGGACGAGGGAGTTCCCCTTAAATATTTTAAGTACGCCGTAAGTCAGCTCGGATTGTCTTCAATGGTCAATAAACAATGCCGAGTCTATTCCCCAAGCGGTCTATGCTCCGGCTCGCTTCTCTTCTCGTCATGGATTCACCTCTAATGAACAATGATAGCCCATGCTAAATAATTATTTACCGGTTGCCAGTAAGTGAGCTAGAATGGCAAAGTTTATTAGCAAACTGCTCGTCGTCGTCCCCCGTATATACTGTACTGTACAGGCTTCGTACGCCTGAGGCAGGCTGGCACCAGAGTACGAGGCAGCCAACAGTGTCGCGGGGCGCGTTTAGTCAGTAGGCTACGCCCTTTGAGTATTGTGTTCGTGGCCCTGGCGACCTGGAGTCTCAAACGCCTTCACGTGGCATTGCTGCCTGAGTTAAAAGTATCTTATCTCATCGATCGACATGATCCATTGTATCATTTCGTGTTTTCGCATTTTCGCGTTCCGCCCTTTTGCATTTCCGCTCTAGGCAGTTCCTCCTGCACGGGTGTCCACGTGCTCTATTAAAATAGGCGGTTGCAACTTCGCAAGCATCGGAGTACATACATACCATGATATGTACATATGTGGCACGTGAACCGCATTGGACGAGAAGTGAAACATTAATATTGTCTTTCGCATTTCCAGTCCTGGCTAAGTAATGATCATAATTAAGAATGTTACTTTTCGCATTTCCCGATCGGAGCTGTGCTCATGTCAGTTGCAGTGGGTTGATATGACAAGGAAGCTTGTTTTCCCTCTCGGGCTTATTTATCGACGGGTAGCTCATGTCCCGAGTGCTCACTGCTCAGTATACTAACTGTTAGTGGGTGGGCCCAGAAGGAAGGTCTCTGCGACCGACCACATCACCACTCGCTCGACGACGGTCCCTGGGATGTAGAATGACTCTTGAGGCTCGAGCAAAATCCCTCTGGGACCCTGCATGGTGGTATTTAATTAGAGTAGGTGTCGACTCTGGTCAAGGCTCAACCCCGGTGGGGCTCTGCCCAGGCCGTTGAGTCAGAAGGCCCCATTTTGAGTTAAGTAGATGGGCTACGTAGAAGGCTGGCGGGTCCCCATCCCGGAGCAGCGCAATATTACCACATTTCTTTGGAGGGACTCCGTACAGTAGTTGGTCCCCTTCGCGTAGAGGCTGGCTGTGCGTATACTCGCATTCTGAGCGAATAGAATGGCGCACCTTGCGAGCCTTCACGGTTAGAGTGGTGGTGGTGCTGTGCAGGTTTTCGAGTCATCCTGGGCTTGCAAGCCTGCCGTCAAAAAAAGGGGGGCAAGGAGACGAGGTACTTAAAGACGAATAGATATCTGCCTGAGGCTGGCTTCTGTTTCGACCATCAAACAAACAAGAACTTCCATCTCATGCATCAGCTTTGTCATCAATAGAGAGGAAAGACCGAGTCTAGAATTGGCAAAAACAGGCACCAAGGCACAACATTGCATCCCATTTGTCAGAGGCACTTTTTGAAGGGCGTACCTACACATCCCCGTCCACTTTACGACCGAGCCACCATTCCCATTGTGGATGAAAGCATAAACCCGAACCCCCCCAGACCTGGCCTCAAGATCCATCAAGCATTGAGTATAAGGCCGAGCACTAAGCAATATATCTTGCCATATCCTTCTCTCGACAGATCACAGCCTTCCTTCTCTATACCCTCCAAGCCCCTTTCGGCATTGATCCTTACCTTCATCCATCAGTATATATCCCTACATACCATTGTGATACTTGTATGTATCCTGAGATCAGCATATCCTCACCAACAACCACAAACCTCGGCACCATCTTTCAACTTGACGAAGACCAACTGAAGAAATACAAGATGTCTCCCCCACAAAACGAGAACAACGACAACACTCAGGCCGATGTTGCCTCCATCAGGAGCACGTCCACCTTGTCGAGTCTGAAGGCCTTACTGCCGAAGAAGTCCGACAGGAAGCCAAAGTCGCCTCGTCCCGGCGAGACGCCACAGGATAAGGCCCTGCGCAGGGAAGCCACCTACGCCTACTTCTCAACGAAGTAGGCCCTCATTAATTTGTTTTGGATTGGATAAGAATGCAAACATATGGCGTTGAGGCATGGGCCGAAAGCTGAAGCAAAGGTTTGATTGCTCCAGCCTATGCATGCTTGTATGAGAGTGCAACACGATGAGATGGCGTGATGAATGAGACGAGATGAGTTGAGATGAAACACATGAGATTGTCTTGAGCTCACCACCAGTGTCGAGGAGTTTTGGGATTTCCTTCATTTTTAGCCACACCAGATTGGCTTTACTTACGTTCGTGATCGCTGTTGTGCAATCGTTTCCGAGCCCACAGAGGCTCATTTGTTTGCTCGGATATCCTGAAGAGGTGAATTGGAGAAGACCTAGTGCCGCAGAGATGTGAGTATAGATAGACAATGACATCCATGATGGAAAGAATATAAGTAAATGGAAATAAACTTCCGCATTGCTTTTTGCCCGGCCGGTACTCCGCAAGTGGGCTTTCCGGCGCAAAGGACTGGATGTAATTTTGTGAGCCGAATGTACTGAGGCAGTTCTTTGTAGAGGCGAGGAGGGCGACGCCTTCCCGGCCTTTGCATGTGATCGGTGGCACGTCGAGCTCTGTTCTTCTCGAACAAAAGTCCATTTCGATGCTACATAGAACCAATGAATATAGTCACGTGACTCACAGGTGACATGATGGAGTCGACAGGCTAGGTCGCCCTCGATGGGAATTGGCTTCGTAGATAATAGCGAGACGGACGGTGTGATTGTTGTACTTGAAGGCGTTGCCCCAAGGCGTCATTCAACACTCGCGTAGATAAGAAGCATAATGTTTCGCTTATGTAGATAGTCAGTGTATCCTGATTGTAGAAGCCTCTGGCTGATTGTTGCGTGTGTCCGGCACAATCAGGCCAGCATCGACCATGGTCAACATTGTTAAGAGCTCAGGTCCGAATTAATTACCAAGCAACTGGTCAAAATAGCTGGGAGACGGGGATTAAAAAGGAGGAATCGTGCTCGGTGACCCTTTATCCGACACATCCTCGTCTGTAGCAATCAGCGGCATCGGCCCTAAACTTGCACAACAGCGGAATATTGCTCATCAAGTTGGGGGCCTGCTGGAGCTGGTGATATTCGTTTTGCGATTTGCCTGAGACTCGATTGATCGAGCCAGATGGCGTAATATGTATGTGAGGTCGACTTCTAATCATCGAGGACGACCAACCAAGCCTTTTGCTTGATAATTAAGATGCATGTCTGGGCTGCAAGGTTTTGGCAATGCTACTCCCGAGAAGAGGCTCGGCCAGAGCGTAGCCTCGCCCGAGCCCAGTTGTTGGAGCGAAGCGAGCCCGTGGAGGGTTTTTCGTAGTTGATCCGGTAAATAGTTATTCCGCGGCGGGATGGGAGAGTCGATGGTTTCCGCCAACTCAAAATCATTGGATTTGATTGGGAGTGAGTCAACCAGAAACTCAGCAGAGTACGAGTACGAGTCAATCCCCGCACGTGACACAGATCGACTCGTGTTTATCTCCGACTTCGAATGCGTCAAGTCACTTCCAACTCCAAAAGAAGCAATGCCCTCGGCCGAAGAAGCTCTTGGAGCCGAAATGTAGAAAACTCGTGGAGTACGCCCCAATCAAAGCCCAGGCCCCTTGAGCCGCTACTCGAGCCCAAGGGGCCTGACTAACCTCTACATCGCTGCTTCGCTTGTAGGGGAGAGGTACAGGGCCCACATGGACGGCGAACGGTGTTCGCGTCAATCTTAATGCCGAATGTACATCATCCTCTACAACGGTTTCGGTCCTTAGTTGCCATTTTCCCGGTACATGCGACCACGGGATAAAACTCAGCTGGGTTTCTGCTGTGCAGGGGAGGTATGGAGGATGGTGTTGCTTATCTTCATCATTTAAGTGAAATTGATTCTCTTTCACTACAAGCATTGCTACATATTCTTTCTTCCGTCCCTGCTTGTTTGATTGAACAAACGAAGAAGAATAGCAACCAGATGATCAGAAGGGTACTTTCATAACAATCTGGAAGCCCCACATTACCGATTAGGAGCCACATCAACATATTAATTATTAAGATTTCCTCCCAAAATGTCACACGAGCCAGAGAAATCGATGGAAGTCCCTATCGACAACAGCATGTTGAACCCGGAGCTTGAAAAGCCGGAGGAACATGACCTCGACGACCACAGTCCTTCCAAGGACCCCTCCCGCGACCAATCCCCTCAACCAGAACCTACCAAGGCGCCATATAACCCTTGGGCAGATCCGGCCTCGTTTCCCGATGGTGGAGCGCGTGCTTGGCTCACTGTAGCCGGTGCTGCTGCTTGTTTCTTTGTCTCTTGGGGGTAAGTCGTGTCTCATGAAGATGAGGTGATGTGTGTTGTGTCCTTACTAACCTTCTCTTCCCCCACAGATGGATCAACTGCGTTGGCATTTTCCAAGAGTATTATATGCACAACCAACTGTCAGAGTACAGCGCTAGCAACATCGCGTGGATCCCATCGGTGCAGACATTCTTCATGCTTTTCATGGGCGTTTTTGCCGGGAAAATATTCGATGACTTTGGCCCGAGAAATCTGTTAATCATCGGGACCTTCCTGCACGTGTTCGGGCTCATGATGGCATCCATCTCAAAAGAGTACTATCAGTTCATGCTCAGTCAAGCTGTCTGCTCTGCTATCGGGGCGTCATTCATCTTCACTGCCGGAGTGTCCTCCATCCCAACATGGTTCTTCAAGAAGCGAGGCATGGCGATCGGCCTCGCTGCCTCGGGAAGTTCTCTCGGCGGAGTTTTGTTTCCTATCATCGTCAGTCATATGATCCGTGAAACAACCTTTGGCTGGACCATGCGCACTTGCGCCTTCCTCATTTTGGCTCTATGCACCTTTGGAATCCTCACAGTTCGCAGCAGAATCCCACCCACCAAACGGCCAGTCACTATAATGGCCTTCATCCGCCCGTTGTTTGAAATGCCTATGTTTCTCACCGTACTGGCGACCTTCGTCTTCTATTGGGGCATGTTTCCGATTTTCAGCTTTATAACGGTGGTGGCCAACGGCCGCGGCATGTCGTTGCAGCTGTCCCAATACCTTGTCTCAGTCCTCAACGCGGGATCTGTGTTTGGTCGAACATTGCCCGGAATTCTCGGCGACAAAATCGGACGATTCAACGTCATGAACATCTTCTGCGTGCTCACTGGAATTCTCGTGCTCGGTCTTTGGATCCCTGCAGACTCCAATGCAGGCCAGTTGGTGTTTGCCCCTCTGTTCGGCTTCAGTTCCGGTGCTGCCATTGGCCTGACACCGGCCTTGCTGGCCCAGATTTCGCCCCTCAGAGAGATCGGCGTTCGGACAGGGACCGCATTTGCTGCAGGCTCGATTGCGGCCTTGACCGGTGCTCCGATTGGCGGTGAACTGATAGCCCGCGACAACGGTGGCTTTCTCTACCTTCAACTATTCAGTGGCTGTACTTGTTTGGTTGGATGTTTCATCTTCATGCTTGCGAGGATCAGGGTTGGAGGCACGGGCCTAATGACAAAAGTTTGACCGAGCATTTCTCCTTTCTCTCCAGGGGTATTATTAATGGTTGTAAACTGTAAGCTAGCATTGCGGCGGGTATGAACGAGGCCTCAGAACGGCCAAGCATCAATAGATAGATCTCCTTTCTCTTTGAACATATTGGACAATGGATATATATTCTGCTCCCCAATTTTCTCGCTGCCTGATTTTCGCCACTACTCAGTGAGCAACGCAAATTTCAACAAGTCCTTTTGAACGACATCGTCCTTCCTAGAAAGCAGCTCGTGCATGTCCCAGGTCGCCGATATCAGCCGCCCGGAAAGCCACCTGAGGTCCCGATGGTTCGCCGTAAGCCAAACGCAAACGGCGCCACAAAGATCGACATCATCAGTCAAGTCTGTCGGAAAGCGAGCGAATCAGTTTCCCAATTCGTCAGGAAAAATTCCAAAAAAAAGACGCCCGCGCGTGCGCGCTCGAAACTTACATGGTAGAAACGCCTTCGGAGTATTCCCTTCCGCCATCTTCGTCTTGACGGCGCCGGGGTGCACGACCACGCTGAACAAGCCATGTTCCGAATGCTGCTCCGCCAAATACTCCACCAAGCGAATCTGAGCCATCTTGCTGACGGTATAGCCCGTATTGGCAATGGTGCCCCGTCTGATGCAGCCTGCGATGGAGCCGACCACGATAAAAGCCCTCGGCCCGTCCTCCTTGGATCCCAGCAGCAGGAGCGGTACAAAATAATGTGCGGCGTGGTACGTGCCCATGGCGTTGGTGTCGAAAGCCTGCTGGACCAAGTCGGGCTTCCCTTCCTCCATCTTCAGCGTGATCGGTCCGGCATAGCCGGCATTCAGCACCAACACGTCGAGTCGGCCGCAGGCAACCCGCACATGCCGGGCCAAGGCTTCCACCGACTCGGCTTTGGAAACGTCACATTCGACGACGTCAACCTCGATCGTGGAGTTGATCTCTTTCAATCTGCTCTCCACTGCCCGCAGGTCGGACAATGTTCGCGAAGAGATGACGATGCGAGAAGTGCCTGCATGCGCATATGCGTAGGCAATCTGCTCGCCTATGCCGGCACTGGCTCCGATCACCGTGACTACCAATGGCCTTGGTAGCGTGACATCTGCAGGATCCAATGATGATGGTACAGAGCTATGAGTTACGGTGGTGAAACGATCAACGTCGGCCACACGAGGATCTGGAGCCATGTTGCTGATGGTATGTTTGTCCTTGGGAGATATGTATGACTACTGGTTGAGTTATCGGCACCCTTCGTTTAGATGGGGTGGATCTGGACGGTCGGATCGGTCCGACGTTTTCCCGGTTACAACGTCTCAGCCTCGTCGGTCGACACGATTGCAATTGTTCTTCTCTAGGAAAGCATCTCTTATGTACGGTAGGTACCAAAGTCAAAACAACATAGAGGCCTCCATCTGAATATACACAGTGAGCACTCTAGTCACAAAGCAACAGAAATCTGTAGGTTTAACCACGAAAAAGACAGGCTCTAAGTAATGGCTTGTGAAGGCTTCATTGGCCCCTAGGAGCAAGGACTGAAGACCAGGGCAGTCTGGGTTCCCCTACCTCAGATGCCTGATCGGAGGACAGCAATGAATCCGGTGACGCGAATCCTACAGATGATGAGCAACCTGATCTACCACTACTTAAAGAAGGTCCGGAATCTCGTGTCGAGTGTTTGGAGGAGTTTGGAGAGATATCAAAGCCGTGTACCCAGGAAGGAGCCTTTCAATTCTACCGGTTCAGATACCCAGACGGCCAGGATTGGTGGGCGCGACCACTCCTCTTACCTCCTACATTTACGCCAAGCAAGCTTCACCCGTCGACTCTGCGATCATCCATCGCGAATAGAACATCTCAGGCACCCCATAACCAATGCAGGAATCTTGCGAACTTGGCCGTGGGACGAGGAGGATATGTCTTCTCGTCCTCGTCGACCTCCTCGCGTCCGGTGTCGAGATCGATGTCTTGGGGGTGATGGAGCTTCCACGAGCCGCCACGGCAGACAGTCCAGATCTTGTGTCCGAAATACAGTACCACAAGAATCGGGGCGCTAAGGTAAGCAAACAGGAAGCTATCCACCGCCCAATTGCCGTGGGTAAAGACAACCCATCCGTTAGTCTGCGCCAAAATGAGTATCTGGTCTGTGGACTTAGTGTAATATGGACAACTTACAAGGAAGAGAAAGATATAGCAGAACAGCGCGAACCAAGCAAGTAGTAGTTGCCTCTTCACAGCAAATGGCAGCGTCGAACGGTCGATGCCCCGATAGTCGATACCACGCCGGAAACCAATGTAGATTATTTGCTGGAGACCCATATTCAGGATCCAGGTGGCTCCGGTGATGTTGACAATATAGCCGAAAGCAACTGCTGCACTGTTGGACACCGACATGTAAGACAAGCAACCAAACGCCACGACTACTCCTAGCGCCAGAATTGGTACGCCGCGGTAAGTTTTGTGGAAGACCGCTGGGGCAGTCCCACGTAAGGCCAATGAGTAGAGTACACGTGAAGCAGTATAGGAGTTGGCGAGACCACAAGACCAAGCTGATGTCAGAATTGCCGCATTGACGATAGACGGCAGAGCAGGAATGCCCATGACCACTATGGCTAGGACGAATGGAGACGATCCAGATCCCTTTTTAGAGGTCCCAAGTTCGGGATTGTCATACGGAACCTACACCTTCGTTAGCAGTGCGCAGTGGTGACTCGGTGGACAACGGACACACCAAAATACCAACGGCAAGGACACCCCCGATATAGAAGACGAGCAAGCGCCAGATGACACGTCTAAAGACATTGGGGTAAATGCGGCGAGGATACTTGCCCTCACCCGCGGTCATAGCAATGTAGTCAGGGCCGCCGTATGCGTAGGCGGCGCCGACGAACGTCGAAAAGAAGCCGAGAAAATTGCCCCAAGCCCCTGTTCCGATGTAGGCGTGGAAAGCTCCAGGGTTGTTCCAATTGCGGAAACCAAAGGCATCACCCTGAGGATTACCACCAACCATCGTGATGACTGTATCATTGTCAGTATCGGTTGGCAGCAATGTATTACTTCACTGACAAGTAAAGACCAGGAGGCCTAGGATGAGAAATACTTTGAAAAGCGAGAAATAGAACTCGCCCTCACCGAACCACCTCACTCCCCACACATTCTAGAAGCCTCAGTATCAGTAATGCGCATATGTGGAACCGGGAACCTTACGAATATAACGATCGAGACCAGGAAAATTGTGCACCAGACCGCGTTACTGATGTCTGAGTTCCAGTAGTTGATCATTCCAGCAACAGCAGTGGCTTCAGCGGCGACGGTGACAGCGTAGTTGTAGAAGACCAGCCATCCAAGGGCAAACCCAAAGCTGTTGTCAACGAATCGGCTAGCAAACTCGACATATGACCCATCGATTGGTAAGTACGATACCATCTCCCCCATCGAGTTGAAGGCGATGTAAATAAGACCACCATAAAGACTATATCCGAGAAGTAGACCAGCTGGACCAGCCCTGTGTAGTGCAGAACCGGTCCCAATCTATGCCAATGAGCGCCTCGTCTGCCAGATGTAGAAGATTCACTCACAAAGAGCCCTGTGCCAATGGCACCGGAGATGGCGATCAATTGAATGTGCCGGGGGAGCAAGTGACGTTTGGTTTGCTTAAAGTTATGTGGGTTAATTGGTTCACTGTGTCCAATCCCGCCATCGTTAGTGTCGACAGCGTAAATATCCTTTGGAGCTGGGGATTTCTCTGAGAGCGACATTTCGAGCCCGAGTCGGATGGCTTCAGTCATAAAGTTACGCAGGTCATGGTAGGGAATCGACGAGTATTTTATCCACAGCAAAGCCCTCGTGGTGAGCCTTGATAACGTTTACATATCGGTGGGTAACGAGATAGTGGAAGGGCGCCACCGGAAGCACAGATCTTTCTAGGGCAAGAATCTCCGCAGAATCGCTGGGGTCTGTCTGGAGTTGCTGTTCGGTCTCTCGTGCACAAGGACTCCATCCAGCGTGTGGAGCAGGCCTAGATCTCTCCGAGTTCGACCAGCATGAATGTTTCCCGGCCAGGCCCAATCTGCGGAATTGCAAATGAGGATTGAGGCCTGCAAAACGGGTAGGCGTTTCCGTGATGTTAGACATAGGACTTGATCAGATTGCCGCAGATCTTCCGGAGTGACCTTCTGCTTTTGAATGAATCGTGGAGACCAGAGTACCACCTTGCCAGTTTGTCCTGCAATTATTCAGTGCCCATTTGTATATCCTGTTGATATATCGTGTTGCGCGAGTTCTCAAGTCTTTCACGTACCTATGGACCGTGGACTTCAATAAATCGTTCATATACCACCACAGGATTCAACCTTGGCAGCAATCATGTCCAAACAAACGTTACAACTTCATGGTGTGCTCGTGGCCTTGACCACTCCTTTCACCGACGATGGCTCCCGTATTGACGTACTTCGTCTTAAGAGCCACATCGACCGTCTACTTGACGCAGGGGTTCATGGACTCGTCCCCGGAGGAAGCACTGGAGAATTCACAGCCCTGAGCTTTGATGAGCGCAAGTATCTTCTCGAGCAAGTAATCGAAATCACCCATGGCCGTGTCCCCGTGGTGGCTGGGATAGGCTGCCTCAGCACTAAGGATGATATCGAGATGGCGCGGCACGCGTCCAGGGTCGGTGCTTCTGCTGTGATGGTGGTGCCACCTTTCTACGACCCGCCCGATTATGAGCAATTGAAAGATCTGATGAAGGAAATTCACCAAGCTTCAAATGGTTTACCGATTGTGTATTACAATATTCCTGGTGCAAGTGGCGTCAAGCTGTCACCTTCCGAGATTGCAGGATTGTCGGAGGTGGGAGTAAAATATCTTAAAGACACTTCGGGCGACGGGCCCGCGCTGACAGAACTGATTTTCGGACATGGTGATGAAATCACAACGTTCAATGGATGGGACACACTGACTTTCTATGCTCTGGCGTCAGGGTGCAAAGGGTGTGTCTGGGGAGCAAGTAACGTCATCCCAGAGTTGACCGTGCAATTGTGGGAAACGTTGGCGGTGAAGAAGGATCTGGAGGCCGCAAGACAGCTGTGGAAGAAAATCTGGCCCGTCTGCGCTTTTCTCGAGAGACACAATTATGCCGCAGCAGTCAAAACAGCAATGGAGGTCCAAGGCCACCAAACAGGTGGCGTAAGGAAGCCGATCCAGCTACTGGCCGAAAAACACAGAGATGAGGTTAAGACTCTACTGGCGAATGTTTGAATCGGTCAGACCTGTGACCTGGAACGTGTATCGAATGCATTCAACAAAGCAAGACCCATTCTCCTCGATCACGAGACACCGCGGTCCAAGTCCATGATGAAGTGACGGGACTCGAGAAGATTGTGGTGCCTTGTGCTTCGACTTCATCATGCCGCCGCCAGACTTCGTGCATTTGTTCCATTGCGGCCTGATAACCTCGCAGACCAGTCTGTTGATAGCCCTTCTCGAGCCATGCGGATAATCCTTCCCGCCTGTTTCTGCTGAGAGCCTCACATCCAGCAATGAAGGCGGGCCATGCTGTGCCTGGTCCTGTTACCATTTTGAGTTGCAATGCATTATCGAAATCTTTCAGTGCTGAAATGACGTTATCAATATGGCTTTGCATCATCCATGAATTGACACCGCGGATCCGCCGATAAAAGTAGATGACCAGGGCGGCAGTGAGTGCTCGAGTCATATGGTAGTTCGGCGTAGAAGAGTCCCCAACAACATCTCGTGCAGCAAATGAGCAGACCATGCTCTCCAGAGTCCTAGCTCGCTTCTCAAGGATGTCAGGGCGCGCAAGTTCGTCTGGGTTGCATCCCGAGAGCCTTCGAGCATCCATGGCATTTGCTAGCTTCGTTGTACTTGAAAGAAGGCTGAGCCATGGCTCTGGAAGGCCGTAGATTTGATCGTACATAGTAGCTTCGTATTCTCGAGGATCGTCTAGATGAATATCGTGCAGGCCTACGCTGGGATCTTTTGGGCCACCTTTCCTGATCTCTTCCTGGTTGGAGGCCAGGCGGAGGAAGTTATCCAAACGGGCTTCCTTTTCTCCTTGTGACCTGTGGAGTTCAGCCGAGCTGGATCTCGTTCCATCTCCTTGGCTTTGCCTCTCAACAGCACTGTCACACCTGTAGTCATGTAAAACGTACGTGCTTTCAGCGATGATGCGAGTCCAGGTGTAAATGTGATGGAGCATGCGGCATCTACGCGATATGTATCGTTTGGCCAGCCCTCGAGTCCGTAGAAGTCTCTCAGCTTCGATAATCAGCTTGCGGGCATCATCTCTGTCACAAGAGAAGACTGCAAGAGACACGAAACTCAAGATGGCCATGAGCTGGTCCTTGTATTTGGCCTTTCTGGGCCCACTTAGTTCTTCACGGAGAGTTAACTGTAGATGCTTCTTCGCTTCGTGCCTCGAGTGGTTCAGAATGGACAACCAGTTCCCAGGGGTTTCATGCAAGGTCGCTAGCTGATACGCTGAACAAGAGAAGATGGCATAAAGAATGGCCAGCTTGGCATGCTTGATATCTCTAATTTCAAGATACGTGAGCTCGGCCAGTGTTTGTACAGCATTGGGCACATTCTGTATCTTCCACGGCGATTTCGAACCAAAAGGAAGGCCGGCCATGGAGGGTATGACTCGATCATGAAAATGTTTGAGCAGGAAAGGAGCTTGCTCTCGAACAAAAGTGGGTAGTCTCTCGTGCTCCGTTACGGGTACATCGACTGTTGCACCATGGTCGTCTTGTAAAACACCAGTCAGAGCGTCAAAAGGGAGCTCAGGGCTCAAATCAATTAAGAACAAGTCATCTTGGGCCATGCCAAGCTCATTGTCAAAATCGAGGGCGAATAAGTCGTCCCATTGTAGTGTAAAGTCCACCTCTGGCAAGGCGAGGGGTGAGTTGTCTGCCACATTGGCGCTCGCCGGCAACGTGGGGATAAGATATTGAGGCACGGAAGGATGGTGAGGCGTGCTTCCCACCTGACTGGCGACGTCGGCTCTTGCGTCAGAGTGTGAAGTTTGAAAGTCGATCACACCGAACGGCCCGTTATGAGTGACTTCTGTCGCCGCGCGGGCGTTTCTTGTCTTTATGTCAATCTTACTCAAAGTAGCAGCGACAGACCTTGCTTCCACTTGAGCTGTCAATGCCGAAACCATCAGCTGGCGCGAGGATTCTTTGACGTCCAGTTAGTAGTACGCACGAGCTATGTGACTGTGGATGTTGACGAACCTGTATACAGCTGTCTCCTCACCTTGGTGTTTGCTGCGTTGTCGTTGGTCGTGGCATTTGGTGATTCAGCGTCCACCCAGCGCATCCCAGAAGAGTATCCATCGCAAGATAGCCGCGCCTTATTGCAGGCACTGCAAGCTGGGCGGGCCTGATCGCACTTTACGTGACGTCGGCGACAATGGCCGCATCCCCCCAGGGTGTGTGTCCGTCGAGCCTTGGCTTTGGTGGACTTCGGAGTCATAATATCTCATTATCCATGCAGGAATGAATGTGGTAGTCGTGGCCAGGATTCGGCTCCGTTGAATTTGCTTTGTGGGAGCAGCGCAACGCGGGAGCGACATTGAAGAAGGATCGGAGTCGACTGCCTTTTTGAGCTTGAGCGGGAAAGGTGCTTCTAATTGGCTTACGGAAACATCGACGCCCTACCACTTCCGACGACCAGGATAAGAGATCGAGCCAGATATTGCAGTTCATGGACATGGCACTTTGCTCGATACTACTAGTACTGCTACATCACAGTTTTGCTTTCCTGACCAGCCCCCTGCCATGCGTCACCTACACGGAAACCTTCTGGATATGGGTCACTCCGGTCCAGTAACACTTGCTTCATGCATGTCAACCAAGCACTGCCAGTTATTCTGGGCAGCACTGCGTCATATGGCCCTGCCTTTGTTGTTCCCATGATCTCTCCAATGAACCCACTGCCGATGACGCTACGATGAAGCAGTTTCTGACCGACCGCAATCTGCTTTCTTGCATGAAGGACAGCGAGCCTTGCGCTCGTCCCAGTACCACACGGACTACGATCGACCCGTCCCGGAGGAACGATGACGGCATTAGTCCCTATCTTGCATCCATCCGCATTTTCCAAGACTGGATACACAAATTGGATATTGTTGATTCCTCGTATGCGCGGGTTCTCTGGATGTACCGGAACGATCTGCGCTTCGGCTGCCATGCGTATAACGTGCCCGACCTCGACAAGTGACCGCCCCTGGGCTGGCTCCAGGAGAAGTCCCACGGCGGCTGCGTCAACGTGGACGTAGAACTGACCACCATAAGCGACATCAACCTGGATTGTGCCAATGCCGGGAACCTCCAAGTCAATATCGAGACCCCAGACGAACGCTGGAACGTTATCAAAAGACACAGCCTCGCATTTGCCATCCTTGCATCTTCCGATCGCTGTCACTAACCCAGCAGCGGTGTCAAGTACAACCGTTGAAGTCGGCTCTCGCATAGGTATCATTCCAGTCTCCAATAGGACCGTGACTGAACAAATTGTGTTTGAACCGGACATAGGCACGTAAGTATCAGGGCCTGTGGTAATCAACCCTGCATCGGCTCGAGGATTGCAGGGCGGGACAATGAAGTTGACGCTCATTTCCGGTCTCCCTCGTGGTTCATTGACCAGAAGACGTCGCAGATGGTCTGCCTTGGTTGCGAAATACGCCATCTTGTCAAACATTGTCGTTCCCGGTACGTCGAGGACTCCACCAACGACAACCTCGCCGACCTCTCCTGCAGCGTGAGCGCTGATAATGCTGAGTGTACGTATTGGAGTCATCGCGCTTTCTCGGGCTGCTTCTACCAGTACTCTCGGCTAGGTGATAAGGAGAGATTGTAGTATATAGTAGTTCCAGGCTCATGCTGTCGCAGACGACAGAGGTACACAGCCGAACAAAGTCAGTGACATTGGGCTGGGCTGGGCTGGGCTGGTGGAGCGTGGCGGAACTGCCTTCCTTTTTAGGACCTTTCAACTAATCTTCGTACCGAACCAAGGATCTCCGTATATTCAGGCTGTGAGTAGCGAGCAGGTGTATGTAGCTGCCATGTAGCTGCCGCGATAACTCAAGAGCACGTTCTGCGAAACAATCAACAGAGCTCGAGTCACCATTCACGCATTAGCCTTGGACGCGCAATTGTACAACGACCAATGTCTACATTTAATATCGTGGTGGTTGGGTATGTTTCTCCAATTGTCCATCTCGTCTTCATTCGCCACACACATGCCGCGAAACGAAGGAAGGGGTGCTGACGCGAAAACCCTTTTGAACCAAACAGTGCAGGAGTCGCAGGCCTGACCAGCGCACTTCTACTCTCCCAGAATCCATCATACAATGTCGCGGTGATAGCGAAGCACATGCCAGGAGACTATGATATTGAGTATGCTTCACCTTGGGCAGGAGCAGCTTTTATGCCGTGAGTGCTCTATGACTGTATGCTTTTTCGACGAGAATCTGACTGTTGGAGATTGTCGCGCAAGGGGACACAGGACGCGATCTGGGACAGGAACACTTGGAAGGTGCTGGAAGACTTGGCCAGAACAAAGCCAGAGGCGGGGATACATTTGCAAGGTAATCTTTTCCCAATTGAACATGCTGTTCTTGCATATGAACTGTAGTGCTGAAGACACCCTACTTTTTGCAGAATGCGAGATTCAGAGTCGAGCCAAAGATGCCGGATCGTCGACTGCGGAATGGTATGCTGAGATGCTTTCGAAGGAACCATGGTTCAAGGATGTGGTTCCAGGCGTGAGTCCACCATTGTGGCGTTAGCGAAATTTGTGCTGTTCCGTATTGGGGCGTTGACTTTCCATCAGTTCCGCGTCCTCTCAGCCAAAGAAGGCATGGATTCGAGGACTTCTTTCACATCGGTCTGCATAAACACCGCACTATACCTACCATGGCTCGTCTCCCAATGCCTTCGTAACGGGGTTAGTTTCCAGCGAAAAGTCATTCAACATATCTGTGATGCGAAGAAGGCGTCATCCGACCCTCTGACAGGCAAAGTTGATCTGATCGTCAACTTCACAGGTCTCGGAGCGAACAAGCTTGGTGGCGTCCAAGACAGATCTGTTATTCCCGCCCGTGGGCAGATCGTTGTCGTACGTAACAAGTCAGACAGGATTATAGGTACGTCTGGAACGGACGACGGGGATGACGAGACCTGTTATGTTATGACGCGTGCGGCTGGCGGCGGAACGGTGCTAGGAGGATCGTACCAGAAAGGAGATTCAAATTCTCAGGTTGACCTGAATTTGGCAACGAGGATCATGCAGAGAGCGGTACGGGTCTGTCCAGAGCTGACGGGTGGCAAAGGAATCGAGGGCCTGGACGTGATACGACACTCTGTTGGCTTTCGACCGCTGAGGATCGGAGGGACTCGCGTAGACAAGGAGATGATTGATGGCACCTGGGTTGTTCACTGTTATGGCGCAGGTGGCGCAGGTTATCAACAGTCGTATGGTTGTGCCCAAGACGTTATGCATTTGGTGGACCAGGCGCTGAATGCAAGAGCGCGACTGTAACTAACTGTACCGTTGCAGAGTTCCGTCGTGGTCCTTCTTCGTCTTAGAGACATATTTGTGCCTACCGCAAACTCGATCGACATCCGTGGGCGCTCCTTAAAGGTGGCACGGTCGGCGTGAGCCCAAGGTGAGCGCCGAGCAGGTTTTACTCTGCTTGAGATGCCAAGCTCGAGGCTGAGGTGGAGTAATATGAGTCTGAGGAGATGTTGATGGTCATGATAACGATATGGATGGCGATGACAATGACTCAGTCTGTGTTGAAGAGGCTTAATTTCTGAATCATGAAAGATTGAACACGTGATTTGGCACCTTGGGCTAGGCGGGCTCTAATGGAAAAGACGTTGAATTTCTTGCGATAATAGCGCACATGCCAGAAACATGCCAGAAATAGCACCAGATTTGAATGACCATTGGCCCAGTTTGAGGCGTCGGCACCCATCGTCTGTAATAGGCTTAGATTTAGTGCTAAGGCTCGGCTCGCCACCTGGATATCTGTTCCATCGTCACCTTTGACAAGGGATGCCAGAGGGTCCCCAATGGCGCATTCAGCTCGGATAGGCAGCTTGACGGGGGTGGCCTCTATTAGAGCACCGGACATCTGCACGTAGTCATCATGTGCTCACCTTGTGTCCGTAGTGCCGTGTGAGAAAGGATGGAAATGTGTGAGTGCGAAACTCGTCACGGACTCGCGGAAGGCTGGCATCGTTTTGGGCATGCTGATGCCCCTGGCACACTGCAAGAGTACGAGTACGAGTAGCCATTGGTGGCTAGTTTACGAGGAGTGAGGTACTAGTTAGGTGCCTACTTACCTACTTAGGTACTAGTGAGGTAGCTACTTGCATACTTAGGTACTAGTTAGGTACCTACCTACCTACTTAGGTGCTAACAACTCAGGCATTGCGTGGCAGTACCCAGGCACATCTTAGGGGACAACTTAGGTACAAACAAGCACTGGCACCCCCTACGGAGTGCAGATGCAGGCTGGATACGAGTGGCTGGTTTCTCCTACACTCGTCCAGTTTAGAAGTCGATCGCGTCCAACTTGGCCAGCCTCGCTTGTCGTTCGGTGTGTTTGAAATGTTGCTCTCGTTCTGACAGGAGGATGCAGTGGTGCCTGCAGCCCACGGCCAGAGGCACGCATTATTTAGACCAGACCGTTGGCCAAAAAGTGTGATAGATGAGACATGACCAACTATCAACGCCATCCCGCTGATTATTCCACTCTATTCCACCACACAGCACCGCACAGCGCGTTCCGCGGCTTCTGAGGCTCCCGGGGCTCCCTGCCACCACCTGCGCCTGCGCCTGCACCTGCACGGAGCTCCAAGCCGTCAAGCCGTCAAGCCGTCAAGCCAGACATCATCTCTCCACTCCCACTGCCACCAAACTCGGCTTTTGAGAAACTTGGTTTCGCTCCCAAAAACCTCAAGTCTCAGGTTCCCAACCACACGGTTAAACTCGTCTCTTCTCTCTTCTCTTCCTTTCCTCTTCGTCACTCCCTCACCTGCCCTGTTACATTACCACACGCCTTCGCTTGGTCCACTCGCCATTCGCTCGACTGTCACTTGCAGTTGTCCACTATGTTCGGCCTTCCAAAGCTACTCGTCATCAGCACATTCCTGCTGGGTGCACTGAGTTCGCCGCGACATACTCCCGAGGATGACAACTCGCTAGTCAACTGGGACACATTCCAGGCTCTACTTGACAGCATCGAACCTGCTGCCCTGCATTCGGTCCTACATTCACTATCGCCCAAATTCCAAGACGGCGTCTTCAGCAAAGATCGCTCTGCCATTGAGCACGTGCATTCCGAAAACCCCGTCGTCGCAAGCAAGCTTGTACATATCGCCAAAAAGAGACAAGAGAGCAATTCTACAACGACTGCCTCTTCCGCCACCACTTCCACGGCTCAAAGCACTACCGATGAACAATCAAGCTCCCGGGCGGCTAGTGTCTCTTCTATCCTCTCCTCGGCCATCCTCGCCTCCACCGTTCCTGGCGAAACCACAATAACGGTCGCTCCATCAGCCCCAGCCTCTGCCACAGCTGTTGCAACCACCGATGGAGCAGTTGTCTTTAGTACGGTGGGAGGAGGCTTGGTCACGCTGACCTCGTCTGCCGTTGGTGTGAGCTTCTCACCCAGTACCTCAACTCACCTCTTCTATGCCACCCTCTCAGATGGCTCCATTTCCACGTCGACATCTGTGGTGGTGGTCAATGCACCCATTACGGGCAATCCTGATGCGACGGGTGCTGCTGGGGCCGCTGCCACAGGAGGCAATCCCGGGCTCCAAGACGCCGCTACCTCCATAAAGATCTCCGGTCTTCTAATGGCATGTGCTGCGTTCGGATTCCTATTTGTTCAGTGATCCAGTATGACACAGGTGGACAACAGTCCATAATTGACGCGCCAGTTGAACATAATTTCGGCGGCGAACCATGATGCTTCTTCCTAGCACATGACGATTTTTACGCCTCCCAGCATTTCTCTCTTTAAGGCAATCTGCGATGGGCATAGCTTTTGGCGTTTTCAAATCACAGTGATTGTGATCCGTTGATATTTTTGGGGGACATATTTCGGGAAAAGGTTGGCGGCCTTGTGTACATGAATGGGAATATCACTCTTGTAGGGGTAACGAATATAGAGACCAGTGTTTGGACGAAGCAATATTGTGGGGTGGGAAGATCGTGACGGGACATACCAGCCTGAAAGACATCTCGGGGTCCAAAGATATAGGAAGAATATTTGATCAAATACTTCTTAACTTGAATCAATTCCCCAGTACTCCATACATCTTTCTTACTTCCCTCTCTGCTTTCAGCAATGATTCCTTGCTCTAGCGATGGGTACCAAAGTCGGCTCACGCATCTTCCCGGTCGTCTGTACACCGTACTCCCGTAGAGAGTCCGAAGTTCTCAGTAATTAACTTGCTGTTGATCACCTTACTGATGGACGCCTGTGGTGACTATTACTAACATGTCTCACTGCGTTGGAATCCATTACTGGGTGGAGAATTAGATTTGGTGTGAGATCATTTGGAAAGCTTCAGAAATCACAGAGGTACTCCGTACACGACCAGTTCTACGTCCGATATATAAAGGCTCTACACATGATTGATTTCATGTTTAATCTCAAGTTGTGGGCCTTCGGCCAGGTTGAACACCACACAAGCATACCACGCACTTTTGATTGAGGCAGATCCCAAAAGCCAGCACGCAACGATCATATGAACAATCACAAGAGAGGGTGTGGCTCTCTGTGGTTCTGTGTGGTCCCTCAAACAGGCGAAGACCCTGACACGAATCGTGAAAGCAGGGGCAATTTGAAACAGAAGGGCACTGATACAGTGATGATCGTGGCAGTGCAGTGTTTTGACGAAATTTCGGTCGTTTTAACAGGTTAAGTTCGGAGGGGGTGCCAAAAGTGCCATGCGAATGAGCATCGTGGTGTCAAGCGTTATGGCGAGATCTGCTAAAAAAAATGCTTGAGCTCCAAGCGGAATTGCTGGTGTGCGTGTGCAGGACTCCGTCCTCGTGGATGTAATTCGAAACCTGTGCCAATCGAGGAGATCTGTGGAGTGGCAAATGCACGCCATCCGCACCTCTTACGGGCAAGATTCAGGGATGGGATAGGGA
>Ga0105239_10002163_pt1 | contig 25281 bp, 24 predicted proteins | sample KBSC44metaG_FD_92761 | JGI IMG/M metagenome (GOLD analysis project Ga0105239, IMG submission 92761) | Corn rhizosphere microbial communities from Kellogg Biological Station, Michigan, USA - KBS C4-4 metaG | ecosystem: Host-associated > Plants > Roots > Rhizosphere > Soil | place: Michigan, USA...
CAGGAAAAACGCGTCACCACCCGCGAGCAGACGGACGGGCGGGGAGAGGGTAGCCGTCAGCGCGAAGACCAGCGCGCCCAGCGCGAGGCAAAAATAGAACCGCCAGTGATGATTCCAGTGAGAACGGAAGAAAACGGGCAACGGCGTCTCCTTGCGGAAACGCCTCTTTGCCACAAACCGTCTTAACCGCCTACAGGCGGAAGCGGACCTGGTCGTTCCAGAAGCGCTCGACACGGCGGAGCGTCGTGTTGAGCGGCTCGAGATCGCCCTCGACGACATTGCCGACCGGTCCGAGCGAGCCCAGATGGCGCTCGAACAGTTCGTGCAGCATCTTGCGGACGAATTCGCCCTTGGCCGTCAACCGCACCAGCACGGAGCGGCGATCGGCTTCGGAGCGCTCGTGATGGATATAGCCCGCCTCGACCAGCTTCTTCAGATTGTAGGAAACGTTGGAGCCCAGATAATGGCCGCGCGTGCGCAACTCGCCCGCCGTCAATTCCTGATCGCCGACGTTGAAGAGCAGCAGCGCTTGCACGCTGTTGATTTCGCGCTCGTCGCGGCGGTCGAGTTCGTCTTTGATCACGTCCAGCAACTGACGATGCAGACGTTCAACCAAATTGAGCGTTTCGAGATAATGCTTGCCGAGCGCTTGCGCGCTGTCGAGCACCGCAGCTGCCTGCGGCCTGGCCAATGCTGTCATCGCTTTTTTCTCCGCTTTTGCGCGGAGCCCACCTTCGTTATGAGACCACGATAGGAGGCGGAGGTTAAAGCGTCGTAAAAATTATCAGAGAATGCCCCTTAGCATCTGAATGATGCCGGAGAAGTCCATACCGGCATGTCCCTTGGCTGCCATGAGCGCGTAAAGCTGTGCCGCTTCGGCTCCCATCGGTGTTGTGGCGCCTGCGTTTTGCGCCGCGGATTGCGCGAGCTTGAGGTCCTTGAGCATCAGGGCCGTGGCGAAGCCGCCGGTGTAATCTCGGTTGGATGGCGCGGTCGGGACCGGTCCCGGCACGGGACAGTACGTTGTAAGCGACCAGCATTGTCCCGACGCCGCCGACATGATGTCGAACAGTTTTTGAGGATCGAGGCCGAGCTTCTCGCCCAGAACGAACGCTTCGCAGGTGCCGATCATCGAGATTGCAAGCAGCATGTTGTTGCAGATCTTCGCGGCCTGCCCTGCGCCCGCGCCACCCGCATGGACGATGCGTTTGCCCATCTTCTGCAGGATCGGCTCCGCACGTGCGAACGCCTTGTCGGTGCCGCCGCACATGAAGGCGAGCGTGCCGGCCTCTGCGCCGCCGACACCGCCCGACACCGGTGCATCGAGGAAATCGAAGCCCGCTTTCTCCGCCGCCACATGCACGGCGCGCGCGGAATCGATGTCGATGGTCGAGCAATCGATCAGGAGTGCGTCCTTCTTCGCGGCGGTGAGGATGCTTTCCTCTTCGAGATACACGCCGCGCACGTGCTGGCCTGCCGGCAGCATGGTTATTACCACGTCGGCGGAATGAACCGCCTCAAACGCGGTCGCCGCACTCTTGCCGCCCGCGTCGGTGACAGGCTTCAGCGCCGCCACACTCACATCGAACGCCGTCACACCCTCGCCCGCCTTGAGCAGGTTGCGCGCCATCGGCCCACCCATATTGCCGACGCCGATGAATGCGATGGAGGTCATAGGCTTAGTTCCTTCTCTTCCAGTGGCGCGAAATAGGCGTGACGGCTGTGTCGGTGACGGCGGCGAGGTTGGGGGGGTCCCATTTCGGGGTGCCGTCCTTGTCGATGATCGTGGCGCGGACGCCTTCATAGAAATCGTGACCTTTGACGACGCGGTTGACCATGCGCCATTCCATCTTCATGCAGTCGTCGAATTCGAGCTTTGCGCCTTCGCGCAACTGGCGGAACGCGATCTTGGTCGCGGTCGGGGATTTCGAGCGGATCGCTTTCGCGGTATCATCACACCAATCGGTGTGCTCGTTATCCAGCGCCGCCAATATCTCTTCGATGGAATTGAGCGCGAAGACGCGGTCGATGGTCGCGCGGTGTTCGAGCAGGAAGGTGTCTGGCACGTTGTCCTGCGCAATCGCTGCATCCGGCGCTGTACCAGCGGCAAGCGCATCGATCAGAGCCGGCCATTTCGCCATCGGAACGAAATGCGTGGCGACGCCGGAATAAAGTGTGTCCGTCGTCTTTAGTCGTGCGCCGGTCAGGCCCAAATACAACCCGATCTGCCCCGGGCAACGCGGAAGAAAATAGCTTCCACCCACATCCGGAAACAGGCCAATGCCGGTCTCCGGCATGGCGAAGGTCGTCGTCTCGCCCGCGACGCGATGGCTGCCATGCACCGACACGCCGACGCCGCCGCCCATCACGATCCCCTGGATCAGCGCGATGTAGGGCTTCGGATAATGCTTGATCGTGGCGTTCAGGACGTATTCGTCGTGATAGAAATCCAGCGCATAGGACGTGCACGCCTTGCCCGATTCATAGAGCGAGCGGATATCGCCGCCCGCGCAGAACGCACGCTCGCCCGCGCTCTGGATGATGACGGTCTTCACGGCATCGTGGTGTGCCCATTCGTCGAGTTGCGCCTTTATCGCCACGCACATGCCATGCGTCAGCGCGTTGAGCGCCTTCGGCCGGTTAAGCGTGATCAGGCCCGCGGCGCCGCGCGTTTCGAACAGAACATCATCCATCATTGCCGGAACATTTCCCGGCTGACGATGACGCGCATGATCTCGTTGGTGCCTTCGAGAATCTGATGCACGCGCAGGTCGCGCACGTGGCGCTCCGCCGGGAAGTCCTTCAAATATCCGTATCCGCCATGGAGCTGCAGCGCGTCATTGGCGATCTTGAATCCGGTATCGGTGGCAAAGCGTTTCGCCATCGCGCACAGCATGGTCGCGCGTCCGTCGCGCCGGTCGAGCGCGGAGGCGGCGTTGCGGATCATCAGCCGCGCGGCTTCAAGTTCCGTCGCCATGTCCGCGAGCTTGAACTGTGTGGCCTGGAAGTCCGCGATCGCACGTCCAAACTGCTTGCGCTCGCTGACATAGGACTGGGCTTCCTCCAGCGCTGCACGTGCCGTGCCGACCGAGCAGGCGCCGATATTGATGCGTCCGCCATCCAGCCCACTCATCGCGATGCGGAAGCCCTCGCCCTCGGCGCCGATACGGTTGGCGACCGGCACCCGGCAATCCTCGAAGATCACCTGGGCGGTTGGCTGCGAATTCCAGCCCATCTTGCGTTCGTGCTTGCCGAACGAAAGTCCCGGCGTGCCTTTCTCGACGACGATGCACGAAATCCCCTTCGGCCCATCCTCGCCCGTGCGCACCATGCAGACATAAACGTCCGACACGCCCGCGCCGGAGATGAACGCCTTGGAGCCGTTCAGCACATAATGCTCGCCGTCCTTCACCGCGCGCGTCTTGAGCGCTGCCGCGTCCGAGCCCGAGCCCGGCTCGGTCAGGCAATAGGACGCGATCTTCTCCATCGTCACCAGCGCGGGCAGAAAGCGCTGGCGCTGCGCGTCGCTGCCGTAGCGATCGATCATCCACGACGCCATGTTGTGGATGGAGATAAAGGCGGCCGTTGAAGTGCAGCCCGCGGAAAGTTCTTCCATGATGATCGCGGCATCGAGACGCGACATTTCCGATCCGCCGACATCGCTCTTCACATAGATACTTGCGAAGCCAAGCGCGGCCGCTTCCCGCATCGTTTCGACGGGGAAAAACGCCTTCTCGTCCCATTCGGCCGCGTAGGGCGCGAGACGGTCCACAGCAAAGCGTCGTGCCGCGTCTTCTACGGCTCTCTGATCCTCGGTGAGCGCAAAATCCATTGTCGCGACCCCGTTTTGTCCGGCGTGTTCCTGCTACTATATTCGCGCGATGGTCAAGCCTCACCCCTCATCCTTTCCGGGAACCCGCATGCGCCGGCTCAGGCGCCACGACTGGTCGCGCAGGCTGGTCGCGGAAACGCAGCTTTCTCCCGCCGATTTCATCTGGCCGCTGTTCGTCATCGACGGGCAGAACCGGCGCGAAGCCGTGGCGACCATGCCGGGCGTCGAGCGGCTCTCTGTCGATCTGATAGCGGGTGCCGCTGAGGAAGCCGCGAAGCTCGGCATTCCGGTGATCGCGCTGTTTCCGAATACCGATCCGTCGCTCAAAAACGATGATGGGCGCGAAGCGCTGAACGCGAACAATCTCGTCTGCCGCGCGGTGCGCGAGATCAAGAAGGCAGTGCCGGAGATCGGCGTGCTCTGCGATGTCGCGCTCGATCCTTATACCAGCCACGGTCATGACGGCATCCTGATCGGCGACTATGTTGCCAATGACGAGAGCGTCGAGATCCTCGTGCGTCAGGCGCTGGTCCAGGCCGAAGCGGGATGCGACATCATCGCGCCGTCCGACATGATGGACGGACGCGTGGGTGCGATCCGCGCGGCACTCGAAGAAAACGGTTTCCGCGACACGCTCATCATGGCCTACGCGGCAAAATATGCGAGCGCGTTCTATGGCCCGTTCCGCGACGCCGTCGGCTCTGCGAAAGCACTAACCGGCGACAAGCGCACCTATCAGATGGATCCGACAAATGGCGATGAAGCGTTGCGCGAAGTGGCGCTCGATCTCGCCGAAGGCGCCGACATGGTGATGGTGAAGCCTGGCATGCCCTATCTCGACATCGTGCGCCGTGTGAAGGAAACGTTCGGCGTGCCGACCTTCGCCTATCAGGTGTCGGGCGAATATTCGATGCTCATCGCCGCCGCCGAACGCGGCTTCCTGGATCACGACCGAGTGATGCTCGAGAGCCTGACCGCCTTCAAACGGGCTGGCGCGAGCGGCATTCTCACCTATTTCGCGCGCGATGCGGCGCGGCTTCTGGCGCGGAGCTAGGTTTTCCGCCTTTCACGTCAGCGTGAGTCCGCCTTCCACGTCTTGCAGGCGGAACGGCCAGGGCGCAGCATGGACTCACGTTCAGGAGGAACTCATGCGTATCGCTCTTATCACTCTTGCATCCGGTCTTGCTCTCTCGCTTGCCGCTCCAGCCGTCGCCGAAGAATTCGTCCCCGACGCACAGCACATCGCTACCCCGCAGCCTGTTAACGCGACGCAGCCCGACACCGGGAAGTATTGCCATTACCTGACTCATGAAGGTGCACTGACCACCCAGCATTGCCGGTCGGCGAAATCCTGGGAACAGACGCGGCTAGAGACCCAGAAATGGCTCACCGAATACCAGCACCATTCCTACGTGGTGCCGGCGCGCTAGGTCCGTTCGACCGTAAAGAGACTGCGCAGGAGGATCTCCGCGCGTGACGGAAGGACATCGAGGCCGGAGCGGCGCTGGCCGAGATCGATGACATTCTCCAGAATGAGCATCGCAAGTCCGTGTACCGCCGCCCACACCGCCAACCCTAGGGCGGGATTGTGAAGGGCGGCGCCGATCTCCATGCCGATGGAATCGGCGGCCGCACCAAGCTCCGAGAATCCGTTGCGATTGGGTAGCTGCGGCCCGAACATCAGCCGTGCAAGCGCCGGGCGTTTGGCCACGAACCGCATATAGGCGGCGCCGATCTTGGCGATCTTGTCGGATTCGCCCCCGCTCTGCGCGGCCGCAGCGACGATCTCACCACGCAATTCCACAAAGCCTTCGGTCGCCAGTTCGACCAGCAGCGCTTCGTGACTGGCGAAATGGCGATAGGGTGCGGCATGACTGACGCCGGCCCGGCGCGCCACCGCGCGCAGACTGAGATCGGCGAGCGCTTCTTCTTCCAGGAGCGCGCGCGCCGCATCGAGCAGCGCGTTGCGCAGATCGCCGTGATGATAGGGACGAGCGGGGGCGGTATCGTTCAAGACTTGCTCCGGCGCAGTTTTTCTTCTCGCGCGAACAGGCTGGAGGTGTCCCAGCGCTTGCCGCCCATCGCCTCGACATTGGCATAGAACGCATCCACCATTTCGGTGACCGGAAGCGCTGCGCCGTTGCGCTTGGCCTCATCGAAGCAGATCGCGAGGTCCTTGCGCATCCATTCGACCGCAAAGCCGTGATCGAAGTGGCCCGCGAGCATGGTCTTGTAGCGGTTTTCCATCTGCCAGGACTGCGCGGCACCCTTGGAGATCACATCGACCACCGCTTCCGGATCGAGGCCAGCAGCGCGCGCGAAACTCAAGCCCTCGCTCAGCGCCTGCACGAGGCCCGCGATGCAGATCTGGTTGACCATCTTGGTGAGTTGTCCCGCGCCCGCTTCTCCAAGCCGTCGGCAGCGTTTGGCATAGGCCGTCATCACGGGCTCCGCCTTCGCATAATCGGCTTCGGTGCCGCCGCACATGATGGTAAGCTGTCCGTTCTTCGCGCCCTGCTCGCCGCCGGAGACCGGCGCATCGACAAAGCCGAAGCCGCTCTTCTCGCCAGCCTCTGCGAGTTCCCGTGCGATCGTCGCCGATGCGGTCGTGTGGTCGACGAACACCGCGCCTTTTTTCATCGCCGCGAACGCGCCGTTATCGCCGAGCGTCACGCTGCGAAGATCGGCATCGCGCCCCACGCAGGCCATGACAAAATCGGCGCCATTGGCCGCATCTGCAGGCGTCGCAACGCTTTTGCCGCCATATTCGCCCACCCAGCGCCCGGCGCGTTCTCTGGTGCGGTTGTAGACGACGACGTCGTGCCCGGCATGTTTCAGGTGACCGGCCATCGGATAGCCCATCACGCCGAGCCCAAGAAACGCCACGCGCATCGTCATTCCATGACCTCGAGTTTGGGAGCAGCGCCAGTTGCGAATTGCGGACGCTGCATCAACCACACGATCGCGATGGCGGGCAAGCAGATATAGAACATGAAAAGAAAGTCGTTCTGGAAGGCGGCAACCTCGGATCGCATCTCGATCATGTGGTTGAGGGTGGCCAAGCCCATGGGCAATTGCGGGTTCATCATCAGGGACGCCCCATTCTGCCCGAGCGCCCGATTGAACGGGGTCGCGATATGCGACAGGAGCGAATGGTTCATCTGAACGCTCCAGTCCAGAACCGTCGTCGTCACCGACACGCCAATGGCGCTGCCGATATTGCGCACGAGGTTCATGAGCGCCGTACCGTCGGTCCTTAAGAATCCGGGCAGCGTTGCAAAGGCGACAAGCTGGAGCGGAACGAACACGAAGCCCATCCCGAAGCCCTGCACCACGCTCACGATGACGAGCTGGCTGATGCCGATCTGCGGTGTCCAGCCCGACATATCCCACATCGACCATTCGAGGAGGACGGTCCCTATCGTCATCACGATACGGGGATCGAATCGCATCGCCGTCCGGCCCGCGAACATCATCGCGATCATGGTGCCGATGCCGCGCGGCGCCATAAGAAGGCCCGTATCGGTGACGGTGTAGCCGCCGAGATTTTGCAGGAATGGCGGAAGCAAGGCCGAACTCGCCAGCATGATGGCGCCCACCACAAACATCATGAAGAGGGCCGAGGTGAAATTGCGGTCCTTGAAGATGGCCGGCGGTATGAACGGCGCGCGCGCCGTCAGCATGTGAACCAGGAAGAGATAGATGCCGATGCCCGCGATCAACGCTTCGACGATGATCTCCGTCGATTCGAACCACGCCTTATTGGTGCCGCGATCCAGCATCAGCTGCAGCGCGCCGAGCCCGAGTGCCAGGAACGCAAATCCCGACCAGTCGAAGCGCATGTTCCTGTCGCGCGGCGAATCCTTGAAGAAAAAGAAGATGCCGGTGACCGCTGCGATGCCGAACGGCACGTTGACATAGAACACCCAGCGCCAGTCGAAGGTGTCGGTCAGATAACCGCCAAGCGTCGGCCCCAGGATCGGGCCCACCATCACGCCCATGCCCCAGATCGCCATGATGTTTCCGCGCTTCTGGGGCGGATAGAGATCGAGCATGATCGCCTGGCTGAGGGGCGACAGCGCGGCACCGAACGCACCTTGCAACAGCCGAAACAGGATCATTTGATCCAGCGTCTGGGCCGCGCCGCAGAGCATTGAGGTGATCGTGAAGCCGGCGAGGGCGACGAGCGCGAAATTCTTCTTGCCGAAGCGCGACGCGATCCAGCCCACTGGCGCGGTCATGATCGCGGCCGCGATGATGTAGGAGGTGAGTACCCAGGTGATCTGGTCGCGCGACGCTTGCAGGCTGCCCTGCATATAGGGCAGCGCGACGTTGGCGATGGTTGTGTCCAGCGCCTGCATCAGCGTGCCAGCCATCGAGCACATCAGAACGACGGTGAGCTCGAACTTGCTGTCGTACGCTTCTGCGGAGTGACCGGCCGCTTCTACTCTCATGCCTGGGGCGCTCTTCTATTAGCCCTTGTCAGCTTCCGCTCACATACCGGTTCCAGCGGCGCTTGCCCGTATCGATGGAGACGATCGCGCTCATGCCCGCGCTCAAGGGTCGGTCCGTGCAGCTGGTGCTGCCGAGCTTGACCTTCACAGGGATACGCTGGACCACCTTGACCCAGTTACCACTGGTGTTCTCCGACGGCAGCACGGAGAAGGCGGAGTCGCTGCCGGCGCTGATGGACTGGACCGAGCCATTCCAGGTGCAGCCGGGATAGGTGTCGATCGTCACTTTGACCGGATTGCCGACGCGCACATAGGTGAGATCGGTCTCCTTCATGCTGGCGTCGATCCACATGTCGGATGTCGAGACGATGCCCACCGCGCTGGTCGTGGTGAAGGCCGACATCGCGGAAATGACGAGCGTGCCGGGTTGCAGGGCATCCACTTCGGTGACGATCCCGTCGAACGGCGCGCGCACGACGGCATGGCTGAGCTGGCGCTGCATCTCGTCCACGGTGGACTGTGCTTTCAGATAGCCGGGTGTCTTTTCGGCCGGCAGATCGGGATTACCGTTCAACTTGGCAAGCTGAACATCGGCACTCTGCTTGAGCGAAACGAGCGTCGCCTGCGCGGTCTGCAAGGTTCCGCGTGCCTGATCGAGTTGCGTCGGCGCGATCGCATTCGCCTTGGCGAGCGCGGCATAGCGGTTGTAGGTGATCTGGGCGAGATTGACCTGTGCCTGCTGCGCCAACGTCTGGCCGATCAGGCTCTTGTAGGTCGCGCGCGTGGATTCAGCGTCCTGCACGCTCTGCGCAAGTTCGGCCTTGGCGTTGTCGAGCGCGATCTGGAATGGTTTGGGATCGAGCCGGAAAAGGATCTGGCCCTTTTTGACGTGCTCGCCTTCGCGCACGTCGACGTCTTTTACAAGCCCGGAAACGTCGGTTGAAACCATCAGCTTGGCCGCGTGAACATAGGCGTCGTCGGTACCGACATAGCGGCCACCGGTCAGCCACAACACCAGCGAAATGGACGCAATGATGGCGACGCCCCAGATCATGGCGACACGGCGCAGGCGCGCTTTGTCGGCCCACAATTCGGCGAGATAGCCGGGCGAGCGGGATCCGGAAGCGCGCGTCGCAGATTCGTAAGCCATGCTGTCGGTTCTCAGTGCGGCCATTCTACTTACTCCCAGCCACGGCGAGCTTGGCAGGTGCTGCAGGCTCGGCTGTCAATTTCGATTTCATATGAAGAAGGGCATCGACCAGGTTCTCGCGCATTTTCCCGTCCAGCCCTTCGGTGATCTCCGCGTCGAGCAAGGCCTTATAGCGGGTGATCTCGATCAGGATGGGCTGTGCGGCAGGCAAAAGATGCAGACGACGTATGCGCCGGTCGTGCGGGTCGGCACGCCGTTCCACCATGCCGCGCGCCTCCAGCCTGTCTACCAGCCGGCCGACGGTGATAGGCTCGACCTCGCAGAGCGTGGCGAGTTCGTTCTGAGAGAGGCCCGGTTGGCGGTTCAGACGGGCCAGAATGACCCATTGTGCCCGGGTCATCCCGTAAGCACGCGCGGCCTGATCGAAACGGGTACGCATCAACCGCGCCACGTCGTGGATCACCATTAACGCGTCACGCTCGAAAGTCGTGGTCATGGCATTCATGGGCTTCTCCATGCCGGAGAATATAAGGTGGCTTATTATAAGCCACAAGATAATAACGCGAACTAGTTCATGGTTTTTGAAAAGTGAATATGAATTATTTTCAATTGGTTAGATTATTTTTCCGTGCTCTCCTGGTTAACGCTTGCAAGTTTGCCGCGGCGGCTTTTCCGGCCGCCTGCTCCAGTTTCCGATACCGGGTCACAATCTCACGGCCAGTAACGGTAAGGCTTGTTCCGCCCCCCGATTTGCCACCCGACATGGTTTCGACCAGCGGTGTTCCAAAGGTGTCCTTCAACGCCTGTAGCAGCAGCCAGGCTTTGCGATAGCTCATCCCAAGTGCCGCCGCGGCTTTGCGGATCGAGCCCGTTTCGGCGACCAGCTCCAGGAGCCGCACTTTCCCGGGGCCCAAACCCGAGCCGTCGTCGAAATCGATGCGAATGGTGAGCCGCGCCATGCCCGCAAAATGCGCGCGTTCGATTCCAAAAGAAACGGGCGCGGAATGGCTTCCGCGCCCGCCTCGTAACACGCAGGCAGAGGCTTACATGCCCGAGCCTTTGATGTCCTTCCAGCTGGCTTCGATGGCCTTGGTCGCGCTGTCCGGCAGCGGGACGTAATCGAGGCTCTTCGCCATGTCGTCGCCCTTGTCGTACGCCCACTTGAAGAACTTGAGCGCGGTGGCGGACGCAGCCGGATCGGACGGATCCTTGTGCATCAGGATGAAGGTCGCGCCGGCGATCGGCCAGCTGTCCTTGCCACTCGCGTTGGTCAGCACGACGTAGAAATGGTCGAGGCCGTTCCAGTTCACGTTCGCCGCCGCCGCACCGAAGGTATCGAGGGTGGGGCTTACCGTAGCGCCGTCGTGGTTGATCATGCGCGCGTACTGCATGTGATTGGCTTTGGCGTAGGCGTACTCGACATAGCCGATGGAGCCCGAGGTCTGCGCCACGTTGCCGGCGACGCCCTCATTGCCCTTCGCGCCGATGCCGACCGGCCAATCGACCGAGGTGTCGGAGCCCACATTCTGCATCCACTCCTGGCTGACCTTGCCGAGGTAGTTGGTCCAGATGAACGTCGTGCCCGAACCATCGGAACGGTGCACCACGGCGATCGCCTGGTCCGGCAGATTGACGCTCGGGTTTAGCTTCTTGATCGCGGGATCGCTCCAGCGGCCGATCTTGCCTTGATAGATGTTGGCAAGCGTCGGCCCATCGAGCACCAGCTGGCCTGGCTTGACACCGGAGATATTCACCACCGGCACCACGCCGCCGACGACGGTCGGGAACATGATGAGGCCGGCGGCATCGAGGTCCTTGCCCTTGAGCGGCTTGTCGCTCGCACCGAACGTGACGGTCTTGGCCTTGATTTGGGCGATACCCGCGCCCGATCCGATGGCCTGATAGTTGACGCCCGTTCCGGTAGCCGACTTATACGCGCCCGCCCATTTGCCATAGACGGGAGCCGGGAAGGTGGCACCTGCGCCGGAGATGTCCGCTGCGAGCGCACCGCTCGTCACCGCTGCCAGACCGGCAACCGCGACGACCGCAGTTCTGAAAATCGCTTTCATGTTTTCCTCTCGAGTTGAGACCGTACTCCTGGTCGTTGATCAGTTCGTGAACTGCAGGCGGAGCGCCAGCGTGTTGAAGTCCTGGCTTGCATCATGCGCATGGTCGTGGGTCGTCGACGTGAAGCGGTCGACGCTGGTGATGAGATCGTTGAGCTGAAGCTTGACGTTGTTGTTTAGGTACCAATTCACGCCCAATGCGACGATGCGTTCTTGACCGCCGTTTATGCCGCCCTGGAATGTCGGGTAGAGGCTTCCTGGCGCGAATGTGCTGCGCCAGTTGAGATCAGTGTCGCTGTAACGCGCGGTGAGTTCCCATGCACCCCAGGAGTCGCCCGACCACGAGAACGGTGCGGCAACCTTCGGCGCGCCAAAGCCGCCGACTTCGTTGTTGGTCGCCGATACGGTGTAGCTCTTGGGCTCGCCGGTCAGCACCCACGAACCTTCGAGATACCAGCCGGAGAAGTTCGGCGTGTCCGCGTTGCTGGGAACCGGTGCAGCCGTCGTGCTGCGGCGGCGGGCATCGAAGTTCGCGTATTCGCCGCCGAGGTAGAAGTTGTTGAAGTTCGCACCGGCATCGAACGCGTACATGAACGCGCTCTTGGCGTTGATGCCGCCGGTCGAGATCAGGCGTGTGCCGTCCACGCGGATTTCCGGACGATCCTGGAAATTGAGCGTGTTGTAGACACCGGTATTGCTGCCCGGGCTCAGAACATCACCGATGCTGGTGCCGATCGAGACGTTGGAGATGCCATCGCTCCAGATGCGATACGACGCACGGCCGAGCAGCTGCGTCTGTTCATCGCCACCGGGGCCGTGGCCAGAACTCGAACCGGTTTTGGCACCAGTGAAGGCGGCGTCCAGCACCAGATTGTCGCCCGGCATCAGGAAGCTGTCCTTCTGATAGCGCACTTCGATACCGCGGCGGGAGTCGCCAGCACCGAACGCGTCCGCGGCGATGTTGTCGATCTCCGGACGCTCGATGAAGGGAAGCTGCGCGGAGGAGTCCACGCCTTCGAACATGAAGGCCGGTTCGATGACGCCGACGTTGAGTTCGAAATGCGGGATGCCGAGATAGGCGACACGCGCGATGTTGACCAGCGGATCGCCTTCGCTGCCGGTGACGCCGGATCCGGCGCTGCCGTTCGAGCCACCGCCGTTCAGGCGGAACTCATAGAAGAAGTCGCTGAACGCCTTGCCCTCGACGCCGAAATAGGCCCGGCGCACGAGCGCGCCCGACGACAGATCGCGCACCGCGGCAGGCGCGCTTGCCATCAACTGGGTCGGCGAGTCCTGCATGAAGTTGGCGCTGTCGACCTGAAGACGCACGCGGAACGACATCGTGAACCGGCCATCGCCGCTCTTCACCGTCGGACGCGCATTGTCGAACGACCAGCTCGTGTCGTTGAAGTTCTGCTCGAGTGTGGACAGACGCGTGTGATCATTCTGCGAACGCTCTTCATAGGCCTGCAATTCGTCCTGGACCGATTGCAGCTTCGCAGCCATCTCGGCATTGGCGGCAGTTGCCGACGGAACGGGCTCGGCCTGGGGCGGCGGCGCCGCAACGACGACCACCGTCTTGTGCCTGCCGCGCTTCGTCTTGGCGCCCTGCAATTGCTGTTCGAGCGCTTCGACACGCGCTTGCAGTGCCTTGATCTGCGCGATCGCGTCCGCGTTGCTCATCGACGAGGAGTCCTGCGCGTTCGCGGACACCGTCATTGCGACGACCGCAGCCGCGGCCATCAATCCCGTTTTCAGCTTCATGCCTACCCTCTTTATTTGGGCCTTGCGTCCGCATTTGCAGGCGCGAAAAGCCGCTTGGGCAGGTCCATCCCAGTGCGGGGCAACACCTTCGTGACGGATTTATAAAAGTAATGTGACAGCGTCCTGGGGTGAACGCCGTAAGTGTGAAAGTTTGGAAAAGCTATTGTGACGGAAGGCGCCTAAGTCTTTGAAACAGCTATTATTATTCGATTTCAGCCTCTATCTGATGCGCAAAAGTCACGACCGCCAGCCGATACGCGTGTTCTATTTTTCACCTGCCTGAAATGCGCGCGCGACCGCCTGCCAAACCTGCGGATATGCACGAATCGCTTGGCTTTCAACGGTCGGTTAAGAGGGGTTGGTCCATGGTCACGCATCCGGTCAGGACACAGCGGCGGCAGACCGCGGCCTGAACGGGTTTTTGGGTAAGCGGTGGGATAGCAATCATGGCCGGCGAAAACGCCGTCATCATCAAACGCATTAAGAAGGGCGGGCATGGCGGCCATCATGGCGGCGCCTGGAAGGTCGCGTATGCGGACTTCGTGACCGCGATGATGGCGTTCTTTCTGCTGATGTGGCTGATCAACACCACGACGCCCGAACAGAAGCGTGGCATCGCCGATTATTTCGCGCCGCAAAGCATCGCCCAGACCCTGAGCGGATCGGGCGGCGTGCTGGGCGGCAAGGTCATGGGCGAAGAAAGCGCGCGTGCCGGTGGCGCGACTTCCGTCTTCCGCAAGAACAGCCCCTCCGCACCACACAGCACGGCGCACACCGCACAGGACTCAAGCCCGCAAGGTGCGGCGAGCCAGGGACAGACTGGCGACACGCGATCGCAAAGCAGCGACAATGCCGAGCGCTCGTCCTCACAGGACGGCGAATTCGCGCATGCCGCCGAAGCCATCCATCAGGCGATCCAGGACAATCCGGATCTCGCCGAACTCTCCAAACAGGTGATGGTGGATCAGACGCCGGAGGGATTGCGTATCCAGCTTGTCGATCAGGACGGACGACCGATGTTCCAGCGCGGCACCGCCGAGCCGATGCCTTATACGAAGCGCCTGATCGCCGAGATCGGAAAGATCATCGACCGGCTGCCCAACCGTGTCTCGATCAGCGGCCACACCGAAGCGACGCCGTTCTCCGGCGCGAGCGGCATGACCAATTGGGAACTTTCGGCGGCACGCGCCAATGCGGGACGCGCGTTGCTCGCGGCTGGCGGTCTGGTGTCGGATCGTATCTACGAGGTGGCAGGCAAGGCCGGGTCCGAACCGCTTCTGCCGGAAGATCCGAACGCGTCCGCCAACCGCAGGCTCAGCATCGTGCTGTTGCGCGAGGCGCCGCCAACGCCGCCCGGACATCAACTCTAACCGGCAAATTTACTGGCGTGAGGGACGGTTCCCTTGTCATAATCGCCGTATGAGTGGCAAGCCGTGACCGAGCAGCGCAACACACGCGTTCCGCAGTTCTTTCTAACGCCGGGGGGGCCCTGTCCTTACCTGCCGGGCCGTACGGAACGCAAAGTGTTCGCGCGCTTGAGCGGCTCGCTTGCCCAGCCCCTGAACGAAGCGCTGACCCATTCCGGCTTCCGCCGCAGCCAGGGCATCGCCTATCGGCCGGCCTGCGACACCTGCTCGGCGTGCGTCTCGGTGCGCATTGTGGCGACCGAACTCGAATTCTCCCGCGGCCAGAAGCGTATCCTCAAGCGCAATGCCGATCTCATCCGCGGAGAAGTCCCGGCGGAGGCGACGCGCGAGCAATTCGCGCTGCTGCGCACCTATCTCGACTCGCGCCACGCGGGCGGCGGCATGTCCGATATGGGTCTGTTCGATTACGTCGCGATGGTGGAGGAGACGCCGGTCCAGACCCACATCATCGAATATCGCAGGCCCGACGAGGACGGTGCGCCGGGAGCGCTCGTCGCCTGCGCGCTCAGCGATGTGCTGCGCGACGGGCTCTCGATGGTCTACAGCTTCTATCATCCGGGCGAGGATGCACGCAGCCTCGGCACCCACATGATCCTCGACCATGTGCGTTTGGCGAAGGCGCGTGGATTGCGCCACGTCTATCTCGGCTACTGGGTGCAAGGCAGCGAAAAGATGGACTACGAGGCGCGCTTCCGCCCACTCGAAGCGCTTGGCCGCGAAGGCTGGGAGCGGCTCTAGTCGCTGGTCGACACTGCGCGCAGCATCAGGAGATCGTCGTAGTAGCGGTCGCCCACATGCAGGGAGCGCGGAATCCGTCCGATAGGGCGGAAGCCGTGGCGCTCATAGAATTTGATCGCGCGCGGATTCTCGGCGTTCACGGTGAGCTGGATCTGTTCGACGTTTTCGGATGCGTGATCGATGAGTGCGGTCATCAGGGCATCGGCAAGGCCCGTGCCGCGCGCCGCATCGCGCACATACATCGCGCCGACATCGCCGGTGTGCGCCAGCTTTGGCCGCGAGGGTCTGGAGAACACGACCATGCCGCTCAACACGCCATCGACGAAGCCGCCAAACGAAACGGCGGTTGAGAGCCGCGAGAGCCACTCTTCCTTCGTCATCGTGTCTTCCTGGTCGGGATCGGCCGCGAAGGATTCGGGATAAAGCCGCAGCGACTCCAGCCTAAGCGCACGCAAGGCATCGTAATCGTCGGGCGTCAGCCGCCGGACGGAGAGGGTCATGACTCTGCCGCGCCGCCGAAGCGCGCCTTCCATTCCGCGATCTGCTCGTCAGTTACCTTGGCGAACAGCACATCCGGCGCGCGGATCGCCATGTCGTAATCGAGATCGTCGAGGAACTCCGTCATCGGTTCGCCCGGCCACGGGATGGTCTCGGGCGCGGGCTGGATCGCCTCGTGGATCGCGCGTGCGGATTTCGGGATCACCGGCCATGCCAGATGCCCGAACAGATGCACGAGATTGAGGCCCATGCGCACGCCGGCCGCGGCTTTTGCGCGGTCGGTCTTGATCGCGGTCCAGGGAGCGGCGCGGGTCAGATACTCGTTGCCAGCCACGAAGATCGCGCGCAGCTCACCCATCGCCTTTCGAAACTCCATCGCTTCCATCAGCGAGGTGTAGTCCGCGACACGCCTGTCGAGTTCGGCGATCAGCGCTTTTTCTTCTTCGCCATAGGCGCCTTCACCCGGTACTTTTCCGTCGAAGCGTGCGACGCAGAATTTGGTCACGCGGTTGACGAAATTGCCGAGCACGTCGGCAAGATCCTTGTTCACCTGGCCTGCGAAATGTTCCCAGGTGAAGTTCGAATCCGAGCTCTCCGGCGCGTTGGCCATCAGATAGTAGCGCCAATAATCGGCGGGCAGGATCTCGAGCGCACTATCCATGAACACGCCGCGCTTCTGCGAGGTTGAAAACTTGCCGCCGTCGAAATTCAGCCAGTTGAAGCCTTTCAGCCTGTCGACCAGCTTCCACTTCTCACCCGAGCCCATGATGGTGACGGGGAAGCCCACGGTGTGGAACGGTACGTTGTCCTTGCCCATGAACTGGCAGTAGACGACATCGTCCGCGGCGTCGCCGAACCACCAGTTTTTCCAGACGTCGCCCTTGCCGTTGGCTTGCGCCCATTCCTCGGCGCAGGCGATGTATTCGATCGGCGCGTCGAACCAGACGTAGAAGACTTTACCTTTGAGCTTGCCGTCGGCGATGTCATCCGGCACCGGCACGCCCCATTCGACGTCGCGCGTGATACCGCGATCCTGCAACCCCTCGTCCAGCCATTTGTTGGCAATCGAAGTGACGAGCGGCGGCCATTCGTCCTTGTGGCTGTCGATCCACGCGCGCAGCTGCGGCACGAATTCGGACTGCTTCAGGAACAGATGCGCGGAGTCCCGAATCTCGATGTCGGACGAGCCCGAAAGCGCCGAGCGCGGATTGATGAGATCGACGGGGTCGAGCACGCGTGTGCAATTCTCGCACTGATCGCCGCGGGCGCGCTCATAGCCGCAATGCGGGCATGTCCCGATCACATAGCGGTCGGCGAGGAAGCGCTTGTCGGCGTTGGAATAGACCTGCTGGGTCGTGCGCACTTCCAGATGGCCGTTCTTCCACAAGGCGCGGGCGAAATGCTGGGTGAGCGCGTGGTTGGGCGCGTTGGACGAACGGCCGAAATGGTCCCAGGAGAGATCGAAACCTTCGCCACATTTCTTCTGCCAGGCATAAAGCTCGTCGCAGAACTCCCGCACGCCCTTTCCGGCTTCGGCGGCGGCAAGCTCGGTCGTCGAGCCATGCTCGTCGGTCGCGCAGAGTGCAAGCGTCTTAAAACCGCGAGCCCGGCAAAAGCGCGCGAACACATCGGCCGGCAGGAGCGAGCCGACAAGCGTGCCCAAATGCTTGACGCCATTGATGTATGGCAGGGCGCTGGTGATGAGAAACCGTGACATGGGGGCCTTAATCGCACAGGAGATGCACAAAAGTACATTATCTTCTGGCGCGAATCCCTCCACTCTTGGGGCGCACCCTTTTTGGGACGCTTCATGGAAGACGGCACGCAGCGGCGCTTCTATCACGCCAATTTCCAGCGCTATATCATTGCGGGCCTGCTCACGATCACGCCGCTGTTCGCGGTGTGGCTGGTGTTCAATTTCTTCCTGAACACGCTGTCGTTCTTCGGCCAGCCACTCGCCGTGCCGCTGACCACGTTCCTGCACCAGAACCTGCCCTCGGCACGGCCATTCGTCGACAACCCCACGGTACGCTGGCTGCTGGCAGTCCTGGTCGCCGTGCTGGCGCTCTATTTCATCGGTGCTGTCGCCTCGCGCGTCATCGGCCAGAGGCTGATCGGCCTCTTCGAGCGCATCATCACGCGCATCCCGCTGGTGCAGACGATCTATTCCGCCGCCAAGAAACTGGTGGACGTGCTCAACCAGCGCCCGGGAAGCGATCAGCGCGTGGTGCTGATCGACTGGCCGCATGAAGGGCTGAAGACCGTCGGCTTCGTCATGCGTACGTTTACCGATGCACGCAGCGGGGAAGAGATGGCGGCCATCTATGTTCCCTCCGCGCTCAACCCGACTTCCGGCTTCCTCGAACTGCTCCCCGTATCGAAGCTGTTCTTCGCCGATATCCCCACCGATCAGGCGATGACCATGATCATTTCCGGCGGCGCCATCGTGCCCGAGCGGATGTCGCTTACGCCGCCGGACGCACGCGAAACCTGATCAGGACGCCGATCAGCACCAGCGCGAATGCCGGAAGCAGGATGAACAGCGAATCATGGACGAGACGGTGCTGCATCGACACCCGCGCGAGCGGCAGCTTTTCGGCCATACAGGTTGAGAAGGCAGGCGTTGCGGTATTGGGATAGCCGCAAACGATGGCCGCGAAATTGTAGGCCAGCGTGTAGTCCCGCCACAGAAACCAGCAGAGCGCCAGGATGAACCAGGCTGCACCCAAAATGAACCATATCGGTCTGGCCATCTTGTCCTCCCGGCCCACCGGGACATACTAGCGCCGCACGGAGAATACCGACAGGAGGAAGAGATGATCCTGCTAAATTCGCTTGCGATCTCTGCGATGCTGGTTGCGAGCTCCGCGTTCGCCGCACAGCCCGTGTTTCCCCTGAAGCAAAGCGCGAACAACCGCTATCTCGTGGACCAGAACAACGTGCCGTTCCTGATGATCGGTGATGCGCCGCAGGCGATGGTCGGCAATCTTTCGGTGGCGCAGGCGAAGTTCTTCATCAAGGATCGCGCGACCTATGGCGTCAATGCGCTATGGGTGAACCTGCTCTGCGATAGTTACACCGCGTGCAACACAGACGGCACGACCTTCTACGGGATCGCGCCGTTCACGACGCCGGGCGATCTTTCGACTCCCAATCCCGTCTATTTCGACCGCGCGGAACAGATGATGGATGCGGCTGCGGCAAAAGGCATGGTGGTTCTTCTCGATCCGATCGAAACCGGCGGCTGGCTCGGCGTGCTTCAGGCCAATGGCGTCGCGAAGGCACGGCATTATGGCGAATATCTCGGCAACCGTTTCAAGGACCATCCCAACATCATCTGGATGAGCGGCAACGATTTTCAGAGCTGGCGCAATCCGTCGGACAACAAGCTGGTACGTGCGGTGATGCAGGGATTGGCCAGTAGCGATGCCAATCACATCCAGACCATCGAGCTCGACTACTACGTCAGCGCGTCGATGGAAGACGGACTGCTGCGCTCGCTGCTCGGTCTCGATGCGGTCTACACCTATCGCCCGACCTATGCGGAGGAACTGGCGGAGTACAAGCGCGCCGATGTCCGGCCGACGTTCATGGTCGAGGCCAATTACGAGTTCGAACACAATGGCGGCACCGACGGCGGCACGACGCAGAATCTAAGGCGCCAGGAATACTGGACGGCGCTCAGCGGCACGACCGGTCAGCTCTACGGCAGCGCGTATTCGTGGCGGCTGCAGGGCGACTGGCAGGACAATCTCGACACTGTCGGCATCCGCCAGCTCTCCTACGTCAAGCAACTGTTCGAATCGCGCAAATGGTACGACCTCGTCCCCGACCGCGCGCATCAGGTCCTGATCCGCGGTTTCGGGCATTATTCCACGGACGACGCGATTCCCGACGACACCTACGCCACCGCGGCCAGCACGGCGGACGGCAAGCTCGCGATGGCGTATCTGCCCGACATCCGCAAAGTCACCATCGACATGTCGAAGCTTTCGGGGCAGGTGACCGCACGCTGGTTCGACCCGAGCAACGCGGCCTTCACCGACATCGGCTCTTTCGCCAACTCCGGCACGCAAGCCTTTACGCCACCCGGCAACAACGGCGACGGCGATGGCGACTGGGTGCTTGTGCTGGAGGCGAACTAGCCGCCAAACGAGAACGCAAACACCTTCCCGTCGCCAGCCACATAAAAGCGCTTCGAGGTGGCGAGGATTGTTTGGAAGTGATGCAGGCCGCTCATCGCGGTTCCGGTGCCGGAGAACACGACCTGACCGGTCTGCGCGTTGAAGCCGTGGATTTCGTTGTCGCCTTCAGCGCCGACGACCCAGACGATCGCGTTTGCAGTGCCGTCGGTCGTCGTCACGATCGGCGCGCCGCCACCGCCGGAGGCTGTGCACCACGCAAACGAGATCGGCGACGCCCCGCTGGCCGCAACGTTGAGCATCGTCACATTGCTGCCCGAGCAGTGGCTGTTGCCGCCATTGGTGAACGCCACACTCGTGCCCGAAGCAGTCTCATAGATCGCGGGCGCCGTGCGGATCGCGCCATTTGCTGCCGGGAAGATTTGGATCTGACCGCCGACGCCGCCGAGATTGCCGCGGTTGGCGAGATAGGCATTGCCGTCCTTGCCGAGCGCGATCACGCGCTTGACCTTGCCGGAGGTCTTGATGTCGATCGGCAGCGCTTCGGTGCCGCCAAGGTCCGCGTCGGAATTGTCGAGGCTCTTCCAGTTGGACGGCGCGAAGTAGTCGTGCGTGTCACTGGAATGGGCGAGGCCCGGATGCAAACGGATGATCGCTTCGCCGTCCATCCAGGAACTGGCGCCAAAGGTGTTGCCGGTGGTGACGAAGAGATAGGTGCCGTCGCCGGCGATTCCGCCCTGCGCCCAGATACCGCCGCCGGCGGCGCGCGTCTGCCACGACGCGTCGATCTTCTGCGTGTCGGGATCGATCTGGACCACGGTGCCGTGATAGCTGCCGCAGTCGCCGAAATGGCCGCCATAATTCACATAGAGCTTGTTCTTGAAGAACAGCAGTGCGCTGCGCTCGCCCTGGATCGAGGAATTGAACGTCGTTCCCTGATTGGCCAGCAGCGCCTGGATGTCCATCGGCCAGCCCGGGACGATCGAGCCATCGGCCAGCGAAAGCGCATAAACCATGTGGCGCGCGCCGTTGGCGGTCTTGGTCATGGCGTTGAAATACAGGCGCTCGGACGCGGGATCGATCACCGGCGTTCCGGTGATCCCCATCGGATCGATGTTGCCGCAGGGAAGCTGGCTGAGTGGCATCGGATTGCCGATCAGCTGTTTCCACACGACCTTGCCCCTGATCTCATCGAGCGCATAAACGTTGTTGGATTCGGTGGCGACGATGACGAGGCCAGGCTTCGTGCCCTTGGGCTTCCAGAACAACGGCTGGGCATAGATCTTGCCGCTGACCGTTCCATCGAAGCGCGTGTCGCGCTGGATGTTCGCCGCGGCCGCGAGCGTCAGCTTTGGCACCTTGTAGGCGCCGTCGCGCTGATTCGAATTGTGATAGGTGACGACGCTGTCGAGCGCGGTGGCGAATGTGGGAAGCGCGCAAAGCAAAACGGCGGCAAGGCCGATGCGTCTGGTCATGGTCGTTCTCCGTCTGCCCGCAGCGCCGCCACGATCCCAACCCAGAGGCGCGGTTGCGTCAAGGTCCGAAGGCGAACGAATACACCGTATTGTCCGCGGCAACATAGAGACGGCGCTGGGTCGCGAGGATTGTCTGGAAATGGTGCAGACCCGTCATCGTCGTGCCGATGCCGGAAAACACGACCTGGCCGGTCAACGCATTGTAGCCATGCAACTGATTGTCTCCCTCGGCGCCCACGACCCAGATGATCGGATTGGCCGTGCCGTCCGTCGTCGTCACGATCGGTGCACCGGCACCGGCGAGCCGCACGCACCACGCAAAGGAAACAGCGCTTCCCGTTACATTGAGCATGGTGATGTTTGTGCCGCCCGGGCAATGCGTGCTGTTCGGGCTGGTGAACGCCACCATGGTCGCAGTCGTCGTCTGATAGACGGCCGGTGCCGTGCGGATGGGACCGGGCGAAACCTGCGAGACCGCGATCTGTCCGCCGATGCCGCCAAGATTGGCGCGGTCGACAAGATAGGCGTTGCCATCCTTCCCGAACGCCAGCACGCGGTGGATCCACGTACTTCCGGACCGGATGTCGACCGGAAGCGCCTCGGTGCCGCCGAGGTCCTTGTCGTTGTTGTCGAGATCCTTCCAGTTCGACGGCGTGAAGAAGTCCTGGGTCCGTTTGGAATGCGCGAGGCCGGGCAGAAGGCGAATGATGCCTTCACCATCCGACCAGTCGGTCACGCCGAAGGTATTGCCCGTGGTCACATAGAGCGACTGGCCGTCGCCCGAGATTCCGCCCTGGGCCCAGATGCCGCCGCCGCGCGCGCGGGCCCGCCATTGCTGCGCGACCGCGATAGAATTGGGATCGATCTGCACGACCGTGCCGAAATACGTGCCGCAATCCCCGGCATAGCCGCCGTAATTCACGAACAGGCTGTTGTTGAAGAACAGAAGCGCGCTGCGTTCGCCCTGCACCAGCGAAGAGAACGTCGCACCGCGTCCCGTAAGCTGCGCCTCGACGTCCACCGGCCAGCCGGGGACCACCGATCCGTCGCTCAGCGACAGCGCATAAACCAGATGCCGCGGTCCGCTGTCGGTTTTGGTGAGGGCATCGAGATAAAGAACCTGATTGGTCTCATCGATGACCGGCGTACCGGTGATGCCGACGGGATCGATGTTGCCGCAGCGCATCTCGCTGCGCGGCTCCGGCGGCGCAAGTTGCCTCTGCCACACCGCCGCGCCGGTGAATTCGTTCAGCGCATAGACGCTGTTCGATTCCGTCGCCGCGATGACGAGACCGATCCGCGCGCCCTGCGGCCGCCAGTAAAGCGGCTGTGCATAGATGTTCCCAGCGAGCGTCGCATTGAATCGCGTATCGGGCGTTATCGTTCCGGCTGCAGCCAGCGTGAGCGCATGAATTGTATAGGCGCCATGGCGGAGATTGGAATTGTGATAGGTGAGGACGCTGTTCGATGCCGGCGCAACGGCCGGCACGCCGCAAGCAACAGCCACTGCCAACCAAAGGCGTGCGCGCATCCGCCGTTCCTCCGTTGCAACGCAGACGAAAGCTTAGCTTATTCTATTCCACCACACACCACATTCCCGTGATGCGCTGTTGTCTCCGGATGGGACGTGGAAGTTCCGCGCGCGACTGACCGCGCTCGCCTCATCGCTGACACGCTAGGCCGAACGGGCCACATCGGCGTTGGCACCGGTTGCCGAGTGCTCGTTAGCCTTTTTCACCCGATCACGACCTTCCTGTTTGGCTTTATAAAGCGCGCTATCAGCCTCAGTGAGCACGGCTTGGCCCGTGCTCCCATTGGCGGGGTAAGCCGCTACACCGGCTGACAGCGTTACCAGCCCCAAAGACTTTCCATTCAGACGAACATGCAGACGTTTGACCGCATCTCGCAGCACCTCAGCCCGGCCGGCAGCTATCTCCAGGCTTGCACCCGGCATTATCAAAGCAAACTCTTCCCCGCCATAACGCACCGCGATGTCTTCATCACGGGCATGACGAGCGAGCAAACGCCCGAATTCTGCGAGCAACGCGTCGCCACCGGGATGGCCGTGGGTATCGTTGAACCGCTTAAAGTGGTCGACATCTATCATGACGATAGAGAGTGGCTCGTTTCGCCTGCGCATGCGGGCAATCTCGCGCGTAAGGGCATCTTCGAGATAGCGGCGATTGAACAGCCCTGTCAGCGCGTCCCTTATGGACTGATTTCGCAAGGTTTCCTGCAACCGCAAATTGGCAAGCGCCAATGAGAGTTGCTCTGCAATTGTCCGAATGGTTTGCAGCTCGATATCCGAAAATCCGTGGCGCGACGAAACGCTTATCACACCGAGTGTTTGGCCTTGCGCGATCATCGGCAGGCAGAACACGGGGTCTTCATGTTCGCAAATATGCGAACACCGAGGTTCGGCGCCGGAACCTTCGTGCATCCGCCCGCGCCGGAGCCCCCAGCATTCGTCCGGCGTGAACTCGCGCGCGAAACCGGCGCCATTTCCAATCGCCTGAGTCTCTTCTATGAGATCACGCGAATTGTTGAAGAGGCCTATCGTCCCACACATGTTTGGTATCAGCTGCGCGAGGTGCCGCGCTGTGATCGACAGCGCCTCGCTTGTGTTGCGGCAAATCTGCAGAAGCTCGCCCAGCAGCGCGACCGAACGTGCGGAATTATCGCGCAACTGCAAGTCGGCGAGTGACGACTGCAACCGGTCGTTAACATCACGCAACCGTCCCTGAGCGGCATCGCGTTCCTTGCCATCGCGGCGGACGCGCCAGTAGACAACGCTGATGACCAGCATGCTGGCCAAAACCGCGAAAGCACTGGCAATAAGCGATAAGGTCGCGAAAAGTTTTGTGTTGCTTACGCGCTCCTTTAATAGCCGCCGCTCCTCGGCCTCCATTCGTTGGGTGACGTCAAAAATGCGCTGAGCATTGGCGCGTTCGGTTTTGTCCGCGATGAGTTGATCGGCCGTTTGTATTTTCCCAGCCGCCGCATCGGCAAGAGCTGCACTCATTCGGAAAAACTGCGCGTTTACCGCGGCGTCCAGTTCGTCGATGCGCGCTTGCTGAAAGGGGTTATCGATGGTCGATGCCCGCAACTTCGCTATGTTATTGTGCATTCGAGGCAACTCTGTCTGATAGACCGTGAGAAAGGATTTGTCGCGGGTGGCAAAATAACTTCGCTCTGCGGAGCGCGCCTGAAGAAAGCCTGTGACCGTCGAATGGATATTGTCGATCACATCGTAGGTATGCTCGACCCACCGGCTCGAACTTATGAGCTGTGTGACACTCTGGAACATGAGAACGCTGACAAGGAGCAGGGTCAGGCCCACGGTCAGAAACCAGAACCTGGCTCTATTGCCCAAGGCTCGAACGCGCTTTGCAATGCGATTGAGGAATTCAGACGCAATCGCCAACCTTAGATCCTTCCCTAGATCCTTCGAGCGCCCGATAATTCAGTGTGCGTGAAGCTCGGTTAATGCTTCACTAGCGTCCTTAAATGGCGCGATTCCCGGCTGCGAGCAGCTCTGATCGAGCAGGTTCTGTGTGTTCGACGCCGCCTTTGCAGGCGTGCTGACGGATCAGGTACAAACGCGAACAAGGCGGAATGCCGGCCGGGCGATCCGGGTAATTAAGCATAGTTGCCTTTCCAGCGCTGGCTAAGTATTTGATCGCTCTATGTGCCGGCTTAGCTCAGCTGGTAGAGCACCTGATTTGTAATCAGGGG
>Ga0105239_10002166_pt1 | contig 25268 bp, 18 predicted proteins | sample KBSC44metaG_FD_92761 | JGI IMG/M metagenome (GOLD analysis project Ga0105239, IMG submission 92761) | Corn rhizosphere microbial communities from Kellogg Biological Station, Michigan, USA - KBS C4-4 metaG | ecosystem: Host-associated > Plants > Roots > Rhizosphere > Soil | place: Michigan, USA...
AAGGCCACCTGTTATGCCCTGCAGGAATGGCCGGCCGTCAATGCCTATATCGACGGAGAAGAGCTGGTCTATCATGACTATTGCGATATATCTATCGCCGTCAGCGCGCCTAAGGGACTGGTGGTACCCGTGATCCGCAATGCCGAAAGCCTCAGCATGGCGGACATCGAAAAGAAAGTTGTGGAGCTGGCTACCAAGGCGCGTGACAACAAGCTCAGCATGGAAGAAATGCAGGGGGGTACTTTTACCATCACCAACGGAGGTGTATTCGGCAGCCTGATGTCGACGCCTATTATCAATATACCACAGTCCGCCATCCTGGGAATGCACAAGATCGAAGAACGTGCCGTGGTCGTGAACGGCCAGATCGTGGTACGTTCCATGATGTACCTGGCGGTGAGCTATGATCACCGTATCATTGACGGTCGTGAGTCTGTCAGCTTCCTGGTAAGAATAAAGGAACTGCTTGAAAACCCCGATCAGCTGCTGTTCGGGAAAGATCCAGTGAAAGCTTTGTTGGAACTTTAAGCCGAGCCGGCTTAGTCCGCAAGGACAGACATTAGCGTTTTGCGGGTATTCGCTAATTTTTGTAAAGCGAATACCCGGCATATAAACGTGAAATTCGATAACCAACTTCGTTACGCAAGCACTATCATTGCCGCCTTCCAGGGGGAGACGCCTCTGCACGTATGGTTAAAGGACTTTTTCCGCCAGCATAAACAAATGGGTTCCCGCGACCGGAAGACCGTGGCGGGGCTTGTTTATGGATATTACCGGCTGGGACATTCTGCGAGAGAAATGACCGTGGAGGATCGCATCCTGCTGGGGCTTTTCTTTACGAGTGAGGGGCCCGGAGAGTTCCTGGAGCATTTCCGACCGGAATGGAATCAACAGACAGCCCGGCCTTTGGAGGAAAAGATAAACCTGGTCGAGGGGTTTGATCCTGCCGATATCTTTCCGTGGAAGAACGAGCTTTCGGAAGGGGTTGACCATTATGAATTTTGTCTTTCCTTTCTTCGTCAGCCTGATCTTTTCCTTCGTATACGTCCGGGGTATGAGCAGCAGGTGGTGCAGCGAGTGGGGCAGGGGTTTATCCCGCCATCGACGATCCGGCTGCCCAATGGCACCAAGGTCGAGGAGTTGTTCACGCCGGACAGGGAAGTGGTAATACAGGATTATAGTTCTCAGCGGGTGGCTGAGTTTTTGTGGGCCGGCGTTGCGGATGCCCCCCAAAAATTTTGGGATACCTGTGCGGCCAGCGGCGGCAAGGCTATACTTGTCCATGATCTATATCCGGGTGTGGATATAGCTGTATCAGACATACGCGAATCCATTCTCCGTAATTTGCAGCAGCGTTTTAACCAGGCGGGGATAAAAGATTATCATTCTTTTGTCGCGGACCTTTCCAAGCCCGACCCCTGGATGCCGGCCGAGCGAATGGATCTTGTACTCACCGATGTGCCCTGTACGGGCAGCGGTACCTGGAGCCGAACACCTGAAGAGCTTTATTTTTTCAATCCCCAAAAAATACTCGACTACCAGTCCACACAAAAAAGCATTCTCTCCAATGTCATTTCCAGCCTAACTCCCGGGGCTGTTCTCGTATACTGTACGTGCTCTGTATTCAAAAAAGAAAATGAAGATATGACTGCCTTTATTCGCGCTCATCAGTTTGGTCTGAAGCAGGAGAGGGCGGAAGTGTTGAAGGGATATGATCAAAAGGCGGACACGATGTATGCGGCCAGATTTGTAGCGTGAGGCCGGGGCAGGGTTGCCAGGTTAATTGTGGTCCACTAATGTCATGGTGACCTCGAACCCGATCTTGTACGCGCTCTGCCCATTGAGGGTCCGGGGCTGAAGTTCCCAGAGAGCTGTATGTCTGTAGACCAGCCCTATATGTTTGGCATATGTCTCCGACCAATAGGTCTTTGAAGCAAACAGGGTGTCCGTGATGATGGGAAGGTGGACCGAATCGTCAGCCTGTAACACCGTCAGGGTGCTGTCGTATGTATTTCCACCAGCTGTAAATGGCTGATCGACATTTAAGTAGGTATAAGTCCATGCGTTGAGATAGGTATTTGTCGACGCACTGAAATCAAAGTAGTCCTGGTAGGGGTTGTCGGGGAGATAGCTATTGCCATTCCAGGTAAAGGAGTCCTGCATGGGGGCGGCCAATTTGATAAAGCGCAGATTGTTCTCCTGCTCTTCTATTGACTGGGAAAAGGCGGAGACCGTCTTTGTCTCCGAGGCTGTCCAGACAGTGGGTCCCGAAGCCGGGCTGAGATACCGGACCACCACCCAGGAGGTATGTCCCGCATTGTCCACAAAGGAATGTTCCACTGAGTCTTTGGCCAGATACTGGGTTAGCGTGTCCAGCTGTCCGTAATAATAGAAATTCAGGGAATCGAGTTGGTAAATGGCGTATTTGCCTACCTCCAGGGGGAGATAATAATTGGTCAATGGATTGCTGGGATAGTTGTATAGCGTTCTTTTACAGCCAATTGCGGTTAGCAGGATTATAAGGGCAGCAGCACCGGTCAGGCGAAAATGTTTCATTGAAACGCTATTAGTCATTAATCGTATGTCTGAGGCCTTCGTCGGACCTGCTTCGACACGGTCCTTCTTGGTCGGGACCTTTCGGTCCTGGACAACGAACCGGGGTTCGTTTGGATTAACGCGTTGAAAACTATTTTATTGCTGTGCACTTCTCTGTATGATACCCCCGCCGATGACCTCATCTCCTTCATAAAATACCGCGCTCTGGCCCGGAGCGATGCCCTTGGCCTTGTCATAAAACCGGATATTCAATTTATCTCCGTCGGGGTAGAGATTGCTCAGCGTGCCTGGATCCTTATAGCGTATTTTCGTCAAGGCTTCCATGCCGGGAGTGATGGATTCATACTTCATCAGGTTCAGCTTGCCTACTACCATTTCCTGTTCGTCGAGATCGGATTCATCACCCAGCACCACGGTATTGGTCTCGGGGCGGATAGCCGTCACGTATACGGGTTTACCGAATGTTATATCCAGGCCTTTACGCTGCCCCACCGTATAAAAAGGGTATCCTTTATGCTGTCCCAATATCTGTCCGTGCTTGTCGACGAAGTTGCCGCCTGCTACTTTTTCTTCCAGGCCTTCCACCCTGCGCTTGAGAAATCCGCGGTAATCATTGTCCGGCACAAAACAGATCTCATAGCTTTCGCTCTTTGTTGCCAGCTCCGGATAGCCATAACCGAGAGCCATCTGGCGTATCTCCGTCTTGCGATAAGGACCCAACGGCAGAAGCGTCCTGCTCAGGAGATCCTGCTGAAGGCCCCACAGCACGTAGCTTTGATCCTTTGTCTCATCCAATCCTTTGGCAACGGTATAACGCCCATTGTCATGACGACGAATATTGCCATAATGTCCTGTAGCAATAAACTCACAGTCCATCGCATCCGCCCGTTTGAGCAAGGCCCGCCATTTGATATGTGTATTGCAGAGTACACAGGGATTCGGCGTTCTGCCTGCCATATACTCCTCTACAAAATTGTCGATGACAAAGTCTCCAAACTCTTCCCGGATGTCCAGCACAAAATGCGGGAACCCATGCTGCACTGCCGCCATTCGCGCATCATTGAAGCTATCCAGGTTACAACAGCCTGTCTCTTTCTTCGAAGCGCCGGCGCTGGCATAATCCCATGTCTTCATCGTGATACCCACCACTTCATACCCCTGGTCGTGCAGCATGAGAGCCGTAACGGTACTGTCAATACCGCCACTCATCGCTACCAGGACTTTTCCTTTACGGCTCATAAAAAATGAAATTAGGACCGCAAATTTACGAAAAAGCCCTGAGCTGTGCGTCATGAACTTTAAGCCCCTAGAGGCCAGCGCTGTACTGCACCTCCATTTCTCCATCCTGCACCAGCAGGTCCTTCCAGTTCGGGCCGGCGGCAATGTGCACAACATACACGAGTGATTGATTCTGAGACACTTCCTTTACCCAGCCAATCGAATAGTCATAGTAGACGCTCTTTACCAGGTCCCGCACTTCCTTTGGCAGATTGCTTTCACTGTATTCTTTTATACTATACAGCCAATTGCCTTTACGGTCGAACACCGACTTGCACCGGATGGCGCCTTCCGAGAATTCAGCGAGATAGCCCGCGTCCAATTTGAACCAGCTCTCGTCCCTTCCCGCTCCATATTTTTTCCAGAACTCCCGGGCAGCCTTTATCGCCGCACGATCTGATCCCAGGCCTCGCGCACTTACCAATATGTCATTACTCATCTGAGCATGCGAGACAAAATAAAAACAGGTGATCACCAGGATTGAAATAAATTTCTTCATAATCATACATTTTAATAATGTAAAACTAAATCGCATCCGCGGGCAGCTACAGCCAAAATCAGCCGTCGGCGGCTAATGGCGGTGAACTGGTATGATTGAGTGAGCAATCGGAAAACGCTAAGATCTGAAAGGCTGCAATTTTTTTAAAAGACTTTCCTTACGGCTGCGTGAGACATTGATGGAAGCATTGTCCGACATGACAAGATAGCCTCCTTCCCCTTTTACATATTTGCTGATCTCATTGAGATTGACAAGACTGGAATGATGTACGCGAAGAAATGAATGATCTTCCAGCAATTCTTCGATCTCCTTTAATGTGCGGGAGGCCACGACCTTCTGATGGTCCTTTAATGTGAGGACGGTATAGTTGCTGTCGGAAGTACAATAGAGTATGCTGTCTACCGTCACCATTTGCAAGCCTTCCATCGTAGGAATGGCTATCTTATGAAATTGATGCGTAGGATTTTGCAGCTTGAAAAGAAGTATATCTATCTGCTGGGGGAAGAGAAGACGCTGCTCCGCCTTTTGGACGGACCGCTGCAGCTCCTCTCTGTCGATGGGTTTTAAAAGATAGTCCAGGGCGCTGAAGCGAATGGCCTTTATGGCATACTGATCGTAACTGGTTGTAAATATCAGCTGCAGCGGCAGCTCCTTTATTCTTTCCAACAGCTCAAAGCCATTCATGCGAGGCATCTCGATATCGAGGAATAGCAGCTGCGGGCGTTCCTCCCGGATAGCCATTAATGCATCCGACCCCGAATGATAGCTGCCTGTCACCGTTACCTGCGGGCAATACCGCTCCAGCAAAATAGAGAGCGCTTCGCAGCAATAAGGTTCATCATCGACAATCATGGCCTTGATCATATGAATGATTTTCTTGGGTGTTGTTAAACAGGGGCGCTGGCCGTGATCCTTATCTTCAGGATCACTTTGGTGCCTGCGGGCTGTCCGTCCTCATCATAGAGATCTTCAATATCGAAATAATGACCGGGTGAGCCATTGCCCGTCAATAAGTTCAGTCTTTCGGCTGTGATCTGCAGCCCCATTGACTTGTGTTTCTGCGCCGACTTGCTTTTTAACATTCCTGCCCGCCGGCGACCCACGCCATTATCCTGGATGATACAGGTCAATATATCGTTGTCCGCATGCAGCTCGATGGTCAGAAGCCCTCTCTCTGTCTTGTGCATCAAACCATGCCAGACGGCGTTCTCCACAAAGGGTTGCAGGAGTAGAGGGGGAATGTAGATATCACCTATGTCCAGCTCGTCATCCTGTACAATGGCGTAGTCGAATGCATCCTTGAAACGCAGCTTTTCCATGTCTAAATACAGCTGCAATACTTCCAGCTCTTCGGCCAGAGAGATAACGGAGTGCCTGGAATGGTTCATGATCATCCGCATGAGCCGGGAGAATTTTGTCAGATAGTCGGAGGCGGCTTCTGTTTCATGCCCCAGTATAAACCGATTGATCGCGTTCAGGCAGTTGAATATAAAATGAGGGTTCATCTGGCTGCGCAGCGCTTGTATCTCCAGCTCTTTGGCGCGTTGCTGGAGAGCGGCCTTTGCTTTTTCGCCTTCCAGGCGGTGTATCTCCAGCTCGTTCTCGGCGCGCTGGCGCAGATGCGCTTCATTCTTTCTTTTCAACAGGATATACCGGGAAAAGATAAAGCCAATGAGCAGCAGCGCTATGATGCCACCGATCAACATCTTTTTTGTGGCCAGGGTTTCCCGGAGACAGACTTCCTGCAATTGTTTCTCCTTGCTCAGCAGGGCGATCTGCTGTTCGAAGGCGTAGGAGGCAAACTTGCCTTTTAGCTGCTCGTTGTTCACGCTGTCCTTCATGGCATTGTAGCGCCGGTAGTATGCATAGGCGCTGTCCGTCCTGCCACTCCTGTCGTGGATAGAATACAGGATCTGGCAGTTGTCGCGGATAAATTGCCGGGCTTTGAACTGTTCTGCGATGGCGAGGCTTTCGTTGGCATACCTGAATGCGTCTTTGTCTTTCCCCAGTTTTGCACTGGCCAGGGAAAGGTCTTTCAAAACACGCATGATCTGGTTCCTGTCGTTGAGCTGGCGTTGGAAGACCAGGCTTTTTTCAAAGTAAGACAGGGCTTCCCGGCTTTTGTCCTGTTCGAGGAAATATTCTCCTTTGCTGACGAGCCAGGTCCTCAGGAGCGAAGGGGTCAGGGAGGCCGGATCAAAGGTATTGTAGTAATACAGGGCAGAGTCGAATTGATGCTGATGGCTTAGCAGCTCGGCATAGGTCATGATCCGCCATGCATAAAAAGTCTGCGGCTGGTTCAGGTGGAACCCCGTGTAAAAGTATTTTTTGGCGGTGTCATAGTCATCTATCTGCATGAAGAGCTCTGCCAGCTCAAAATATTCGCTGGCTATATGTTCAGGGAGATGGGCATCCTCGGCTGTTTGTATACAACGGCGATATATTTCGAAAGCCTTCTCGTAATTGCCGCTTTCCCGGTAAGCGCAGCCGATGAGGGAAAGGTTCTTGATGACGCCGGTGATGTCACCTGCCCTTTGGGCATAATCCTGCCCTCGCTGCAGGTAATGGATGGCCTCTTCAAACCGGCTCTGTGCGAAGATGGCGAATCCCAGGGCATAATAAGCCAGGGAGATATGGTCCTTATCGGGGGTGCGGTCAAACCAATTCAGGGCTTCCCGCGCCTGTCCTTCGCTGAGAATGAAATTGTTGGTAAAGTTGAGGGTATACAGGGATTTGCAGGCAGTGGCCATGGCGATGCCATGGATATCGTTTGCCTGCCGGGCTTCTTCCAGGGCCCGGTCTGCATACCAGCCGGAGGAGTCCATCCAGCGACCGGAGCAGTACTCGTAATGCTGTACCAGACTATCAATCCTTTGTTTGACTTTGGACATTTCCGGCTGTGCCTGGATGGCGAGGCGGCAAGCGACAAAAAATATGATAAGCAATGACTTTCGCACCTTTAAAGTTAGGGAAAGGTTGGCGGATAAAGGAACCGTCTGTCCCTGGAATTGAGCCGTTGGCGGGGATGAGGAGCGGTTGGAGGGGGTGATTGAGTGGTTGGGGGAGCCAGGTAGGCTGTTTCGATTGAGCGGACCTGAAGGTCCGGCTGTTGAGGGCTAATGATGGCCTTTCAGGCGTCTTCGCTGTGCGAAGACAGGGGAAAACTTCTCCTGTCAGCCAGTGGTAAATAATGTAAATTGCCGTTTCAAATCTACCATTATGATAAAGCTACAAGTAATAGGGAATTTAGGTAAGGATTGTGTCACCAATACCGTGAATGGGAAAAATGTGATCAATTTCAACGTGGCACATACCGAGAAATTCCGTGATGCCCAAGGCAATCAGAAGGATAAGACCATTTGGGTAGAATGCGCCTATTGGACAGACCGTACGGGTATCGCTCCCTATCTTAAAAAAGGAACACAAGTATACGCTGAAGGAACGCCTGAAGTAAGGACCTATCCAAAGAACGACGGGACGACCGGGGTGTCTTTGACCTTACGTGTACAGAACGTTCAGCTGCTGGGCAGCCGTGGATCGGAAGGTGGCGGCGGCTCCGAGGGAGGCTATGCTTCCCAGGGCGCATCGACTTCCCGCGTGCCTTCACCGGGGGATATTACCGAGCCCATCGATGATCTGCCGTTCTAAAATGAATTCGTATTTTCGGGAATCCCAGCCTAGCGGCTGGGGTTTTTTATGAATAATACAGCATCCGCAACAATGACGCCGTCCGCTCCTTTATTGCTGATAGCCACATAGTTATCTTTCCCTGCCTCCAATGGATATTTCCCGCATTCCATCCATTCTCCCGAGGTCTGGCCTTCCACCTGAAGTTTTCCGGTAGGAATGCCTGTTTCCGTGATCTTTCCATTGGTGGATACAATGATGGTAGTGTTCTGGCTGGCGTTTTGAACCTTGGGGACGTAAATATATAAGGTATAGGTTCCGGAAGCAGTCACCGGAATGTTGAAACGCACCTGCCGGAAGGAATGGTCCTTATGTTCATCCGTCAACCTGGAAAAGCCGTAGCTATCATGTTTCTCCCGGATCCATTCTCCTTCCACCGTCACCCCCCTGGTATCGTCATTGTCGAGCAGTATTTCCGGCGTGCTGCCATCCGCCAGGGGATCATTCCGGAGGGTATCCCGTATAGCGGCTGCATCCACTTCCTGGACGGGGATATGATGATCGATGGCCAATGCAGCGGCAATGGCGGAAGACTGCCCCAGCTCCATAAAGACCGGCTCCATGCGAATAGAGCCATAAGCGATGTGGCTGGCCGAGAGACAGACCGGCACCACCAGGTTGCGGCATTCCTCTGCTTTTGGCACCAGCGCCCGGTAGGAAATTGGATAGGGAGGGAATCCCCCGACCTGTACGTCGCCTTCATTCTTTACCATTCCATTTACGACAATGCGTTGGCAGTTATGTGAGTCCATCGTATAAGCTGCCAGGCCGACGCCGTCCGTCACCGTAGTCCGTCCTTCACAGTTGGCCTGCGTCATGATATAGGCTCCCTGCATCCTTCTTGCTTCCCGTACGTATAGCTGCGGGGTCCAGTGATCGTTGTCAGTGTATTCATCCTTTGGATAGCCCCAATTCCGCATCTGGATCTGCAAATGGTGAGGCATGCGCTGGTCGTGGCCGATGAAATACAGGAGTCCCTTTGTATAGACCGTATGTTCCTGTGCGATATTTTTTCGTCTGTCATAATCCGCCTCGGGATAGTCGTAGTTCATGCCAATCATATCCGTGGAAATAGGGCCGTTGTTGTTGATATCTGTTTTGTGATTTGGCAGCAGGTCGAATTTGAGGAATCCCCGGAGGTCTTCCGCGGGCTTTTTTTCCAGGAGGCGCAGCAGCAGCTCATAATGGGTGGAATCATATCCCGCGGGCCGGGTGATAGGCATGCGGTTGTACGGGTCATCGGTAAGACATATCCGATAATTGTAGCTCTGTACTCTTTTGTCGCCCCCGCCCTGCTGTTCCGGTGGTTCGGAGCTGATGCCCCATAAGAGACCGCTAGAGGGATCTCCCGGTGTCCTGTAGGGGTCGATACCATCGGGGAACTGGTGTTTGTCCCTTAACTGGATGCCGTTGTAGGTCTCGTTATACAGCGTGTTGGCTTCACGACCCACCGTGTAGGAGACGCCTGCCCGCGCCATGAGGTCGCCTTCATAGCTGCAGTCGATGAATATTTTTGCTTTGATGGTGCGTGAGGAGAGGGCTTTGGCTGGGCCGGACGGCTCCAGGGTAATGGAAGTAATGATGGCTGCCTGTTTTGTGGCCCTGACGATGTGATGATCATAAAGGACTTTCAAATGGGCCTGGTACATATATTGTTTAAAGACGAGCTCTGCCACGTGCGGCTCGAAGATCCACTGTTCGAATCTACCGTAATACTGTCCCACGCGGCGATAGAAATCAAGCGAGAGACCTTTGATCGCATATTTATTACCGATGTCGGTATAGCCCAATCCGCCGGAGCTCAGCCCGCCCAGGCGATGGCCGGGCTCTATGAGCAGGACTTTTTTGTGCATTCGGGCCGCGGTATAGGCTGCGATGACACCGGCAGAGGTACCACCGTATACGCAAATGTCGTAATCTGTCTGGGCGAAGCTGCGACCGGCAAGACAGAAGATAAGGATTGATAAGATCGTGCGCATATTACTGACCGTGATTTTTATCGTGCGTCGTTGAAAGCAGATGTTCTACTTCTGTCCGGCTGACTGGTTTATGTTGGTTGTCTATGTCGATGACATAAAGATATCCCTTCCTTGCAGGCGTGGACAGCCAGGCGCTGACCAGGTTTAGCTGCTCGCTCATGAGGGGATGTCCGGTGGTGGGGTTCCACAGCTCCTTCGCACACAGGCAGCCCATCGTAGGTGTCAGGGGGTAGAAGGGCCTGGCTTTAAAGAATTCGGGGTCGATGGTCGTGCCATGGGCGATGATCTCCGTCCGGCCGATGCGGCCTGCTGCCCAGGCTTCCAACATGGGTGTGTAGTTTTGCCAGTCGGATGGAAAAAGCTGCAGATAAATTTGTAGTGAATCGAGAGGCTGGACTGTTTCTGTGTCCTGGTGAAAATATTTTTCCCAGGTGTTTTCGAAGGGCATCAGCAATTGAATATTTGGCGTGGGACCTATAAAGCCTGTGCGTGAGATATCCGTTCCCTGGATGCTGTAAACCCCCTGGGGTGTGCTGCCATTGGTAATGAAATAAGGGAGATCGGAACCGCTGCGGGCCAGCTGTTGGAATACCTGTATCCTGCCCTGGGCGTCTTTGATGAATTGGCCATCTTCACCCTGGATGACCGCCATCCCGGGATAATCCCTGTCCCAGCGCTGGAAGGAATAGATGGTTTTTTGTCCTTTGGTGCGCTGATATGCAAAAAGAGAGGACAGGTCGGGGAGGCTGGTGCGGATACACCGGGTGTGATAGCTGAGATAGTCGGCGAGCTCGTGGAGGAGGGGTAATGAATCGTATTCCGGGAATTTTTCCACCATCCTAATCTTTAATGTATTGCTGTTGCCTATGCTGGTGTCGATGCGATACAGGTAAGCAGCGCAGAGGGAGAATAATTTGGGATCCGAGCTGCTGTCGAGGATGGACTGTATTTGTCCGGCGTATTGCTGTGGGGCTACGGCGTATACGGCTTCGAGAAAGGCTTTTTTTGTATCATAGGAGAGGTCGAGGTAGTGATGGAACAGTGTGTCGAAACCTGCCGCCACCTGGGGGGAATAGATAAGAAACTGGGAGATGGCCCAGCATGAGGACATATATTTATCCTCGGAATTGCTGTCCAGCGGGAGGCTCATATTGGATCCCGTGATACGTTGCCGCAAGTCCTGTTCCAAGGCCACCCGCTTTTGATACAATACTGATTGCGAATAAATATCTTCCCTGGTTGTCTGAGCGGCGGCGCCTTGTGTCAATACGATCAATAGTCCTGCCGCCAACATGTGCTTCATGCTATTCATACTGTAAATCTAAAAAAACCCTTAATTTCAGGACCTCATTTTCTGAGAATACTCATTATTGGACCACACAAAATTTTCAACATGAAGAAACTGACATTACCATTGCTTGGCCTATCCGCCCTTATGATGCTTGCCTCCTGCGGCAGCCAGCAGGGGTCGGGGGACACACAGGATTCCACTACAAAGAAAAATGATTCGACAGCCACCTCTGTGGCCAAGAATTGGAAGATAGGCGTTCAATTATGGACATTCCATTATGTCTCCTTTGATACGGCGCTTGCCAAGGCGGACAGCGCAGGCGTCAAGTATCTTGAAGCTTTTCCCGGCCAGCGGTTGGGAGCCGGCATGAAAGGAACCTTCGGACCCAACATGACCCCTGAAGAGAAAGCAAAGGTCAAGCAGCTGCTGCAGAGTCATGGACTTACCATTGTAGCCATGGGTGTGATCGTACCCGGGACCATCGAAGATTGGAAAAAATTTTTCGACCTGGCCAAAGAGTTTGGGATGAGCTATATCACGGCGGAGCCAAAGAAGGATCAGTGGAACGCTATCGACAGCCTGGCAGGCGTGTATGGCATCAAGGTGGCTATTCATGACCATCCCAAACCCAATCCATACTGGCATCCTGATTCCGTGCTGGCGGCAGTACAGGGTCACCCCAATATCGGCTCCTGTGCCGATGTAGGTCACTGGACACGCAATGGTCTCGATCCTGTTGAATGTCTCAAAAAGCTGGAAGGACATATCTTCGGCGTACACCTGAAGGATGTCGACTCCGTAGGTAATACCAAGGCCGGCGACGTGCTGGTAGGTACCGGTAAGATCAACTTCCCTGCCATTTTCAGCGAGCTGAACCGTCAGCAATTCAATACGGGTATGTTCTCCATTGAGAGAGAGAACAACTGGTACAACAATGTGCCGGATGTGATCGCTACGGTGAAGTACTTTAAAGAGCAGACAAGTAAACTATAATTAAACAAAACCCCGGTTTTTACACCGGGGTTTTGTTTTGAAGGGGTTAGTGGAACCAAGGATTAGGTATGTATCTTTGCGGCTCTAAAGCCATACCATGCCACAGCATCAACAAAGACCGGATCCTTCCGCTACTTCAGGCGCCAATACCGTCTTTCTCTTTCCTTATGACGAGCTGTTATCTTTCACTATCTCCATTTTTGAAAAAATAGGCTGTCCGGTAAAGGATGCCCGTACTGCCGCCATTGCGTTGTTGAGCGCCGACCTCCGTGGTATCGACTCGCACGGGGTGGCCCGTCTCATCGGATATGTACGGCTATGGGAAGCCGGCAGGGCCAATCCAGCTCCCAATATAAAGATCATTCATGAGACCCCCAGCACTGCCGTTGTGGATGGCGACAGCGGGCTTGGGTTGGTAGTGGCGCCCTATGCTATGCAGGTGGCGATTGAAAAAGCCAGGAATGTAGGCACAGGGTGGGTCAGTGTGCAAAACTCCAATCATTTTGGGATTGCCGGTTATCATGCGTTAAAGGCTGTCGAACAGGACATGATCGGCATAGCCATGACCAATGCCAGCGCCCTGGTAGCTCCTACTTTTTCCATCGAGCGGATGCTCGGCACCAATCCCATATGTGTGGCTGTTCCAGCAGGGGAGGAGCCTCCCTTTGTGGCCGACCTTGCTACGACCACGGCTGCCAACGGCAAGCTTGAAATATTACAACGGAAGAATGAAGAAGCTCCTTTGGGCTGGATACAGGACAAGGACGGTGGTCCAACGACGGATGCGCATGCGTTGAGGACCGGAGGAGCTTTGCTGCCGCTGGGCGGCGACCGGGATCATGGGAGTCATAAAGGGTATGCTCTTGGCGCCATAGTAGATATATTTTCCGCCGTCCTCAGCGGCGCGAACTATGGTCCCTGGGTGCCTCCTTTCCCCGCCTTTGTGCCGATGCCTACCGGCATGCCCGGAAAGGGTATCGGACATTTTTTTGGGGCCATGCGTATCGATGCGTTCCGTCCTGTCGGTGAATTCAAGCAGCATATGGACAATTGGATACGGCGATTCCGTTCCGCCACGCCTGCTCCGGGACAGGAGAAGGTGCTGATCCCCGGCGATCCTGAGCGGGAGATGGAAGCCGAGCGGCTTGGTAATGGCATACCCCTGCTGGCGCCCGTGGTAAATGATCTGAAAGGACTGGCTGAGAAGCTGGGCGTGGAGTTCCTGGACTATTGACCGGCCCGATCCTGGTTGGAATTTTGAAAATTTCTAAGCCGACAGGGTGTATCTTTGCCATCCCAAAAAAAGGAAGAATGACCTCCACCTCTGGTGGAAGCCATTTGGCAATTGAAATACGAAGTATTCACCGAGGCCATTGAAAAGACATTATGGTTTCGAGGTAAAAGACAAACAAGAGCAAATGAAAGTCATGAAATTCGGAGGCACATCCGTCGGCAAGCCCGAACGCATGCGCCAGGTAAGCCAGCTGATCACCAAGGATAATGAGGCAACGATCGTCGTGTTGAGCGCGCTCAGCGGCACCACCAATGCACTTGTCGAGATAGGCAATTCCATTGCATCCGGCGACCGTGAGGCCGCCCGTCAGCAGATAGAAAAGCTGGAAGCGCATTATCAATCCTTTATAAAGGATTTGGTCAAGGGTGAAAAGGGGCTGGCCAAGGCAAAAGCCATTGTGGCCGAACACTTCGAATTTCTTACCATCATCCTTCGTATATCGTTTAGCGAGGCGTTGAGCAAGGATATATTAGCGCAGGGCGAGCTCCTGTCCACCAAGCTCTTCTCCGTATTCCTGGAAGAGAATGGCATCGACCATATGCTTCTTCCTGCCCTGGAATTTATGAGCATCGACAGCCATGACGAGCCCCAGGTCAACAACATCAAGACCAAGCTGGGTCACCTGTTGCAACAACACCGGAATACCACCCTCTTTATCACCCAGGGCTATATCTGCCGCAATGCGCGTGGAGAGGTGGACAACCTGAAAAGGGGTGGCAGCGACTATAGCGCCTCCCTTATCGCCGCCGCCATCAATGCCTCTGTCTGTGAGATCTGGACGGATATCGACGGCATGCACAACAACGATCCCCGCGTCGTAAAAAGGACCTTTCCCGTCGAGCAGCTGAGCTTTGAAGAGGCTGCGGAGCTGGCTTATTTTGGGGCCAAGATCCTGCACCCCGCCTCTATCTGGCCTGCCCAGTTCTATAAAGTGCCTGTGAAGCTGCTCAATACCATGCAGCCCGAGGCAAAAGGTACGCTCATCACGGAAGAGGCAGGGTCTGTCGGTGTAAAGGCCATTGCTGCCAAGGACGGTATCATCGCCATCAATATCCGCAGCAGCCGCATGCTGCTGGCTTATGGATTCCTGCGTAAGATCTTCGAAGTTTTTGAGAAGTACCGCACTCCCATCGACATGATCACGACGTCTGAAGTAGCTGTATCCGTGACTATCGACAATTCGGTGGATCTGAAAGCCATCGTAAAAGAGCTGGAACCTTTTGGGACCATCGAGGTGGAAGAAAATCACAGCATCGTCAGCATTGTGGGCAACGAGATATCCCAGACCCAGGGTGTGCTCGCCAGGCTTTTCGAGGCTATGACGCCTGTGCCCATTCGCATGGTCAGCTATGGAGGGAGCAAGCACAACGTATCGCTGTTGATACCTTCATCATATAAGACGCAGACGCTGCAGCTGTTGAATAAAGGACTTTTTGGGTTGGAATAAAACCTATGGCAGCGGCGAAAGTTATTTCTTCAACCAGTCATTGTCATTCAGCCAGGTCTTCAGCCTGTCGAACCAGCTATCTGAGGTAGTCTTGTTATGCAGTCCAAAGCCGTGGCCGCCGTGAGGATAGATATGCATTTCCGACGGCACTTTGTTCTGCTGCAATGCTTCGTAAAAATGGATGCTGTTAGCAACCTTTACCGTCTGGTCGTCGCCGGCATGTACCAGGAAGGTGGGAGGGGTCTGCGGGGTGACCTGCCATTCGTTGGAATATTCATTTACTTTTCCCGGAGTGAGATTGGGGCCGATGAGATTGTCCCGTGAGCCATGGTGAGCGATGCTGTCCGAAAAGCTGATCACCGGGTAGAGGAGGATCATAAAGTCCGGTCGCAGAGAAATATTATCCGGATTGTCGATCCGTGCTTTGACAAAATGAGTACCGGCTGTCGAGGCCAGATGTCCGCCGGCTGAAAAGCCCAGGATACCTACACGGGTAGGGTCCACGCCCCACTCCTGTGCATGCTGTCTTACCAGCTGAATGGCCCGCTGGGCATCCTGTAAGGGGCCTATTGTCTTATCGATCATGGTCTCGTCGCTGGGCAGCCGGTATTTCACCACGAATGCCGCGATACCTATTGCATTCAGGCTATCCGCTATTTCTACTCCTTCGTGCCCCATGGCAAGATGAACATATCCGCCGCCGGGACATACGACCACGGCAGTGCCTGTGGCCTTGCTTTTTTCCGGCAGGAATATCTTTAGCGTAGGATGGCTGACCAGGCTGAGGCTCCAGTGATTTTTGGGGTCTGTCGTTTCCCTGTCCGGAGCGGGTTTCGAGTTAGGGATAGCCCCATCATAAAGAGGTATCTCCTGCTGTTGCGCATGGGCCATGATCACCAACAATAAAGCTGTTAATAGGGATGTAATTTTTCTCATATGGCGTTACCGACGGGTTTAGACGACGATCATGGCGTCGCCATAGCTGAAAAACCGGTATTTATCCTTGATGGCTTTCCTATAGGCCTCCATAGCAAGATCATAACCTGCAAAGGCGCATACCATGATCAGGAGACTGGTCTTGGGCAGGTGGAAATTGGTCACCAGCGCATCGGCGATATTAAACTGATAGGGAGGGTGGATAAATGTATTTGTCCAGCCTTCGGAGGGCTTCAGTAGTTTTTCTGCTGTAAAGGAGGATTCCACTGCGCGCATGGTGGTGGTGCCGACGGAGCAGATGCGATGATTGCCCATCCGTGCCTTGTTGACGATCTTGCAGGCGTCTTCTTCAATGCGGTAGTATTCGGCATCCATCTTGTGTTTGCTCAGGTCTTCCACTTCGATGGGCCGGAAGGTGCCAAGGCCCGTGTGGAGGGTGACTTCGGCAAAACGTATTCCCTTTATCTCCAGGCGTTTGATCAGCTCCTTGCTGAAATGCAGACCGGCCGTGGGGGCTGCTACGGCGCCTTCATGCTTGGCATAGACCGTCTGGTAGCGTTCTTTATCCTCCTCATCCGGCTTGCGTTTGATGTATTTGGGAAGGGGGGTCTCGCCCAGCAGCTCCAATACCTGGCGGAACTCGTCGTCGGAGCCATCCCATAAGAAGCGGATGGTCCTTCCGCGGCTGGTAGTGTTGTCGATGACTTCTGCCACCAGCTCGTCATTGTCCCCGAAATAGAGCTTGTTGCCTACCCGGATCTTACGGGCGGGATCCACAATTACGTCCCAGAGGCGGTTGGGCTTGTTCAGTTCGCGGAGGAGGAATACTTCTATCTTGGCGCCAGTCTTCTCCTTTCGGCCGTACATGCGAGCGGGGAAGACCTTGGTATTATTGACTACGAATACGTCCTTGTCATCGAAATAGTCGAGAATGTCCCTGAAATGCTTGTTTTCTATCTGTCCTGTGGCGCGGTGCACAACCATCATACGGCTGTCTTCTCTTTTTTTCGCAGGGTGCTGAGCAATAAGGTTTAGGGGAAGGTCGAACTTGAACTGTGAAAGCTTCATGTGGATTCTGTTGTTTTTGTTTCTCGCACATGATACCAGGGGTTGGTAATGATACTACGGAGTGCTGTCGGCTGTCCGGTACAAACCAGGTCTTACGGCACCCGATTTGATATCATGTTACGGCATGATTTTAAGCGGGCAAAGGTACAATAAAAAGCAGGGAAATCCAAATAAAATTTCCTCGGGAGCACCCCTTATAGGGCGCTCCCGAGGAGGGGGCGGGCTATTTCTACCGACGGTAAAATAATTTTCCCAAATTCCCGTCTTTTATGCAACTTGTACAAACCACCGATTAACGCTCCAGATAATGAGATCGACCCCTTTGCGAAAGTATTTTGCGGCGCTGCTTTTGTTCCTATTTCCGATGACCTTCTTGACAGCTCAACGGCGAACAGACAAAAAATACCCCGCCCTTTTATGGGAAATTACCGGCAATGGCATGACCAAGCCCTCCTACCTTTTTGGTACGATGCATGTGAGCAGCAAGCTGGTCTTTCACCTTAGCGACTCTTTCTACCAGGATATCCGTAATTCCGAGATGGTAGCCCTAGAACTGGACCCCCAGATCTGGCAGGATCAGCTGTTCCGTTACCAGAAGATGCAAACCAACCTCAGATTCTACACCCAGGGGGCTCCCGGCGACTATATCAACGAGCGTTCTTTTCAGCTGGATAAATATGAGGACAATCTCAAATCAGCCCTTAGCGACGAGCCTACCATCATCAATGGGCTGCTGTACCGGACCTATCAATCCCATGCAGACTTTGAGGAGGATACTTATCTGGACCTCTATATTTACCAGACCGGCAGGAAGCTGGGAAAGCAGGCCACCGGCGTGGAGAACTATTTTCAGACCGAGCAGCTTGTCATGGAGGCTGCCCAGGACATGATGAAAGACAAGAAGAAAAGGCCCGATACCGATGGGGCTTCTCCATACGAACTGGAGAGAAAGACGCAGGATGCCTATCGGAAGGGAGATCTCGATATGCTGGACTCCCTGGAAAAGCTTTTACAGCCGTCCGAAGCCTATATGGAGAAATTCCTCTACCGGCGTAATGAGATACAGGCGGCGTCCATCGACAGCATCATAAAACGTCACACTCTCTTTGTCGGGGTAGGGGCGGCTCATCTGCCTGGTAAAAGAGGGGTCATCGAGCTCCTCCGGAAAAAGGGTTATATTCTTCGCCCTGTCACGATGCCAGACCGTGATGCCAACCAAAAGGATGACATTGACAAGATAAGGGTGCCCGTTAGCTTTTCCAACTTCTCCCCTGATGACGGCGATTTCTCCGTCCAGCTGCCGGGTAAGCTGTACCGCCGTCCTGACAGCCGCACCGACTCCTGGCAATATGCCGATATGAGCAATGGAGCCTATTATATGATCGGACGGCTGAAGACCCATAGCAGCTTCCTGGGACAGAAAGACGAGACCGTGCTGCGAAAAATAGACAGCCTGCTGTATGAAAGCATACCCGGAAAAATATTAAAAAAGACCCCCATCACCCGCAGCGGCTATAAAGGCTTTGATATCACCGGCAAGACCCGCCGGGGCGATCTGCAGCGGTACAATATCCTTGTCACTCCTTACGAGGTACTCATTTTTAAAATGAGCGGCAACAACAATTATGTAGATGGGAAAGAGGCGGATCAATTCTTCAACTCCATTGCTGTTCATCCTACGGGTGTCAATACATGGGCTGACTTTTCGCCGCCACAGGGAGGTTTCCGGGTGAGCCTGCCCCGGATCCCGGCGCAGTTCAGGAACATGGCCAATCCCGATGGAATTCCCCGCTGGGAATATGAATGTACGGACTCCGCCACCGGGGATGCATTCCTTATCTGGAAAAAGGCCGTCCAGAACTATCATTTCCTGGAAGAGGATACGGCCGACCTGGCCCTTATGGAAGAAAGCTTCCGTCTATCCGACTTTGTCGACAAGACGCTTGCCCGCCGCACGGGTCTGTATAAGGGGTATCCCTGTCTGGATGCCAGCTACCAGCTAAAGGACGGCTCGTATATCCGGACAAAATTCCTTATTAAGGGCCCGCATTATTACTTATTAGCCAGCAGAAGCCGTAGCAAGGACAAGCTCTTTTTGCCCTTTTTCAATTCCCTGGAATTTACGCCTTACCGCTATAGCGGCTTCCAGAGCTATGTAGATACTTTTGTCAATATCCGTGTAACCACTCCTGTAGTGCCGGATATCGACGCCGGCATGAGAGGGCTGCTCGAGCGCGCCTCCAGTGAAGAATTCCTCAGCTCGCTCCCGGATTACAGCAACTATTGGCCTCGTGCAAAGACCGCCCTTTTCCAGGATGACTCTACAGGAGAAGCTGTCTTTGTATCCATGGAGACCTTCCCCAAATATTATTATCCCAAGGATTCTGCTTCCTTCTGGAAGGAGGAGACCAATGAGCGGCAGGTGCGCGAGGACCTTATCATCCGTGATAAGCAGCCGTTACGATTTGACCAGCTGAACTGCACGGGTTATAAATATCTATATGTCGATACCAATACTTCCCGTTGTATCACCAGCTGGATCTTTTTGAAGGACAACCGGCTCTTCCGGGTAACGTCGCTGGGCGACACGCTGGAAGGTCCCTCGCCCTTTGTGGAAAAATTCTATGGCAGCCTTCGTCCCCTGGATAAGAAGCTGGGACCTTCCGTCTACGCCAGCAAGCTGGATACATTCTTCACCGACTTCTACAGCAAGGATTCTCTTGTCAGCCGCCGGGCCAAGGAGGCCATTCCCAATGTTTATTTCGGTGCGGGTGGACTGCCCCTGCTGTTAAAGGCTATCCGGGCGCTGCCTTATAACGGGAAGGATTATTTCGAAACCAAGACCAAGCTGATCAACGAGCTGGGATATATCGACGACTCTGCCTCTATCCGGCGGGTAGTGGACGGGCTGAAGGATATATATGAACGTGCAGGCGATACCAGCACTTTCCAGAATGCAGTTTTTAAAGCCCTGTCCCGTCACAAGACCCGTCCTGCTTACGAGCTGCTCAGAACATTGCTGATACAGGATCCTCCCATATTCGACAATGGCTCAGACTACAGTTTCCTATTCCAGAACATGCGGGATTCCCTGGCCCTGGCCAGGACGCTCTTCCCGGACCTTTTGCAGATGGCCTCTGTGGATGATTATAAGTTCAATGTTCAATCCCTGCTGGCCATCCTTGTGGACAGCGGCTATCTCAAGAGCGCCGACTATGAATCTTATTTCAGCCAATTGTATTTCGATGCCAGGCTGCAATGGAAGAAACAGGAAGGCCGTGATGAAAAGCGGCTTCAGAAAAAGGAGGATGACAATTCCGATGAACCCTCTTATTCTTACAAAGGGGAAGAGGAGACGGATGACCAGCTGGCCGACTACGCGATACTGTTAGCCCCTTTCTATGACAGAAATGCTACCGTGCCAAGGTTCTTCAACAAGCTGCTCCAAAGCCCGGACCCGTCCCTGCGTCTGAGCACGGCAGTCCTGCTGCTGCGTAATAATAAACCCGTGGCCGACAGCATTTTCCAGACCCTGGCCGCCAGCGATCAGCACAGAAGCGCCTTGTTAAAAGAGCTGGAGGACATACACAAGATCGACAAGTTCCCCCGTAATTTCCATAACCAGACGGATGTAGCCCGCAGCCTGTTGGTCAGCGGAAAGAATGACAACGAATTTTTCGCCGTACAGTATGTAGATAAGAAGATCGTACAGTTCCGTCAGAAAAAAGGCTATATCTATTTCTTCCAGTACAAGGTCAACAAGGATGACGAATGGCAGATGGGGCTCAGCGGACTGCAGCCTCTCAACCAGAAGGAGGTCAGCACCGACGATGACTTTGTGCGACTGACAGGAAAGAAGATAAGGCCGGGAACACCTGTACGGGACCAGTTTGAAAAACAGCTGAAACGACTTCTCTTTTCCAAACGTAAAAGCGTCAATGTATTCTACCTCGATAATGACTATTATGGTCAGCGTGACGACGATGATTAGTTCGGTGGCCCTGTGTCAGAACTTCCTTGCGAATGGCAGCTTTGAGGATGTCAATACCTGTACTGAATATCATGCTCAATGTGCGCCGGCGGCCTGGTTCACCGTATCGCCCCCCGAATACACCTGGCCCAGGGCCAAGGAAGGCCAGCAGACCATGTCCTTTATATACGACAACGTATATACGCCCATGAGCAAACGTACATTCCCGTATACGATGACCCTATGTCCGCTGAAGGCGGGGAAGGAATATGAATTATCGTTCTGGTTATATACGGACAAATTCCCCTTTGCGCACCTGGAGATCATGCTGAGCGCTGCTGATCCCGCCAGGAACCCTGGGGTCATCGGCAAGACCCTTCCCTCCGTGAGCCTGTCGAAGTCGGACGTTGTGGAAGAGGACGACTACGGATGGATGCATCTCCGCAAGAAGTTTACGGTAGAGGAAAGGAAGAATTTTTTTATGGTGGGTAATATGCTGCTGCCTGAACCTGGCCGTTTAAGCCGGGACAAAAAGCTGGGAAAAGCCTTTGGCAATATCGTCTTCTGGATGGATGATATTAGTTTGTCGCCCACCGATACGACAGAAAAGCTTTGCTCCTGGGTGGCTTTTAACCAGTCTGTCCTTTACCAGGAGCACCACCGGCATACCAAGCATATTTACCTGGATTCGCTGCCGGCCAATAGTGTTCCTTTGGAGACTTCCCATGATACGCTGGTCGCCCAGCAGTCTTCACCACCGCTGTTCGTGATGCCTCCTATCGACACGCTGGTGGTGCCAGGCGTATTGTTTGCTACGAACAGTAGTATTATACGGAGCAATTATGCGCGGATGCTGGATAGTCTTATCAGCCGGATAAGAGACAAGCAGCCTGTCAGGATGGAGGTAGCCGGTCACACCGACAATGTTGCCACCGACGTGTTCAACCAGGGGCTGTCGTTGCGACGGGCAGCCAGTATCCGGGACTATATACTCCGGCAGAGGCCCGGTCTGGGTCCTATTACAACCATACAGGGTTATGGATCGTCGCGCCCTGTTGCTTCCAATGCCACTGCTGCCGGCAAGGCACGCAATCGCCGGGTGGAGATCGTTATCATCTATTAATCCTGCTTTAGCGCATTCACCGGATTGGCCAGCGCCGCCCGGATGGACTGAAAGCTGATGGTCAGCAGTGTGATAACGATGAGCGCAGCTCCCGCCATGACAAATAATCCCGGGCTGAGCGATATGCGATAGGCAAAACCTTCCAACCATCTGTGCATGGCCCACCAGGACAGGGGAAAGGCGATCAGGACGGCTAACAATATCAGTATGAGTGAATCTTTGGATAACAGAATAACCACTTCTCTTACAGAGGCGCCTACTACCTTACGGATGCTGATCTCTTTTTGTCTCCTTTGTGCGTTGAAGGCTGCCAGTCCAAATAATCCCAGACAGGAAATGATGATGGCAATGCCTGCAAAATATTTTGACAGGTCCGAAACCCTTGTTTCCGCTGCATACAGTGCCTGGTAGTCCTTATCCAGAAAGGAGAATTCGAACGGCAGTCCCGGGTTATATTGTTTGTATACTGATGCCAGCTGTGAAAGCGCCTCCTTTTCCCTGCGGGCCCTGATCCGGATAAAGATATTGCTGTTCTTGTCCCGGAAGCCAATGGCCAGGGGGCCGATCTTTTTATAAAGCGACTCGTAATTAAAATCCTTTACCACTCCGATGATCTGTTTTTTGGCGCCATAGAGGCTTGCCGGCTGACCGATGGGGTTTTTGAGATGCATCATGGCAATGGTTGATCCATAAGAAGATGAGGAGGGCGCAGGCCAGCCCTATAGAGAGTCCTGTCAGGTTGAGCAGGCTGAACTGGCGGTCCCTTACGAGGCTGCGCCAAGCCATTTTAAAGAAGCTCTTTATCATAAGATGGTATTTATGTCCTATACGTTCAGATAGGGCCGGGGTTACATTACCTTGGGCACGGCCGCGAGCAGCTTTTTTGTGTATTCCGACTGGGGCCGGCTGTACACTTCTTCCGCCTGTCCAATCTCTTCTATGCGGCCCCGGTTCATCACCAGGATGCGGTCGCTGATATACCGGATGACCTGGAGATCGTGGGAGATGAAGACTACCGTGAATCCCAGCTCTTTTTTCAGGTCGTTCAGCAGGTTGAGCACCTGGGCCTGTATACTGACATCGAGGGCCGATACCGACTCGTCGCACACGACAAAGGATGGACGTAGTATCAGCGCCCGCGCAATGACGATGCGCTGTCTTTGCCCCCCGGAGAACTCATGCGGGTACCTGTTATAATATTCCGCGGAGAGGCTTACTTTCTCCAGCAATTCCACCACCTGCTCTTTCCGCTGGCGATCTGTTGTTCCCCGTCCGTGCACTTTTAGCACTTCCGCAATGGCCGTGCCGATGGGGATACGCGGGTTCAGGGAAGAGTAGGGATCCTGGAAGACGATCTGTATATGGCTCCGTAATGCTTTCAGCTCTTTGCTCGTGTAGGAGGACAAGTCTCTTCCTTCAAACAGGATGGTGCCTGCCGTAGGCTCTATCAGCCGGAGCAGGGTTCGTCCGAGCGTCGTCTTGCCACAGCCGGATTCTCCTACCAATCCCAGCGTCTCTCCTTTTACTATCCCGAAAGAGACGTCATCCACTGCTTTTGTATAGGACAGGGGTTTGCCCAGAAAGCTTCTGCGGGACGGATACCATACCTTCAGGTCCTTTATTTCCATGAGGGTGTTGCGGGCCGGCTCATCGTCAGCCAACCGGGGCCGGGATGGCGGGGTTTGTATCGCCCGCCAGCGTTCCAGCAGTCCCTGGGTATAAGGATGCTGCGGATGGTGAAAAAGTTGCATCACGCTGCCTTCTTCCACGACATTTCCTTTATACAATACCAGGGCTCTGTCCGCGATTTCCGCCACCACACCCAGGTCGTGGGTAATGAAGATGACCCCCATGTTCTCCGTCTGCTGTAAGGAACGGATGAGTTCCAGGATGGTCTTTTGCACCGTAACGTCCAATGCTGTGGTCGGCTCGTCGCAGATGAGCAATGAGGGGCGGTTGCTCATGGCCATGGCGATCATTACGCGTTGTTTTTGTCCACCGCTGAGCTGGTGGGGGTATCGGGAGAATATACCCGCGGGGTCGGGGAGCCGCACTTTTTCGAACAAGGCGATGGCTTCCTTATGCGCCTCCTCTGCCGTCAGACGGCGATGGACCCGAATGGCTTCCGTGATCTGGTATCCGCAGGTGAGCACAGGGTTGAGGGAGGTCATGGGTTCCTGGAAGATCATGGCTATCTCGTTGCCGCGGATGTTCTGCATGGATGCGGAGCTTTGCTGCAGGAGGTCGATCGAGGCGCCGCCGGTGGTGGTAAACAGTATCTGACCGCTGCTGACGCGAGCCGGCGGCATGGGTAGCAGTCCGAGGACGGAAAGGGAGGTGATGGATTTTCCCGAGCCGGATTCTCCCACCAGGGCTACGATCTCACCCTGATGGACATCCAGGTTGATACCCTGTACGCCCGGCGATGTGCCGGCTTCTGTGAAAAAGGCGATGGTAAGATCCCTGATAGATAGTAAAGCGGGCATATCTTAGAAGCGAAGATGTCTAACCGTGACGCCGTTGTTGATCAGCTGTTTCAGGCTGTCGATGCCGATGCGGATATGGTTTTCCACGAATTGAGAGGTGATCTTCAGATCGCTCTCCGCCGTCTTGACCCCTTCCGGCACCATGGGTTGATCGCTGACCAGCAACAGGGCTCCCGTGGGGATCTTATTAAAAAATCCGACGGAAAGGATGGTGGCTGTCTCCATGTCAATGGCATAGGCCCGTATTTTTTGCAGGTATTCTTTGAAGATCTCGTCGTGTTCCCATACCCGTCTGTTGGTCGTATAGACCGTGCCTGTCCAATAGTCCACGGCATATTCCCGGATGGTGGTGGAGATGGCCTTTTGGAGAGCGAATGCCGGGAGGGCGGGGACCTCGGGGGGGAAATAGTCATTGGAAGTACCTTCCCCGCGTATAGCCGCGATGGGTAGGATCAGGTCGCCCAGCTTATTGCGTTTTTTTAGACCGCCGCATTTTCCCAAAAAGAGAACGGCCTTTGGCTCGATGGCCGTGAGCAGGTCCATGATGGTGGCGGCTCCGGGGCTTCCCATCCCAAAATTGATGATGGTGATGTCGCCTGCCGTGGCGCATTGCATGGGCTTATGCAGACCCACTACTTCCACCTTATGCCATTCTGCGAAA
>Ga0105239_10002169_pt1 | contig 25240 bp, 16 predicted proteins | sample KBSC44metaG_FD_92761 | JGI IMG/M metagenome (GOLD analysis project Ga0105239, IMG submission 92761) | Corn rhizosphere microbial communities from Kellogg Biological Station, Michigan, USA - KBS C4-4 metaG | ecosystem: Host-associated > Plants > Roots > Rhizosphere > Soil | place: Michigan, USA...
CTCATCGGTAAGATCATCCAGCTGGAGCACGACAAACAATTCCATATTTCAGGTGTCTTTGAACGCATCCCCGATCAATCCTCCGAAAAATTCGATTTCGTTCTTTCATTCGATTATATGAAAGAAGTTGCTCCATGGGTGACGAAATGGAATAACCTCGGTCCACATAACTATGTTTTACTAAAAGAAGGGACAAATGTCGACACCTTTAACAAGCAGGTAGCGAGCATCGTCACGCGTCACTCAGATCGCACCGGAGCTGAAATATTTGCCTACCAATATTCCAATAATTATTTATATGGCAGGTTCGTCAATGGCAAACCTTCCGGCGGAAGGATAGAATATGTAAGGCTTTTCTCCATCATCGCCATCTTTGTATTGGTCATCGCCTGTATCAACTTCATGAACCTCTCTACAGCCAGGGCTTCAAAGAGATTGAAAGAGGTAGGCATCAAAAAAGTAGTGGGCGCTGGGAGAAGACAGCTAATATTTCAATTCATTTCAGAGTCGATGCTGCTGAGCTTCTTTTCCCTGCTGCTGGCGGTGATCATAGTAACATTGATCCTGCCAGCCTTCAATCAACTCACGGACAAACATATCGTCTTACGCCCCGATATAGAGCTGATCACAGCAGCAGTGGCCATTGCGTTGATCACGGGTGTCGTATCGGGCAGCTACCCCGCCTTTTATCTGTCGGGATTCCGGCCGGTGCTCGTATTGAAAGGCAGGCTGAATACCTCCATGGGCGAGCTTTTTGCGCGCAAGGGACTGGTAGTCTTCCAATTCACCTTATCCATGATCTTTATCGTCGCGGTATTGGTAGTGTTCAAACAAATGCGATACATCCAGTCGGAACGTCTGGGCTATAACAAGGACAATGTATTGGTCTTTAATTCGGATGGCCGGCTGCTGGGCAATCAGGAAAATTTTGTCGCAGCGCTGAAACGCCTGCCTGGAGTGATCAGCGCCACGGGCACCTCCCACAACCTCGTGGGACATAACTATGCCACGGGCGGAGTAAAATGGGAGGGCATGCGCGAGCAGCAGGACCTTACCTACGAAGTAGCGGGCATCGGGCATGATTTCTTACAGACCATGGACATCAAGCTGGCAGAAGGCAGGGATTTCTCTTCCAACTTTCAAGGCGAGACGTCTATCATTTTCAACCGCACCGCCATCGACGCCATGGGTATAAAAGATCCGATAGGCAAGATGATAACATTCCAAAATGCGCCCAAGCGTATCATCGGGGTCATAAATGATTTTCATTTCGAATCCTTCCATGAGGCGGTAAAACCCATGCTCTTTCTGCCCCAGTCATCGGACTCCGGCAGCAACTATAAGATACTGGCCCGGATCCAGGCAGGCAGGGAGACGGAAACCATCGCCCGTATCCAGCATTTATATCAGACCTGGAATAAAGGCTTTGTATTTGACTATAGATGGCTGGACGCCGCCTTTCAACGGCAGTACCGGTCGGAAAAGAATGTGGAAGCCCTGTCCAAATACTTCGCCGGGCTGGCCATTTTGATCTCCTGTCTGGGTCTCTTCGGGTTGGCGGCCTTTACGGCACAGCGCCGGCAAAAAGAAATAGGCATCCGGAAGGTGGTAGGCGCATCGGCACAACAAATAGCAGTCATGTTGTCGATAGGATTTCTGAATCTGATAGGCATAGCCTTGCTGATAGCGCTGCCCGTGGCATGGTGGATCATGAATGAGTGGTTGCATTCTTTTGCTTACCGGGTCGATATGGGTCCGGGTATATTCCTTATAGCAGGATTGGCAGTGATCCTGATAACCTTATGCACCATCAGCATTCAATCCATCCGGGCGGCAGTGGCAAATCCGGTGAAGAATCTAAAGGCGGAGTAGACAGAATAACATTCATTTCAATATTCTTTCCAGCTTCCCAAAAGTGCTCGTCCACCCTTCCGCATAATTATGCGCTGATTCAAACCCTACCCGCGCATGCTCAAAATACATACGGGTATGATCTCCCTCGGGGATCAGCAGCACCGTAACGAACGATTCTACCCCTGGCTCGTTTTCCCACTCCCAGGTAAAAGCCAGCTTATGATGGGTATCCACCTCCTTATAAATCCCACTGCAGGTATGCCCGGCGCCATCCGCATTCTCAAAGCTGACCTTGTATTTCCCGCCCGGACGCACATCCAGGGCGGCGCTTCTCCCCCGGCCATTGAGGTCGGAGCCAAACCATTTCAGAACAAGATCAGCATTGGTCCAGGCCTCCCATACCTTCTCTACCGGGGCAGACAGCAGTACCTCCAGGTTAACTGTGTCTTTATTCATGCTACTTTATAATATTTGTACGCATTATATACGATCGGTATCCCAAATATGATCCCAAAGACCACCCAGTCGATATAGGACCGGGCAATAGTAAGATCCCATCGGGGCTGGAACAACGGCAATATCACCTGGTTGAACACCAGGTTGACAAACACCGCATACAACATCCCTATAAGATACTTATTATAATGCAGAAATTTCACCCTGGGAAATATCAAAAAAAAGAATAAAGTAAAGGACATAGCGATAAAATAATGAATGAACAACCCCAGCAGCGCCACCCACTCATTACCCGGAAAGGCGCTCTTCATCCCGATGGCCACACCGGCAATATATTTCAACATCCCGTCGGCATATTTCCCCGTCTTGATATACTGTGTTATAAAAGCAGAAACCAGGTCTGTCGTTCCAACAAATAGCCCTGTCAAAAGGACGGTCTTAAAAAATCTGTTCATAGTGTTTATATTTATACCGTCAAAACTAGTCGGGACAGATCTGAACTTACCTTCAAAAGCCATCCAAATCAAGTTCAAAATGCACTCAAACGCATATACCGAGCGGGAACTGGTCAAAATGTGCATGGCGGAGCTCTGCACCCGGGCCGGCCTTCCCGATCCTGACCAGCTTGTGCAAAGGGATATGGTCGCATTGTGCGATACCATCGAATCCAACACGGGTGTTTTGATAAGCCTGTCGACTATCAAACGCCTGCTCAACGGACAGTTTTCCCGCCTCCCCCAGGTGGCCACCCTGGATGCTATCGCCCAGTCCGCAGGCTATCAGCATTGGCGGGATTTTACAAGGGCCGCTCACCCCGAAACGGCCCCCCACAGGCCTGAACCAGCGCCCGCCCCGCACCGCCCCAAAGTCCCCGCCAAAGTCCGCTATCTCATCGCGGGTCTCACGCTGATCCTCCTATCCGCCACTACCCTCACCATCCTGATGTCCCAAAAGCCCGGCCCGTCCAACATCGACAAAGCTCATTTTTCCGTCACCAAAGTGACAGGCAATGACATCCCCAATACGGTAATATTTAAATACAATGTGGATTCTGTAACGGCAGACAGCTTTTTTATACAACAATCCTGGGACGTCAACCGCCGGGTCAGGGTCTATAAACATAATTATACATTGACGGATATATATTATGAGCCGGGATATCATACGGCCAAGCTGATCGCCGACGATAAGATCATCAAAACCCTGCCGGTCAGCATTCCCACCGACCGCTGGTTATTCTATTCGATAGAGATCAAACCAGGCAGCCGCCCAAAATATATCACACACCTGGACACGGGCATGCTAAAGCTCTCGACAGAAGAAATTATAAACAGCAACATCGATATCCAAAAAGACAATGTCTATTGCAACACATGGTTTCCCTCCGGGATCGGGTACAGCAGCGACAACTTCACGTTAAAGTGCAGGGTAAGAATAAAGCCGGTGAACAACGAATCCTGTCCCCTGTTGATGTGTGAGATCTATTGCCAAAATTATTTCATGTACTTCAAAAGCACCTTAAAGGGGTGCACAGGCGAGCTGACCGCACAGTTTGGCGAGAATGAGCTTAACGGCCGTTCCAACGATCTTTCGGGACTGGGAGCCGACCTCAGGGATTGGAGGGACCTCGAATTCAGCGTAAAAGATAAAAAAGTAACTGTTTCTATCGACGGCCGGAAAACATTCACCTCCGCTTATACCCAATCAGCCGGTCTGATCACGGGAATTGGTTTTATCTCCAACGGTATTGCTGAAGTCCAATTGGTGGATCTGCGGACAGCAGATGGCACACAGATATACCAGAGAGGTGTAAAATAATTATTTCCGTATCAGCCTGCTGTCGATGATCCTCATCAATGCGTCCTTATAATTTTTGCCAAAAGGGACCTTCTGTTTGTCGATGGTAAGCTCATTACCGGAGAGGGCCTGTATCTTGTCGATGGAGACGATATAGGATTTATGCACACGTAAGAATCGGGCAGCAGGCAATTGTTCCTCGATGGCCCGGAGGGCGGTGAGTGTCATGAATTTTCCCCGTGGAGTATGAATAATGCTGTAGTTCTGGCTGGCTTCTATAAATAGGATCTCCTGGTGAAGTATCTTTTCATAGCCATTATGGGTCTTGATAAAAAAGAAATTCTCGGGCAGGACAGCTTCCCGGGCGCGGTTGACTGCCATCAGGAATCTTTCGGTAGTAATGGGTTTTAAAAGATAGTCCAGCACATTCAGCTCGAATCCCTCCAGCGCATAATGAGGGTAGGCGGTGGTAATGATCACGAGGGGCCGGTTCTCCAGGCTTTTCAGGAAGTCGATACCCCTGATCCTGGGCATTTGTATATCCAAAAAGATCAGATCTATCGGCTGCTCAGCCAATACTTTGTTGGCCTCGATGGCATTGCTGCAGGTTGCCCTAAGGTCCAGGAAGCCTGCTTCTTTTACCAGCAGTTCCATCCCCTCTCTTGCCAGGGGCTCGTCATCCACTATGATACAGCGTATCCCCATGGGAGCAAAGATAAAAAGTCGCCTCCATAGAGGCGACTTTTTATAAGGAAAGGATATAGATCATCCACTAGGGCCTTCCGGATGATATTAGCAGCTTACTCGTGTAAGACTTATTATTAGTCCGAATGATACAATAGTGAATGCCCGCGGCAAACCTGCTTGCATCCAGCGTCCATTGATAAGGAATACCTGCTTCAACCGTGCCGTCAAAGAGGACCTTTTCGCGGATGCCCACACTATTATAGATCTCTACCGACACATGCTTCCTTTCCGGAGATGTCAGGTTGACAAAGGCCGTAGTATTCACCGGGTTGGGATAGACCTTATAAATAAGACCTGAACCTGCTGCTGTATTTCCGGTGGATGCATTGTTAAGAGAGGCCGCGTGACCTATCGTCTGCTTGGGCGCTATCATCGAGCATTCGGTGAAATCTGCCGTTACAGTGACGGAAGCCACAGCCGTACAGCCGTTGGCCGGATTGTTCACCGTGAGGAAATAGGTACCCGAGTCAACAGCGGAGACCACTTTTTCAGGATCGATGAACCCATTAGGTCCAGCCCAGGAATAGGTGACACCCGTGGTGGTGGAATTGCCCGAAAGGGTTACGCTTCCGACCGTGCAACTGAGGTTCCCATCGCTGGTAGCCGTTACACCCTGGGGCGCGGTCTTATCCACCTGGACCGTGATAGGTGCACTGAACGTACAGCCATTGGCCGGATCGGTCGCCGTAAGTGTATAGGTCCCGCCGGCCGAGACATTGGTAATCTGGGTCGAAGCGGTAAAGTTATTGGGCCCCGTCCAGGTATAAGAGACACCGGTGGTCGAAGAACTGCCCCGGAGCGTAGCGCTGGAAGCGCTACAGGTTAGCTTGTTGGAAACGGTGGCCGATACCGCATTGGGAACATTGGTATTCTGCGTGACGGTGGACGCCGTCACCGAAGTGGAACAACCATTGTTGGGATTGGTGACGGTGACCGTATAGTTGCCGGGAGTTGTCACGGTGGCAGAGATACCGTTGGCCGTAAATCCGTTGGGCCCGGTCCAGCCGTAAGTGACTCCGGAAGTGCCAGAACTGGCTGTTATGATCACCGAGGTATTGGTACAGGTCAATAGCGAATTCGCCGGAAGACTGCTGGTGGCAACGAGAGTTGGATGTGTAGTATCCTCCGTTACCACTGCCGATGAAGTGGACCTACAGCCATTGGCCGGGTCAGTGGCCGTCACGGTATAGGTGCCGGGTACATTTACGGAGGTAGTCATACCATTGAACGTGAAGCCGCCGGGCCCTGTCCATGTATATCCGACATTGGGGTTGGAGGAATTGGCGTTTAACGCAATGCTGGTTGTCGTGCAGGACAATAGCGCATTCAAAGGATTGCTCGTCAGGAGCGGACTGGCCGGCGGGGTAGTATTCTGCGTCACATCGGCCGATGTCGAAGCCGTACAACCATTGGAGGAGTTCGTGGCTGTTACCAGGTAAGTTCCCGGACTGGTTGCGCTGATCGAGGCGGCAGAAGACGTAAAGTTCCCGGGTCCCGCCCAGTTGAAAGTGATACCACTGGTAGCAGTAGTGCTGGCTGTCAGTGTGATGCTGGGGCTGGTACAGGTCAGGAGGGTGGCCCCCGTGTTGCTGGCTATCGCCAGACCTGCCGGCGTCGTGGTATTCTGTGCGACTACCGTATTGGTAATGGTGGTGCAGCCATTGACAGGATTGGTCACCGTCAGTGTATAAGTGCCGGCGACGCCGGTCGTAGCTGTCGCGCCGGAAGCCGTAAAATTATTGGGCCCCGTCCATGCATAAGTGACGCCAGCCGTCTGGGAATTACCAGTGAGGGTTACACTGGTGATAGCACAGGTGAGCGGACCATTATTAAAGGCCGTTACTTGTGCCGGTGGCGTGAAGTTCTGACTGATAGCCGCCGTAGTAGTATTCGTACAGCCATTGGTCGGATCAGTAACGGTGAGTATATAAGAACCCTGCGTGGTAGCCACCGCCGTAGTGCCGGTACCCGTAAAGCTGTTCGGCCCGGCCCAGCTATAGGTAACCCCTGTTGTGGAAGAGCTGCCCGTCAGCGTGGCACTGGGACTCGAACAGGTCAGGGTTGCCGCAGAGGGAGATATTGGCGAAAGCTGCGGCGGCGTGGTATTCTGTATCACCGTGACATTGGCGGTAGATTTACAGCCGGTGCTCGCAATAGTGGCCGTCAAAGTGTACGTACCCGCACTGAAAGCATTGGCCGAAGAGGAGGCTACATTGAAGTTATTAGGTCCCGTCCATGCATACGTTACACCAGAAGTGCTGGAGCTCCCTGAGAGGGTGACAAAATTAGTAGCACAGGTGAGCGTAGCGTTCGATGGATTGGGCGTGGTCGTCGGCGTTGCCGGTGCGACAGCATTGGACAGGACATTTGCTGTATCCGTGGCGGTACACCCATTGGCAGTATTAGTAACCGTCAGGGTATATACACCTGCGGTGCTCACTGTAGGATTCTGCGTGCTGGAAGTAAAGCTGTTCGGGCCGGTCCACGCATAGGTTACGCCCGAGGTGGACGAGCTGCCCGTAAGCCCAACACTCGTCGTAGTACAGGTCAGGCTGCTGGCGGCGCTTGCCGTCACCGCCCCCGGTACAGTAGTATTGGACAGGACATTCGCGGTATCAGTGGCCGTACATCCTCCGGCAGTCACGGTTAAGGTATAGATACCCGCGGTGCTCACTGTAGGGTTTTGTGTGGTAGAAGTAAAACCATTGGGTCCCGTCCAGCTATACGTGGCGCCGCTACCTGAATAAGTGCCGGTAAGGGTCACGGAGGATTTTGTACAGGTGATCGTCCCACCGCTGGCGACAACAGTCCCACTTGTCGGGGTTCCTGTCAGCGTCACATTATCAAAATAATATCTTTCCGTGGGATCAGAATTACTGGTCACGATGATCACCCGCACAGAGTCCCCGTTGAAGGCCCCCGATGTCAAGGTCATGGCGGAAGTTCCCGTCGTGCTGGTGCCGATGCCTGCAAGGTCCTCGTAGATCAGGCTGTCGGCCCTGCTATTGATCCGGAGATACACCCTAACATAGTCGGCGGTTTCAAAGGCATCCCCGCTGGAAGCCGTTTCGCTCCGGAGATTTACAGACAGCACGGTATTGGACTTCCCGGCAAGACTGATCGATCCGGAGGTCCAGGTACCCACATTCTGGCCGGTGAAAGAAGTTTTGAACTCATTGTTCTGCACGGAATAGGTATAGGTTCCGGTAGCAGTGGTCGTGGCCGTCCAGGCAGTAGCGCCTGCATCGGAGGTGGTGCCATTGGCCAATGTAAAATCTTCCAGCCAGAAGGCAGACACCGCAGCCCCCGACGTAACTGTCACCGATGTGGAGGACGTACACCCGGTCGCGGGATTTGTTACCGTAACTGTATAGGTACCGGCAGCGGTGACGGTAGGACTTTGCGCAGAGCTGGTAAAACTATTGGGGCCGGTCCAACTATACGTGACGCCGGATACAGAAGAGTTGGCGCTGATAGTAATACTGGAGGCACATCCAAGGGCGCCCCCCGTTGCGGTTACGTCAGGAGCGCTGTTATTAGCTGTGACGGATACACTGGCGCTGCCCGTTCCAGCCGAATTGGTGCCTGTTGCAGTATAGGTACCGGCCGTACTTACAGTAATGCTGCTGCCGGTGGCGGTATAACCATTGGGGCCGGTCCAACTGTAAGTAGTAGTTCCGGAGGCCGTCGTACTGGCCGTGATGGTCGTCGTCGGATGAGCACAGGTCAGTATGCCCGAGTTAGTGGGATTCGCAGTGACTGTGATACCCGTCACGGTACATGGCCCCGTCTCTTTGAACACATCGTAATTTTCAACATAATAATCATTGTTTCCGGCACTGATATTATAGATGCGGATCACAAGCTGCACGGTGCTTCCCGTCATCATACCAGATGTCACCGTAGGAGTTCCGAAACTGCCGTACTGGGCGCTGATCAATGTCTCCGGACCGCCGTCAAGCTTATAATAGACTTTTACATACTCTGAAGACGTAAATGAACCTTCCGATGATACTTTAGCATCTACCTGTATATTGGTATACCCTGCTATGGAAAATACCTGCGAATACCAAACCCCTTCTCCACCCAATGTCTGAGCCTTTATCCGGTGGGATTTGGCGGCAAAATATACGGCACCGCCAACGTTGGTCCTATCCAGGAACCACCCCGTGGCGCTGGGGTCTGAGAGTGCCCCGTCTGCCGAATTCTGGAAAGACTGCGTTATGATCGGACAGGCTGGTGTGAAATACAGACGGTTCCCGACCTTGCGAGGGCCGCCGTCGTCCAGAGCAGCCTTCCCATGGCTTCCAGTAGGACCATGCCCATGAGCTCCCCGAAAGGCAGACAGTGGTTTCCCGATCAGGGAAGAAAGCAAAATAAAAAATATAACAGCTAAATTATGCCTTTTTCGAAGTAGAGATACCTTCATATGTACTGGTTTAGTTTACGAGGTGTGGGATATGACCCGGGACGGCCGCTAATGACCGCATATCAAACATAGAATAAGGGTAACTATGTACTATAGACGCTGAAGCAAAGTAGCAATTTTTGTGACAGCAGCTCAGCAACGGCTAGCTCAAAGAACGCCTATGACCGAAGTTTTTTTGGTATCAGGAATTAGAGTATATGTAGTGATTGTATACTCAGATGCAAGCTGCAAACCACCGTAGTAAATAGTAGAAAAGAAATGAACGTTTTATAAATAGACTTCATAAAGGTATCCAGCATAAAAAACCCGCCATCTGGCGGGTTTTTTCCTATAGGTAACATGTCTAGTGCTTTGAAATTATGAGTAGTTTGCTTGTATATGTCTTACTGTTCGTCCGGATGATACAATAATGAACGCCTGCCGCCAGACGGCTGGCATCCAGCGTCCATTGATAAGGAGTACCTGCATCGACCATTCCGTCAAAGAGCACCTTTTCGTGCACACCCACGCTATTATAAACTTCCACAGATACATGCGTCCTTTCCGGAGAGGTCAGCGCAACCACAGCCGTTGTATTCATCGGATTAGGATAGGTCTTGTAGGTAAAGCCCGAGGCCTCGCTTGTCTTCCCTGCTGATGCATCCAGTGTAGCCCCGTCACCGCTGACAGTCTTAGGCGCAACCATCGAGCATTCGGTAAAGTCAGCGGTCACGACGACAGAAGCTACGGCCGTACAGCTGTTGGCCGGATTTTTCACCGTGAGGAAATATGTACCCGAGTCAACAGCAGAGACCACTTTCTCAGGATCGACGAACCCATTAGGCCCAGCCCAGGAATAGGTGACACCCGAGGTGGTGGAATTGCCGGTGAGGGTCACGCTTCCGACCGTGCAACTAAGGTTTCCTTCGCTGGTAGCCGTTACCCCTTGAGGTGGGGCCTTGTCAGCCTGTACAGTGATAGACGCACTGAACGAACAGCCGTTGGTAGGATCGGTCGCCGTCAGAGTATAGAGGCCGCCATCGGTCGCAGTGGCAGTACTTGAGGAGGAAGAGAACCCGTTGGGCCCTGCCCAGGCATAAGTGACACCACCCGTCGAGGAACTGCCGGACAGCGTGGCGCTGGGAGCGCTACAGGTCAGTTTGTTCGAAACGGTGGCCGACACAGCACCCGGCACCGTGGTATTCTGCGTGACAGTAGCAGCGGTCACGGAAGTAGAACAGCCGTTGTTGGGATTGGCGACCGTAACGATATAGTTACCCGCGGTACTCACCATAGCGGAAGCGCCGGCAGCCGTAAATCCACTGGGCCCGGTCCAGCTATAAGTAACACCTGACGTGGAGGAGCTGCCTGTTAGAATTACATTCTTAATGGAGCAGGTCAGCTGGCCATTGGCCGGGACACTGCTGGTGACGACGGCAGCAGGATGCGCCGTATCCATTGTTAAAGCAGTCGATGAAGTGGACATACATCCATTGGAAGTATTGGTCGCCGTTACATTATAGTTCCCCGGACTGGCTACACTGATACTGGAGGCAGAAGAGGAAAATCCATTTGGCCCTGTCCAGTTGAAGCCGACACCCGATGTCGAAGAGTTGGCCGTCAGGGTGATGCTCGAATTCGTACAGTTCAGAACCTTACCGCCTGTATTGCTGGCTATCGCCAGTCCGGCCGGCGCCGTAGTATCCTGCACTACAATGGTAGGAGACAATGAGAAACATCCGGAGGCATTATAGGTAATTACCAGGTTATAGGTGCCGGGTACACTCACGACGGGAAATGCATCCGTTGAAGTGAACCCATTGGGCCCTGCCCAGGAGACAGTGACATCTGTGAGGGAGCCAAAAGGCATAACGAGCGAGGCGCTGGGATTGGAGCAGGTCAATGGTCCGGTATTGCCGGGGGTCAAAACAGGCGGAGCTGTCTTATTCGAAGTGACAGTTACACTGGCGCTACCCGTTTTTGAAGAGTTGGTTCCCGTCACCGTGTACGTGCCGACCGTGCTTACAGTTATACTGGCCCCTGTAGCCGTAAAGCCGTTAGGTCCTGTCCAGCTATACGTGGTAGTGCCGGAGGCGGTCGTACTGGCCGTGATGGTAGTCGATAGATGGCTACAGGTCAGTACTCCGGAATTGCTGGCGGATGCCGTGACCGTGATATGCGTTGTAGGAGCAAGCTCATACTCTCCTGACCGGGCGAACAGCGGTTTCCCCGGAAGAGATGAGAACAAAATAAAAGAGAGAATGGCTAAATTATGCCTTTTTCGAAGTAATGATACCTTCATATATGGTGGTTTGGTTTACGGGTAGTGTGGGCGTAAAACCCATAGGATAATGGTAACTGTGTACCATAAACGCTGATACAAAGTAGCGCTTTTTGATACAGCAGCCTTTTATAAATAGATGACATAAAGGTATACGGCATAAAAAAAACCGCCAGATGGCGGGTTTCCGTATCGTAACTCTTCTAGCGCTTATAGTAACTCTTCTAGTGCTTTGAAGTGATCATCAGTTTGCTTGTATACGTCTTACTCGCATCCAGTGTAGCGCCATGACCACCGACAGCCTTTGACGAAACCAGCGGGCACGCAGTGAAGTCTGCTGTTACGATGAGAGAAGCCAGAGCCGTGCAGCCGTTGGCCGGATTGTTCACCGTGAGGAAATAGGCACCGTGCAGCTGAGGTTTCCATCTGGTAGCCGTTACCCCTTGGTACTGTCTGTGAGTTGATCAATGTGTCCGAACCACCCGGCGAGGCAAACACTTGTTTCCCGATCAGGGAAGAGAACAGGATAAGAAGTAACATCGTTTTCATATGTATTGGTTTAAAGGCTAACTATGTACAGTAACCGCTTACTCGAAAGTAATTAATTTTACCACAGCAGTATAATAGAGGTGCGCATAAACATACCTCTCGTTGACCGCCATCATAGTATGCAGAATTAGCGTATGTATAATGAGTGAAGACCCAGGAACAAACTGTGGGCAGCTGTAGTAAAAAAACAATATTTTATAAATAAATCTTTACCTTCAATCACTCGATAAACAATACATATGAAGATCGCTTTTCATGGAGCAGCACGCGTCGTCACTGGATCAAAACACCTGATCACGCTAAAAAATGGAAAAAAGTATTTATTGGATTGTGGGATGTTCCAGGGAATGGGCGCCCAGACAGATACCCTCAACCGCAACTGGGGTTTTGTTCCGGCGGAAGTGGATACCCTCATTTTATCCCATGCACATATCGATCACAGCGGTCTTATACCCAAGCTGGTAAAGGATGGCTTCAATGGTAGGATATTCTGTACTCCGGCCACAAAAGAGCTCACAGGCATCTTGCTGGAAGATTCTGCCGGCATACAAGAGGATGAAGTAAAATATACCAATAAAAAGAGGGCGTTGGAAGGGCTGCCTTATGTTCAACCCCTCTACACGGAAGAAGATGCCAGGAACGCCATGCAGCATTTCCAGACCGTGGAGTACGATACATGGCAGACCATTGATGAAAACATACAGGTAATGTTTACCGACGCGGGTCATATTATCGGCAGCGCTGCCGTCAGCCTGAGAATAAAAGAAGATGGCAGGGAGATACATCTGACATTTAGCGGTGATGTTGGCCGGTACAGGGACGATATTCTGAAATCCCCGGAAGAATTTCCTCAAGCAGATTATATACTCCTCGAATCCACTTATGGCAACAGCCTGCATGATCCTGCCGATACGACATCCGACCTGCTGTTGAAATGGATCGTTCGCACCTGCCTGGAAAGGAAGGGCAAACTGATAATACCCGCCTTTAGCGTGGGCCGTACGCAGGAGATACTCTTTGCGCTCAATTCCCTGGAAGAAGAGCACCGTCTGCCCCCGCTGGATTATTTTGTGGACAGCCCCCTCAGCATCGCCGCCACCGAGGTGGTCAAAAAATATCCTAAACTTTTCAATAGGACGATCCAGAAAGTGCTCGAAACAGACAATGACCCCTTTGCCTTTAAAGGGCTGAAGTATATCAAGACCGTTGCCGAATCCAAGCTGCTGAATTTCCGCAGCGAGCCCTGTGTCATCATTTCAGCCAGCGGCATGGCCGAAGCGGGGCGGGTCAAACATCATATCAATAATAATATCGAAAATTCCCGTAATACCATTCTCATGGTGGGCTATTGCGAACCCCATTCTCTGGGTGGCCGCCTGATGGCCGGAGCCAAAGAAGTTCATATTTTTGGAGCGCTCCGTGAAGTCAATGCCGAGATCGGCAGCATCCGAAGCATGAGCGCCCACGGGGATTATGAGGACCTCAGCCAGTTCCTCGCCAGCCAGGACTCCAAGCAGGTGAAAAAGCTCTTTATCGTCCATGGCGAATACGATGTACAGCAGGCTTTTAGGGACAGGCTGATCCGCAAGGGGTTCACAGATGTGGAGATACCCGAGCTACATTCCGAGATAGGGTTGGGATAGGTGGCCAAAAACACATTTTCGTCCCTAGAATCCTGCTTTTCATGGATAAATCTTGCCGGATGGTCCATGAAAGGATAAATTGCGCCAAAAGCTGACCATGCGACACTTCCTTTCCAGATATAAATGGCATATCATCTTCTGGGTGGTGTACTGTACATTCTGGACCCTTATGTCCGTATACAGCTATCACTCTACCCCGCGCAGGGGATTCCTTGTTACCTTGGTCTGGTTCCTGGGCAGCGCCATCTGCAGCTATCTTTCTCTTTACTGGCTCATGCCGGTGTATTTCAACAGGAGGCGATATTATATTTTTTCCATCCTGACCCTGACCCTTCTTTCACTGACTGCCCTGATGATGATGGGCGGCATATGGGGCATTTATCAGCTGGAGGGCATCAAATTCCCTGTAACCATCGGACAGGAATATATTTACCTGCTGATAGGTAATTTCTACACCACCTTTATTATCGTGGCGTTCAAATCCATCAAGGATAAGATACGCAGTGACAGGAGGACCGCCCTGCTGGAGAAGGAAAAGACCGAAAATGAGCTGAGATTCCTCAAATCCCAGATGAACCCTCATTTTCTCTTCAATGCCATCAACAGCATCTACGTCCTTATTAAAAAAGACCCGGATTTTGCCGGCCTGACCCTCGTGAAGTTTGCCGACATGCTGCGTTATCAGCTGTATGAGTGCAATGCGGATGTCATACCTATCGAAAAAGAGATAAGCTATCTCGAAAACTATATACAGCTGGAAAAGCTCCGTAAGGGGGAGCTTGTCAACACCAGCTTCACGGTCAGCGCCAGCACCGGTAAATTCTCCATTGCCCCCCTGCTGCTTATTCCCTTTGTGGAAAATGCTTTTAAATATGTATCCAGCTGCCCCGGGAAGAATAACTTTGTTATGGTAGACCTTAACTATCAGGATAATATCTTTGAGCTTAGCGTGGAGAACTCCATAGACGAAGATGCCATGATGCCCAAGGAAAAGACCTGGGGTGGAATAGGACTCGAGAATGTCCGCCGCCGCCTGCAGCTCATATATGACGGCAGCCATGCCCTGGACATCAGCACCACAGAGGATGTATTCTCTGTCCTGCTAACAATAAAGATCCAATGACTTCAAAAAAAGACCCGCCGAATGGCAGGTCTTTTTAGCAAGAGAGGAGATCTATTTCTTGATCAGTGTCATTACCTTGTTGAATCCCTGACCGTCCGTCACCCGTACAAAGAAAATACCGGCAGGCATACGGCTGATGTCCACGGGAAGAGAGTGCTGTCCTTTTACGAGATGAAGAATATTACGCGCTATTACACGTCCTGAAATATCTGTCACCAGGTAAACAATATTGGACTCCTTGCCCAATGAAAGAAGAAGGTTGGTAACACCCCGGTCTGTGATGGAGGGGGCCAGGTTCGCGAAACTGGTCATCTCTGCACCCGACAGCTCGATGACCTGGCTAAAAGTAGTGCTGCCACTAAAGCTGACAAGCTTTAGCCGGTAGAAGTTGTCCTTACCAGGATGATTGTCATAAAAGGTATAAGAGGTCTTTCCTGGCTCGCCATTCAGTGTGCTGACGTCCATGAACGGTGTACCCTCTTCCGACCGTTGAAGAGTATAAGATTGGAATTCGGCATTCGCATCCACCCTCCATGACAACCCGGTAGAGGTATTGTTCACCCACTCACCGGAGAAGGACATCAGTTGACTGGTCAGCGGCACCATAGTACTGGTGGCGACAGTGAACTGTGTTAGCGTAGAGAAAGTCCCTTTGGAAAAGGAATAGGGGTTGCTACCGCTGGCGGCGCCGGCGGTAGTCTCTTCGACAATGATCGTCCCATTGGAGCGTATGATCGAGGCGCTGGCGCGATTAAAACCGGAAGGCTCATCCGCCAGTCTCCATAACATGCCCAGGGAGATATTGCTGGTGCCGGTGCTTGCCGCACTAACAAGCCAGGTACGGTCGATGACAGAGCCGGCGGGAGCCCCAGGGATATACTGGTCATTGACGGCCACGGTAAAGTCGTTGGCGGCTCCGCCATTAGTCACCTGCAATGGATTATACATAGAGGGAGTAGGTCCTACAGGGAAAAGTACGGCGCCGCTGGAAGAGCTGATCTGTGAGATACGGAGACCTCCCACACCAGTATTGGCAGCTCCACTGCTACCATTGCCGGTGACGATCCAGCCGGTTTGCGAGCCAGAGAAAGAAGCTCCACCGATAGGCTGGCTGCCGGCCTTCATCGTCAGGATATTGCTGCCTGTGACTAGCATGGCGCTACCCACCAGGGTTAATGTATCGGTGATGGCGACATTACTCTGTAACAATTTATTCCCCGCACTGTCGATCTTGATCGAGCCATGATCCGCCGGAAAGATATTCTGATTACCATTGGCCATATATACTACGGTCCCGGCTATATTATAGGGAGCAGTTATGGCGACAGTACCACCGCTGATACTGAGTTTGGCAAATTTCTGAATGGTGAGACTATGGGCAGTGGCGGTGAGGGTAGCCGCGCTGATCAGGGGCATCCTGGGCGCCGCGGCAGGGACTACAACGTCTGTAGCTGAAGATGGCACCCCGCCGCACCAGTTGCCCCCATTTCCCCAGGCCGTGTCGGCTGTACCCAGCCAAAGACCGGAAGCATTGACATGGAGGGTCGCGGCCGAGGAAGTGACCGGCGATCCGCAGCCAGTGGCGACAAGATGATATTGATAACCATCCATACTCGGGGTGGGACTGGTTACGCCGAGAAGAATGGTGGCTGTGCCGGTATAGGTGCTGCCATTCGATATGGAAGACCAGGTGCCTCCATTATCGGTGCTAACCTGCCATTGATAAGCGGGAGTCGATCCACTGGCGACGGAGCGGAAACTAGCAGCGATCCCGGCACAGACTGTTTTGTTGGCGGGCTGGGTAGATATCGCGTTCGATGTTTTGAATGTGAGGGCCACCGCACTGGAGCGTGTAGGACAGGATATCCCATAGCCCGTAACGGTCCTTACCACATCATAGCTTGCCGCTGTTGATGGTGCGTTGAGGGCAAGAGCATAGGTCAACGTACCGGTGTATGACCCGCCATCGAATATATTGCTCCAGGTGCTGCCATTGTCGTTGCTCACCTCCCATTGATAGCTGACACCGGTGCTGTCCGTAACGGCCAGGTTGGTATTGGTGCCGGGGCAGATAAATAAGGAGGCTGGGGTAGGCGAAACAACACCAGGGCTACTTACGACATGTACGGTATCCACACCCGTGCTTGTTACGGCGCAATGAGAGGTGGGATCGGTGACGATGGTACGGTACAGATTGCCATTGAGGGAAGGATCTCCCGCGATATTCAGGGACACCGCAGTGACGCCGGAATAGAAGCCCCCATTGGTAACATCGTTCCACGATCCACCATTGTTTATGCTGACCTGCCATTTATAAGTATATGATCCATTGTTATCGCCCGAAGTAAGGATCGTCGATCCACTGGAACACATAGCATACCCGGCATTTATTACCTGACCCAGGGGCCCCACCGTAAGAACGCCATAGCTGGAGGTATAGGCGCCCGAGTTGTCTGTTGCCACACAATGATAAAAATAATTGTTGTAGGAGGCGGTAGCGCCCGTAATGGTCAATGTGGCGCCGGTAGCGCCGCTGTATATACTTCCATTACTTACAGTGGCCCAGGTGGTGCCGGTACCATCCGTATTTACCTCCCATCTGTAACTAAGGGGAACGCTCGATGTCGCTACGGAGAACGTGGCGGTGCCCCCAATACAAACCTTCGTATTGCCGGGTTGTGTCAGAAAGGTAATAGCCGTGGGATGGTATCCGGCCAAAGCTGTATAGGAAGGGAATGTCACGCAGGCCACCAGCGCACAGAGCAAGATCACTCCTTTCAATACAAGGGCATATAATGCCTTCTTCGGGGTTGTGGAGTTTTTCATACGAACGGGAATTAGTTTTTACTACGGTTAATGGATTCGTCGGGGTAAAACTATTACAATTCCCAGTGAGATGCTAACCACTACGGCCTCCACCGCAGCGGATAGCCGGCACCGCGAGCCATCCTGTCTAAAAAACCATCAAAGGCAGCCCCTCAATAAAGCATGTCTTCTACTTATTAATTATATGTAATATTCACATCTATCGGAGGATGCAGAAATGGGATGACTGATAGTCAAACAAATTGGAGACACAGCTAAGGGTTTCCCATCGCTGTATTACTAAATCATCCATGTATTATTCACGGATAAGTAGGTATTTTATTTTAGCCATTAAGGTGTTCCTTTATAACTCCTCTTACTTTGAACGACCAGGTAATAAAAAATTCAGCAATGACCTCTCCCGCTTCGTTCTCGCCGATGGAACAGGCCCGGGCTGTGACCCCTTCGCCGGTGGCCACTGCCTGTTCGATGGCTTTTTTGATAAGCGCCCCATCTGTACATTTGAAATAGGTACGCCCGACTGCCTTTTTAAAATAGTTTGCCTCCAGCTTAACGACCAGCAGTGACACAGACGGCTTTCGGCCCTGGATATGCGTCATGGCCAGCACGCCGGTGCTCATCTCAGCAGCCATGCTGAGACAGGCGAAATAAGTGCTTCGAAAAGGGTTCCTGGTAAACCATTTGTATGGTATGGTAGTCACGCAACGCACTTCATCCACATCCTTGATACGAATACCCGCAAAAAATGCGCTGGGCAATCGCGTCAATAGGAACAGCTTAAATTTTAAAGGATGCATGAATTTATTGTTTACTGATCTCTACGACGGTAGCGACAACACTGGAGGTATCTCCCCCGCCGACAGTGAACTGCATATTACCTTTTGCGGAACTGAGAAATTTCACATTGTGGACAAGCCTGTCTCCGATGGCTGCATTGACCCGGGCAGCATATTCACGACCGGGATTTTGAGCGATCCTGCTATTGAGGGCGTTCCAGTCCAGTGGCGTGCGGCTCACGACCACAGCCATCTCATCACGGGCGCCGATACTATCGGGCATCATGCTCTTATCTTTTGGGAAGAGGCGGTAGCCCGTGATTCCGCAGAAGGGAGAATATTTTGTCTTGGAGGGATTGTCGTTCCGGGGATAGGGGAAAAGGGTATAGCTGGTCCCATCCGTCTCCTTGCCGAATACATAGACATAACATTCGGTGGTGTTCCGCACTTCCATCTTGAACCGGGTGCCTTTCTTCACGGGCGTGACGGTCTCGAAAATATTGTTATCCTTTGTTTGTAAAGGGATATAATCACCTGCAACGGTCTTCTTCCCTTCATAGCTCACCTGGACAAGTCCTATCTCACAGGAGAAGGGTGCGGAAGCCGCGGCGCCGACCTTATCCATCGGCTCCAGCCCGTAAGCCTCACGGACAAAAAATTTAAAATCAGGATAACGTACCCATGCAAATCCACGGTTCCCCCACTTAGGTCCCCAGCTATTCATGATTTGGAAGGCGCCTCCATATTTTTTATCGTCGTAGCCGACGACACATTGCGCATGTCCGCCAAAACCCATTAGGCTCTTGTCCTCCTCTGTAGGTTCCCAAAGGTCTTTGCCCATCATATCCTGCATATAGCTGCCGCCCACCATCATGCCGATGACGACTGGAGCGCCCTGCGAAATATTTTCCTTGATGGCCCGGAGGTCGATGGCATTGTTACGATCGCCGGGAGTCAGGCGGTTGAAGCCGCGCATACGATGCTGACGGGCCTCTTCGAGAAGCCGCTGATCGGGCTGACGGGAACAGTCCTGGTCACTGTATGGGAATTCATCAAATGAAACAGAGCCGCTCTGTGTCATGAAATCCATCGCCTTGATAATGTATGACCCTTCACAGCCTTCCAGTCCTATCTGGTTGTATAGAAAGGCAGGACTGTACCGCAGACTGTTGGCATCCTGACCTGTACGTGCGGCTTCTGCGATGGTACGTGCGCCATAAGCGCTGCTCCAGGCCACACAGCTGCCCTGATGTCCCTGATCTCCTACGGCAGGAGCAAATCGCTGCAGATTGGCAGCCTCGGGGATTGGGTTTTTTGTCGTATCGTCCGAAAGGGACTCATAAATATTGGCCTTTTCGAACTGCCGCGGATCAAGATAGCCGCCAGTAGTCAGCTGCTGGGCGATATTGTGCAGGGCTCCGCCGCCATTGTTACAGCCGCCGCTTCGAAGGAAGAAGTAGCCGGCGCCAACGATCACGAGCAAAAAAATGAGACCGCGGCCTCGGAAAAGACCGAGCAAAAGCAGCAGCAGCTGGAATATCCCGCCGCCGCCTCCCCCACCGCCGGGGAAACCGCCACCGCCGCCGCCGCCACTATTACCACCTTCACCACTGTTCTCGTCAGGATCCTGTGGATCATCGACCATTCGGATGGGCATAACGATACATATTTAATTCCCTTAAATATAAAAAGAATCGCGCACTTAGAGAATGATTTGATTTCTCAGCAGATCGTCAAAAGTATCCCTCCTCCTTATTAGGTCGGCGATACCATCTTTTACCAGCACCTCGGCCGGCTTATAGCGGGAGTTGAAGTTGGACGACATCTCGAACCCATAGGCGCCGGCATTGTAAAATACCAGGAAGTCGCCTTCGTGCACCTCATGGATGGTACGATCCCAGGCGAAGGTGTCGGTCTCGCAGATATTACCCACGACGGAATATCTTTTAAAAGCCCCATTGGGATTGGTGATATTATCGATCTTGTGATAGGCGTCGTAGAACATAGGGCGGATCAGGTGGTTAAACCCGCTGTCCACGCTGACAAAAGTGGCGGCATCGGTCTCTTTCATCACGTTGACCTTGGTTATAAAATAACCGCACTCGCTGACCATGAATTTGCCGGGCTCGAACCAGACTTGCAGTGGTCTGCCACCTGGATTCGGGTGGCTGGCAAAAGCTTCTTCCACCTTCGAGGCCAGCAGCTCTATATCCGTCTCCACATCGCCCTCCTTGTAAGGGACCTTGAATCCCCCACCGAGGTCGATAAATTGCAGTTCGGAGAAGTGAGGGATGATATCGAATAGTATCTCGATGCCTTTGACAAAGACATCTACATCCTTTATCTCGGAGCCGGTGTGAATATGAAGATCCGCTATGTGAAGATTATACTTTTTTACAAGGGCAAGTATCTTGTCGAGCTGGTCGACGGGGATACCGAACTTGCTTTTATCATGTCCGGTAGAGATCTTTAAATTACCCCCAGCCATGATATTGGGACGCAGGCGGATGCCTACAGGATAGCTGTGCCCATAATGCTGTCCGAACTTTTCCAGGTTGGACAGGCTGTCAATATTGATGATCACACCCAGATCGCGCGCTTCCACGATCTCTTCAAAGGCGATGCCGTTGGAAGTATAAAGGATCCTCGCCGGGGGAAAGCCTGCCTGTATGGCAAGTTTCACTTCGTTGATAGAGCTGCAGTCGATATTGGCGCCCAGGCCACAGATATATTTGAGGATATTGATATTGGTAAGGGCCTTGCAGGCGTAGAAGAATACAGGCTTGCTGCGGTGGAAGGCAGTGGTCAGCTTATTATATTGCTCTTTTATCTTTTCTGCATGGTAGACGTATAAGGGAGTTCCGAACTGCTGACCAAGGCTTACGAGATATTCGGGGGACAATCGCTCAGACATTTTCGTCGTCCTCCTTGCCCGTACCTGCCTCGTCTTCTTTATTATCGTCTGTCGTATCCTCGTCCTTGCTTTCCGCTGTTTCATCAGCAGCGGTTTCTTCTGTCCGCTTGTTCCCTTCATCATCACCTCCCTGGCCTTCGATCTCTTCATGCACCAACAATTCCCCATTCCCGTTGACAACGAAATTGGCCTCCTCATCTGTAGGCCCTTCCGTAACTTCCTCGGCAGGCGCAAGCTCTCCGGGACTATGGTTGATGATAGTAGGTTCAACCAATGTATCCGCAAACACTTCTTTCAGCTTCGGCAGATCCGCCACCGAATTAATGCCAAAATAGTCCATAAAGGTTTTGGAAGTACAATAGACCAGCGGCTTGCCAGGCATTTCCTCATTTCTTCCGGAGATGATGATCAGCTCTTTTTCAAGTAGTTTCTGTATGGAATAGTCGCTGCTAACGCCACGGATAGCTTCGATCTCGCCCTTGGTGATAGGCTGCTTATAGGCAATGATGGAAAGGGTCTCCAGCGCAGCCGTAGACAGCCGCTTGAGGAACTTTTCTCCATTGAGCTGGGCCACGGTCTTATGAAAATCTTTTTTGGTAAGGAACTGCCAGCCTCCGCCGCTTTCCCTTACTTCAAAGGGATAGAATTCGGATGCATATTTTTCCCGGATGCCATCGATGGACGTCTGTATCTGCTCCAGCGTCAGCTTTTCTTCCATAAAGCCAAAGGCATTATTGATCAGCTCGGTGATCTCCATGGAGGTGAGCGGTTTGTCGCTGGCAAAGATCAGCGCTTCGATGTGCGGGATGATATTTCCGATTTCCATGATTTCTTATTTACGGCTCCCGACTATCCTTGCAGGGCGGCGGCGCCGCTGACGATCTCGGTAAGCTCGGTAGTAATGGCGGCCTGACGTGCACGGTTGTAGGAAAGGCGCAATTGCTTGAGCAGCTCATTGGCATTGTCGCTGGCCTTGTCCATGGCGGTCATACGGGCGCCATGCTCGGAGGCGTTGGCGTCGAGGACGGCCTTGAAGAGCTGTGTATTCAGGATCTTGGGCATCAGCTCGGCGATAAGCTCTTCCTTGCCAGGTTCAAAGATAAAATCACTGTTGGCTGCACCGGCCTTTTTTTCCACTTTGGGGATTGGGAGGAATTTTTCCACGACAAAAGCCTGGGTGGCGGCGTTCTTAAATTGGCTATAGACAATGTCTATAGTATCGAACTCCTTGTTTTCGAAAGCTTTGACAGCTGCCTGGGCAGCGGCCTGGACGGCTTCGAAACTCAGGTGGAGGAAAATATCCTTATATGTATCGGAGACCTTGAAATTGTTCTTGGCAAAATGCTCATACCCCTTCTTACCGATGCTCCAGATGGAGACATTGCCCTTGGCGGCCTGAGCAGCATATTTTTCGCGGATGGTTGCTTTTGCCAGCTTGATCAGGTTGGCGTTATAGGCGCCGGCCAGACCGCGGTCGCTGGTGATCACGATAAGCAATACTTTTTCCACGGGACGTTCCACGGCAAGCTTTGACCCGCCATCGCCTTCCGAGCCGCTGACGATGTTGCTAAGCAGTTCCTGCAACTTTTGAGCATAGGGGCGCATCTGGATAATGGCGTCCTGCGCACGGCGTAACTTAGCGGCGCTGACCATCTTCATAGCTTTGGTGATCTGCTGGGAGTTCTGGATGGATTTTATCCGATTGCGTACCTCTTTAAGTTGTCCTGCCATAGAAGGAGTTATTTTTTATAGGGCGGACTTTGGAGGCCGCCCCTTAAAATTGGCTGCGAAGGTACTGCAAACGGGTCAAAATTCCAGACATGTATTCCCATTCTGCCAAGGAAAAGTTGAAAATATTGCTGAATTTTACACCTCCTATGGCAAAGAAAAATAAGACTAACGAAAGCAAGGCCGGTCAGTTAAGCACTTCCGCACGCAGCGGCAAGACAGGCGCGACGGGCATCATCCGGGATACGGGTCAGAACGGTATGTTGGAGCTGAAGGGCGAAAAGACCGATGGAATGCCCAAACCCGCCAAAAAAGCGCTCAAGGGCAAACGTCCCGTCATCCTTATTACAAATGACGACGGCATCAGCGCCCCGGGTATCCGCAACCTGGTGGAGGCCGTAAGAGGGTTGGGTAAGATCGTGGTGGTGGCGCCGGATAAACCACAATCCGGTATGGGCCATGCGATTACCATTGGCAATCCCCTCCGCCTGCACCCCATGCACCATCTTTTTGAAGGGGTGGAAGCCTGGCAATGCTCCGGCACCCCGGTGGACTGCGTAAAGCTGGCGGTGGATAAGGTCCTGCGCCGCAAGCCGGATCTCTGCCTCAGCGGGATCAACCACGGCAGCAACCACTCGATAAATGTCATTTATTCGGGTACCATGTCGGCAGCCGTAGAGGCAGCCATTGAAAGTATCCCTTCCGTTGGATTTTCCCTCCTGGACTACAGCGTCGAGGCTGACTTTACCGCCGCCCGTAAGTACGTGCGGATCATCGTAGAGGAAGTCCTGGGGCATCCAATGGATAAACACCTGATCCTCAACGTTAATTTCCCTGCCATTCCGGATGCCCTTATCAAGGGGATCAAAGTTTGCCGGCAGGCCTATGCGAAATATGAGGAGGACTTTTTGGAGCGTAACGACCCCACTGGGAAGAAGTATTATTGGCTCACCGGTAAGTTTGTCAATTTCGATAAAGGACGTGACACAGATGTATGGGCGCTGGAACACAACTATGTAAGCGTGGTTCCCGTACAATTTGACATGACAAATTACGTTCTTAAAGGCAAACTCGAAAAAACGTGGAAATCGTGATCTTTAAAAAAGACAATCTCCGGTTGGGCTTAGTGCTTGGGCTGATAGCCCCTATCCTTAGCCTTGTCATCTACTATTTTATAGTATTCTCTTCCGTCAGCTTTGGCGAGTTTATAGCTTATCTGCATTACCATCGGAACCAGATCACAGCCGTGTCCGTGCCCTGCCTGGTGTTGAATATTGCGCTTTTCACCATTTATATCAACTCTCACCGGGACCAGACAGCCAAAGGCATTTTTGCAGCCACGCTGATCTATGCCATTGTAGCGCTGTTGTTCAAATTCATCTGATCATTCCGTCCGTAAACTTTTTACCGGATTGGTCAATGCTGCCTTAATAGCTTGAAAGCTGACTGTAAATAAAGCTATAAAAAAAGCCAGCACACCCGCGACAACGAACACCCACCATTCCATATCCATCCGGTAAGCAAACCCCTCCAGCCATTTGTGCATGAGATACCCGGCCAGGGGACCCGCTATGAGGAAGGATATCAACACAAGAGCAAGGAACTCCCTGGAAAGAAGATTGACGATGGTCCCGACGCTGGCGCCCAGCACCTTTCTGATCCCGATCTCCTTGGTGCGTTGCATGGTGCTGTAGGATGCAAGACCCAGCAATCCCAGACAGGAAATGAATATGGCCAGAACGGCAAAGTTCAGGAACAGCCGGCCAAACCTGTCCTCGCTGCGATACTGCTTGTCAAAGGATTCATCAAGGAAATAATAGCTAAAGGGGCGGTTGGGGATAAGGCTTTTCCACTTAGCTTCTATAGTCGCGATAGTCGCAGGCATATTTTTTCCGCCAGCCAGCTGTGCGGATATCAGGTCGCAGCCACCCGGCTCTATCCGTATGCTGAGGGGCTTTATGACTTCCTGTAAGCTATGGAAATGGAAGTCCTTTATTACGCCGATAATATTCCCCTTCCTACCCCACTGGTCGAATTTTCGACCGATGATCTTGTTGGGGTCGGTGTAGCCGAACATCTTCATGGCTGCCTCGTTGACGATCATCGACTGGGTGGTGTCGGTCATAAAATCCTTGGAG
>Ga0105239_10002170_pt1 | contig 25230 bp, 22 predicted proteins | sample KBSC44metaG_FD_92761 | JGI IMG/M metagenome (GOLD analysis project Ga0105239, IMG submission 92761) | Corn rhizosphere microbial communities from Kellogg Biological Station, Michigan, USA - KBS C4-4 metaG | ecosystem: Host-associated > Plants > Roots > Rhizosphere > Soil | place: Michigan, USA...
GTCGGGTTGACCTTGCCGGGCATGATCGACGAGCCGGGTTCGTTCTCCGGGATGCTCAGTTCGCCGATGCCGCTACGCGGGCCGCTGGCCAGCCAGCGCACGTCGTTGGCGATCTTGTTCATGCTGGCGGCCAGCGTCTTGAGCGCGCCGTGGGCGTGTACCAGCGCGTCGACGCTGGCCATGGCTTCGAACTTGTTCGGCGCGGTGACGAAAGGCAGGCCGGTGGCCTCGGCCAGCGCCTGGGCGACGCGGGCGCCGAATTCCGGATGCGCGTTCAGCCCGGTGCCGACCGCAGTGCCGCCGAGCGCCAGCTCGGCCAGGTGCGGCAGCGCGGCGCGCACGTGCCTGATGCCGTGATCGAGCTGGGCCACCCAGCCGGACATCTCCTGCCCCAGGGTCAGCGGCGTCGCGTCCTGCAGATGGGTGCGGCCGATCTTCACCACCTTGGCGAACTCGCGCGACTTCACGGCCAGCGTCTCGCGCAGGGTGGCGAGCGCTGGCAGCAGCTGGCCTTCGATCGCCTGCACCGCGGCCACGCTCATCGCGGTCGGGAACACGTCGTTCGAGGACTGGCCGCGGTTCACGTCGTCGTTCGGATGCACCAGACGCTCCTCGCCGACCGGGCCGCCGAGCAGCTGCGAGGCGCGGTTGGCCAGCACCTCGTTCATGTTCATGTTGCTCTGCGTGCCCGAGCCGGTCTGCCAGACCGAGAGCGGGAACTGCCGGTCGTGCTGGCCGGCGAGCACCTCGTCGGCCGCCGCAGTGATCGCGCCGGCCTTCTTCTCGTCGAGCACGCCGAGCGCGAGGTTGACCTGCGCCGCGCTGCGCTTGACCAGCGCCAGCGCCTGCACCAGCTCGCGCGGCATGCGCTCGGTGGAAATGTCGAAATGGTGCAGGGAGCGCTCGGTCTGCGCGCCCCAGAGGTTTTCGTTCGCGACGGCGATCTCGCCGAAGGTGTCGCGTTCCATGCGATGTGCGTTCATGCCGGGCCTCCGGTACCAGGGGAGCGGCAGTATGAATCACGGTGCGCCGGCGGCGCGGAACCGGCGCGAAGCACGCGCTGGCGCCGGGGTTGCCTAGGTCACCACCGGCGGCTCCAGCGCCATCGCAAAGCTGTTCTTGCCGAAGCGCTTCACCTCGTACATCGCCGCATCCGCCGCATGCAGCAGCTGCTTGCGCGTGCCGCCGTGGCGCGGGAAGCACGCGATGCCGAGGCTGGCGCCGATGCTGGCCACCTGCCCTCCGTCGAGCAGGAGCGGCTCGCCCACCCGCTCCAGCAGCTGCCGCGCGATCTGCGCCAGCGTCTCGTCCTCGGCCCCGAGGCGATTCAGCACGATGACGAACTCGTCGCCGCCGATCTGCTGCACCTGCTGCGCGAGAGCCGGGCCGAGCACCGGCGCGAGCTGCGAGGCCCAATCCGGCGCCAGCGCCGCGCTGCCGCTGGAGCGGCTTGCCGCCAGCATCGCGAACAGCGTCATCGGCTTCCGGCCGCACCCAGGGATAGGCGAAGCCGACGTTGCGATAGTCCGAGAGCAGGAAGGCATCCGGGTTGGTGCGGCCCACGCGGATCGTCCATTCGGGAGCCGGCCGATACGAGGCGAAGGCCCACTCGAGGCTGTCGATCGGCGGACTGGTGTCGACCCGGCGCTTCAGCAGCACCTGGCCGACGAGTTCGAGGCGCGGGCTGGCCGCGTAATTCAGCTGCAGGCCGAGGCGGCTGTCGATGTCGCCGCGCGTGCCGCCATCGTTCGACGGCTGGCTGATGTCACGCCGGAAGCCGACACCATCCGGGCCTTCGGTGTGCGTCAGGCCGATGCTGCCGAAGCCGTTGAGACGCAACCCGGAACCCTCCGGACTCGCCTCCGGCACCGCGGATTGCGCCAGACCGTTGCCGGCACAGGCCAGGCAGCCTGCGAGGCAGGCCACCGCCACCAAGTATCTCCTCCCCGGGATGTTCATCATCGCGCTCGGCCACGGGCATTCGTGTGCGCGCAGTGTCTGCCTGCGGACTCCGGCCGATGCGTCGAAAAGCGCGGGATTTGCCTGTCATGTGTACGAGTCGGGCCGGCGGCGCGGCGCCGGCCCGTGCGGGGCGCGCGGCTCAGTGCCCGGTGTGGCCGCCCTCGAGCGCCGGCGTCGCGGCCGGCGCGCCGTGATGTTCGGCCGCGATGAAGAGGTACATCGCCGGCACCACGAACAAGGTGAACAAGGTGCCGATCGCCATGCCGGTGAAGATCACCAGGCCCATCGCATGCCGGCCCGCCGCGCCGGCGCCGGAGGCGATCACCAGCGGCACGACGCCGAAGACCATCGCCGCGGTGGTCATCAGGATCGGCCGCAGCCGGATGCCGGCGGCCTCCATCACCGCGTCGAGCTTGCTGCGCCCGGCCTTCTGCAATTCGTTGGCGACCTGCACGATCAGGATGCCGTGTTTGCTGATCAGCCCCATCAGGGTCACCAGGCCGACCTCGGTGTAGATGTTGATCGACGCGAAGCCCAGGAAGATGAAGATCATCGCGCCGAACAAGGCCATCGGCACCGAGACCAGGATCACCACCGGATCGCGGAAGCTCTCGAACTGCGCCGCGAGCGCGAGGAAGACGATGATCACCGCGAAGCCCATCGTGATCAGGAAGCCGCCGGACTCCTGGATGTACTGGCGCGACTGGCCCGAATAATCGACCGAATAGCCGCTCGGCGCGACCTCCTGCACCGTCTTTTTCAGGAAGGCCAGCACGTCGCCCTGCGATTGCCCGGAGACACCGGAAATCGTCACCGAATTCAGCTGCTGGAAGCGCGTGATCGATTCCGGCACGATGCTGGTCTCGATGTGCGCCACCGTGCTCGCCGGGATCACATCGCCGGCCGGGGTGCGGATATAGAAATCGAGCACGCTGGACGGGTTCAGCCGGTCCACCTGCAGCACCTGCGGGATGACCTTGTAGGAGCGCCCGGCGATGCTGAAATAGTTGACGTAGCCGCCGCCGAGGCCGGCGCCGAGCGCGTTGCCGACGTCCTGCTGCGTCATGCCGAGCAGCGAGATCTTGTCGCGATCGACGACCACGGTGGCCTGCGGCGCATCGATCTTCAGGTCGGTATCGGCGAAGTAGAAGAGATGCGCGGCGTTCGCCTTGTCCATCACCTGCTGCGCCACGGTGTTGAGGTTCTCGAACGGCTCGGTGGAGCTGATGACGAACTGCACCGGCAGCCCGGTCGCGCCCGGCAGCGACGGGAACTGGAAGGCCGCGACACGCGCGCCGGCGAGCTTGCTCCATTGCTGCTGCAGGTCCTGCTGGATCTCGTGCGCGCTGCGGGTGCGCTGGTCCCACGGCGTCAGCAGCACGCCGCCGATGCCGGCGTTCAAGGTCGGCACGCCGGTGATCTGGAACATCTGCGTGTACTCCGGGATGCCGTGCGCGACCTTGAAGATCTGCTGCGCATAGGTGAGCATCTGCTGCGAGGTCGCGGTCGGCGGGCCGACCACCTGGGAGCCGATGAAGCCCTGGTCCTCCTCCGGCGCGAGCTCGGACTGCGACATCTTGAACATCAGCCCCAGGCAGGCGATCAGCAGCACGCCCATCACGATCATCACCGGCCAGGTGGCGAGCACGCCGCCGAGCGCACGCGAGTAGCCGCGGTGCACGCGATCGAAGATGCGGTCGATCAACAGCACGAAGCGGCCGCTGTCCTGCTCGGAGCGGAAGATGCGCGAGCACATCATCGGCGACAGGCTCAGCGCGACGATGCCCGACATCGTCACCGCGCCGGCCAAGGTGAACGCGAACTCGGTGAACAGCGCGCCGGTCAGTCCGCCCTGGAAGCCGATCGGCACGTAGACCGCGATCAGCACCACGGTCATCGCGAGGATCGGGCTGCCGAGCTCGCGCGCGGCGACGATCGACGCCTGCATCGGCGGCATGCCGTCCTTCATGTGGCGGTCGACGTTCTCGACCACGATGATCGCGTCGTCCACCACCAGGCCGATCGCGAGCACCAGCGCGAGCAGGGTCAGCAGGTTGATCGAGTAGCCGAGCGCGAGCATCGCGAAGAAGGTGCCGATCAGCGACAGCGGCATCGCGATCACCGGCACCGCGACCGCGCGGAAGCTGCCGAGGAAAAGATAGATCACGACCGTGACGATGATCAGCGCCTCGACCAGAGTCTTGATGACTTCGTTGATCGAGGTGTTGATGAATTCGGTCGAGTCGTAGACGATCTCGCCCTTCACGCCGCTCGGCAGCTGCGCGCGCAAATCGGGGAAGGCCTCGCGCACGCGCTTCGCGACATCGAGGATGTTGGCCTCGGGCGCGACCTTGATGCCGATGAACACCGATTGCACGCCGCCGAACGCGACGTTGAAGTCGTAGTTGTCGGAACCGAGGGTGACGGTCGCGATGTCCTGCAGGCGCACGATCGCGCCGTTGGCCTGCTTGACCGAGAGCTGCTTGAACTCGTCGACGGTGTGCAGGTCGGTGCCGCCGGTGAGCGGCACCGACACCATCTGGCCCTTGCTGGCGCCGAGCGCGGCGAGGTAGTTGTTGGCGGCGAGCGCCGTGCTGACATCGGCCGCGGTGACACCGCGTGCCGCCATCTTGCCCACGTCGAGCCAGGCGCGCAGCGCGAAGTTGCGCCCGCCGAGGATCTCGGCGGTCTGCACGCCGTCGATCGCATCGAGCTTGGGCTTGACCACACGCAACAGGAAGTCGGTGACGTTGTTCGTGGGCAGCGAATCGCTGTAGAAGCCCATGTACATCGCGTCGATGGTCGAACCGGTCGCGACCGTCAGCACCGGCTGCTGCGCCTGCGGCGGCAGCTGGTTGCGCACCGAGCTGACCTGGGTGTTGATCTGCGTCAGCGCGCGGTTGCCGTCGTAGTTCAGCCGCAGGGTCGCGGTGATCGTCGAGGTGCCGCTGGTGCTGCTCGACGACAGGTAGTCGATACCCTCGGACTGCGCGATCGCGGCCTCGAGCGGCTGCGTGATGAAGCCGGCGACGGTCTGCGCATCGGCGCCGTAGTAGGTGGTCGAGATCGTGACGACCGCGTTCTCGGTCTTCGGGAACTGCGCCACCGGCAAGCCGAACAGCGAACGCAGGCCGAGCACGAGCAGCAGCAGGCTGACGACCATCGCCAGCACCGGGCGCTTGATGAAGACGTCGGTGAAGTTCATACGCTGGGCTCGGGGACGGAGGTCACTGCTCTTGGGGCTTCGGGTTGGCGCTGTCGGCGGGCTGCAGGCTGTTGTCGACCACCACCTGCGAGCCGTTCTTCAGCTTCAGCTGCCCACTCGTCACCACCTGCTGGCCCGCCTCCAGCCCCTTCAGGATCGCGACCTGGTCGCCGCGCGTCGGGCCCGGCGTCACGAAGACCTGGTGCGCGACCAGCGGCGCATTGCCCTTCTCGTCCTTCTTGTCGCCCGGCTTCAGCACGAAGACCGTCGAGCCGTAGGGGTTGTAGGTGATGGCCGTCTGCGGCAGCGTCAGGTGATCCATCTGGTCGCCGACATCGACGCCGACGTTCGCGAACATGCCGGGCAGCAGCAGCCGCTTCGGGTTGGCCACCGTGGCTTCGATCAGCAGGTTGCGCGTGCTCGCATCGACCTTCGGGCTGATCGCGTTGATCTTGCCCTCGAAGGCCTGGCCGGGAAAGGCATCGATCGCGAGCTTCACCGGCTGGCCGATCGCCAAGGTCGCGAGCTGCTGCTGCGGCAGGCTGAAATCGACGTAGATCGGGTCCAGCGCCTGCAGGGCGATGATCTTGTCGCCCGGGTTGATGTACTGGCCCGGGTTCACGCTCGCGATGCCGAGCTTGCCGGTGAACGGCGCGTTGATCGTCTTCTTCGCGACCAGCGCCGCCTGCTGCGCTGCGAGCGCCCGCTTGGCGGCGAGATCGGCGGTGTCGGCATCGACCTGCGCCTGCGCGATGCCGCGCACCGCGAGCTGCTTCTTGTCGCGCTCGAGCACCGTCTCCGACAGAGCGGCCTGCGCTTCGAGGGAGCGCAGCTGCGCGACGTCGGCATCGGCGTTCATCTGGATCAGCAACTGGCCGCCCTTGACCTCATCGCCCGACTTGAAGTGCACGCTGCGCACCAGGCCCGCGACTTCGGCCGTGACGTCCACGCCGCGCACGGCCACCATCGTTCCGACCGCCTGCAGCTCCGGCCGCCATTGCAGCTTGCCGACGGTGACGGCCGAGACCACCTGCGGCGAAGGCTTGGGCTGGTTCGCGATGAGCTTGCGGATCTGCAGGAACTTCGCGCCCGCCAGGATCGCGACCAGCAGCAGCACGAGGCCGATCATGATCAGCATGCGCTTGAGCATCGAGGGCTTTTTTTTCGGGGTCGCCTGCACGTTCATCGTCGGGACTCGTTCAAGGAGTGGATGCCGAGGCCGCCGGCGCCGGCGCGAGCTGCGCATCGGCCAGCGCCCCGCGCTGCCACCAGCCGCCGCCGAGCGCCGAGAACAGCGCCGCGGTATCGGCATAACGCGCGGCCTGGGCCTGCACCAGCGCGACATGGGTCTGCAGCCAGGCCTGTTGCGCCGTCAGCAGGCTCAGATAGCTGACGCCGCCGAGCTGGTACTGCGACCGGCTCAGTTCGAGCGACTCGCGCGCCAGCGCCTCCGCCTCGGCCTGCACCTTCAGCGTGGCGGCATCGGCATCGAGCGCACGCAGCGCGTCGGCGACGTTCTGGAACGCGTTCAGCACCGTGCCGCGGTACTGGGCCGTGGCCTCGTCATACGCAGCCACCGCCGCGCGGCGCTGCGCATTCAGGCTGCCGCCGTTGAAGATCGGCTGCGTCAGCCCGCCGACCAGGCTCCACAGCGTATTGCTGCGCTCGAGCAGGCCGGCCGGCGTCAATGCGAGAGCGCCGAGGCTCGCGCTCAGCTGGATCTGCGGGTAGAGATTGGCGGTCGCGACGCCGACCTGCGCGCTTGCCTGGTGCAGCAGCGCTTCGCTCGCCTGCACGTCCGGCCGCTGGCGCGCCAGGCTCGAAGGCAGCGAGACCGGCAGCTGCTGCGGCAGCTGCAGGCTGTCGAGCGAGAACTCGGGCAGGCTGCCGGCCTCGTTCGGCAGCCGGCCGGCATAGACCGCGACCTGGTGGCGTGTTTGCGCCAGCTGTTTTTCGAGCGGCGGCAGCGTCGCGCGGGTCTGCGCCAGCTGAGTCTGCTGCGTCAATACCGTCGCGCGCGGGATCGCGCCGGCATCGAACTGGCCGTTCAGCACGTCGAGCTGCTGCTGCTGCGCGTCGAGCACCTCGCGCGTCGCCTGCAACTGCGCACGCAGCGAAGCTTCCTTGATCGCGGTGGTGACAAGGTTGGAGGTCAGCGTCAGGTAGGCCGCCTCGACCTGGAAATTCTGGTAGTCGACGCCGGCCTGCAACCCTTCGAGCGTGCGCCGCGTGCTGCCGAAGGCATCGACGGTGTACGAGACGTCGACCGAGGCGTTATAGACATTGAACACGCCGCCGCCCGGACTGCCGCTGCTCAGCGCAGTCGCGCGCTCGCGCTCGGCGCCCGCCTTGGCACTGACGTTCGGGTAGCGCAGCGCGCCGGACTGGGCATTCAACAGTTCCTGCGCATTGCGCAGCGCCGCCTGCGCGGACACCAGGTTCGGGCTCTGCGCGATCGCACCGCGCACCAGCTCGTCGAGCGGCGGCGACTGGAACAGCGACCACCACTGCGCCGGAATCTGCTCGCCGAACGACAAATGCTGCGCCGCTCCGCCCGGGCCGGTGGCCGACGCGGTATCGCCGGGCAGCGGAGCCGGCGTGTAGTCCGCCACCGCGGCGCCGGCCGGCAGCGCGGGCGTCTGGAAGTCGGGGCCAACGGCGGCACAGCTCGCGAGCAATGCGCCCATGCCGGCCAGGGACGCGAGTCGAAGCGACCGTCTGGCGAAAAGGAACTCGAATGGCCTCGTGAGCCGGCGCTGCATCTTTGTCTTTTGCTTTCATGCGGGCGCCATGGGTGACAGCGCCCGTCGTGGTGGGGTGGCATTCTGCAAACCTGATCCTGCCTGGCAAGCGGGGAACCGTTACCAAATGTCAGCATCGTCTGACAGCGAAGCGCCCCTCGGGCGTTTGAGACAATCGCGCGCCTCAGCCCTCCGCACTGTCCCCCCAATGTCCGTCGTCCCGTATGCGCTCGCCCGCCCTTTCCTCTTCGGACTCGACCCGGAGCAGGCGCATGACCTGACACTCCATACGATTGCAAGACTGCAGAACACACCGGCGCAATGCCTGTGGTCCCAATCGCGAGTCAACGATCCAGTGACAGTCGCGGGACTGCAATTCCCGAATCGCATCGGACTCGCCGCCGGACTCGACAAGAACGGCCGCTGCATCGACGGACTGGGCGCGATGGGATTCGGTTTCATCGAAGTCGGCACGGTCACGCCGAAGGGCCAGCCGGGCAATCCGAAGCCGCGCATGTTCCGCCTGCCGCAGGCCGAGGCGCTGATCAATCGCCTGGGTTTCAACAACGAAGGGCTGGCGGCCTTCCTCTCGAACGTGCAGCGTGCGCGCAGCTTCCGCGCCCGCGGCGGCGTGCTCGGCCTGAACATCGGCAAGAACGCGGCGACGCCGATCGAGCAGGCGGTCGACGACTATCTGATCGGACTCGCCGGCGTCTATCCGCATGCCGACTACGTGACGGTCAACATCTCCAGTCCGAACACGAAGAATCTGCGCGAATTGCAGAGCGACGCGGCACTCGATGCACTGCTCTCGGCACTGCAGCGGCGCAAGACCGAACTCGCCGGCGAGCATCGCCGCGCGGTGCCGATGTTCGTGAAGATCGCGCCGGACCTGGATGCAGCGCAGGTCGGCGTGATCGCCGCCAGTTTGAAAAAGAACGACATCGACGGCGTGATCGCGACCAACACGACGATCGCGCGCGACGCGGTGAAAGGCCTGCCGCACGCCGAAGAAACCGGCGGGCTGAGCGGCAAGCCGGTGTTCGAGGCCAGCAACCGCGTCATCAGGCAATTGCGCGCGGCGCTAGGCAGCGGCTATCCGATCATCGGCGTCGGCGGCGTGCTGAGCGGCGCCGATGCCAAGGCGAAGCTCGCCGCCGGGGCCGACCTGGTGCAGCTCTACACCGGCTTCATCTACAAGGGGCCGGAGCTGGTGGCGGAAGCGGCGCGCGCCGTGGCCCGCGCCTCAGGGAGGTAAATCCCGCAGGGCGCACAGTCGCCGATCTCCCCCACAATCGTCGGTACCACGAGGATGCAGGAGTTGGCATGATGTTAGCTCTCGGGCGCGTGTTGACGGGAATCGTGCTGATGCTGGCCGGCGTCGTGCACGCCGCCGACCCGCCCGAGGCCAACGCGCAGGCGCTGCGCGCGCGCCACGCGGCCTTGCAGGAGCGATTGGCGCACAACGAATTCCAGCGCCCGCTGGTGCTGCAATCGGAGCAGACCTCGGGCGACCTGAAGGGCGACGTCTATGCGGTCGTCGACCAGGGGTTCAGCCGCGTTCAGCAGCTCTCGCAGGCCGATCACTGGTGCGAGGTGCTGATCCTGCACCTCAACGTGAAGCACTGCGCCGCCTCGGGCGCAGAGGGCGCGCGCAAGCTGGCGGTCACGCTGGGCAAGAAGGTGGATCAGGATCTGGACGACGCCTACCGCGTCGACTTCGACTACCAGCTGGCGGCGGCCGGCGCGGAGTATCTGCAGGTGCTGCTGCACGCCGACGAGGGCCCGCTCGGCACCAGCGACTACCGCATCACGCTGGAAGCGCTGCCGCTGGATGCGACGCACAGCTTCCTGCACATGACGTATTCGTATGCCTACGGCCTGGCCGCCAGGATCGCGATGAAGGGCTACCTGAGCACGATCGGCGCCGGCAAGGTCGGCTTCAGCATCGTCGGCAAGACCGCGGACGGCCAGCCGCGCTACGTCGACAACGTGCGCGGCGTGGTCGAGCGCAACACCATGCGCTACTACCTCGCAATCGAGGCGTATCTGGATTCACTCGCCGTGCCCGAGGCGGAGCGCAGCGAGAAGCGGCTGGAGGACTGGTTCGCGGCGACCGAGCGGTATCCGCTGCAGCTGCATGAGCTCGACCGGAAGGACTACATCGAGATGAAGCATCGGGAGTTGCAGCGGCAGCGGGAGGGAACGCTGCCGGAGAAGAAGTAGCGCGAGGACGGACGGCGCCTGCGCGGCTCAGTGCAAAGCCACCCCCGTCTTCTCCTGCAACTCCTCCTTCGTCACCCCCGGCGCCGTCTCGATCACGCGCAGCCCTTCGGGCGTCACGTCCATCACCGCGAGGTCGGTGATGATGCGGTTGACCACGCTGAGGCCAGTCAGCGGCAGGCTGCACTTCGGCAGGATCTTCAGGTCCACCGTGCCGTCCTTCTTCTTCGCGACGTGCTCCATCAGCACGATCACGCGGCCGACGCCGGCGACGAGGTCCATCGCGCCGCCCATGCCCTTGACCATCTTGCCGGGGATCATCCAGTTGGCCAGGTCGCCGTGTTCGCTGACCTGCATCGCGCCGAGGATCGCCAGGTTGATCTTGCCGCCGCGGATCATGCCGAAGCTGTCCGCGCTGCTGAAGATGCTCGAGCCGGGCAAGGTGGTCACGGTCTGCTTGCCGGCGTTGATCATGTCGGCGTCGACTTCGTCCTCGGTCGGGAACGGGCCGATGCCGAGCAGGCCGTTCTCGCTCTGCAGCCAGACCTCCATGCCCTCGGGCACGTGGTTGGCGACGAGCGTCGGCAGGCCGATGCCCAGGTTCACGTAGAAGCCGTCCTGCAGCTCGGTTGCGGCCTTGGCGGCCATTTCATCGCGGGTCCATGCCATGTCGTTCTCCTAATCGGTTTCAGGCAGCGGCCTTGGCGGCGCGCACGGTGCGTTGTTCGATGCGCTTCTCGGGCTTCTCGTTGAGCACGATGCGGTGCACGAAGATGCCCGGCAGGTGGATCTGGTCCGGATCGAGCGTGCCGGTCTCGACGATCTTCTCGACCTCGACGATCGTGATCCTGCCGGCCTGCGCCACGTTCGGATTGAAGTTGCGCGCGGTCTTGCGGAAGATCAGGTTGCCCGACTTGTCGGCGATGTAGGCCTTGACCAGCGAGACCGCGGGCGTGAGGGACCGCTCCATCACGTAGGTCTGGCCGTCGAACTCGCGCAGTTCCTTGCCCTCGGCGACGATCGTGCCGACGCCGGTCTTCGTGAAGAAGGCCGGGATGCCGGCGCCGCCGGCGCGCAGCTTCTCGGCCAGGGTGCCCTGCGGCGTGAACTCGAGCTCCAGCTCGCCCGCCAGGTACTGGCGCTCGAACTCCTTGTTCTCGCCGACGTAGCTCGAGATCATCTTCTTGATCTGGCGCGTCTGCAGCAGCTTGCCGAGGCCGAAGCCGTCGACGCCGGCGTTGTTCGAGATCACCGTCAGGCCCTTCACGCCGCTGTCGCGCAGCGCGTCGATCAGCGCCTCGGGAATGCCGCAGAGGCCGAAGCCGCCGACCGCCATCAGCTGGCCGTCCTTCACCACGCCTTGCAGCGCGTCCGCCGCGCTGGGATAGACCTTGTTCATTGCTGTTGCTCCTGTTCGTTGCTGGGGCTCGCTCGATTCAGCCCACGAGGGTACTACCTAAGGCATTACGTAGTCGTTACGTAGAATTGACTAAGCATGTGCCCTGCTCCGCCGTTACCCGAACTCGACTACCGCACCGCCTTCGACCTCGCGCCGGTCGGCCTCGTGCTCTCGCGCAACCGGCTGATGGTCGACTGCAACCAGCAGATGCTGCAGATGTTCCACGCGAGCCGGGAGCAAGTCGTGGGCCGCAGCTTCGAGGTGCTCTATCCGACGGCCGACGAGTTCGAGCGCACCGGGGCGCGCATCGTCGCGAGCCTGAACGCCAGCGGCTGGTATGCGGACGACAGGGTGATGCGGCGCTTCGGCTCGGCAGGCGGCAGCGACCTGTTCTGGTGCCATGTCTCCGGCCGCGCACTGGAAAAGGCGCAGCCGCACGCCGCCGGCATCTGGGCCTTCGAGGACCTGTCGTCGAAGCGCCAGCTGACGGCCGAGCTGACGCCGCGCGAGCGCGAGATCGCGGCACTGCTGATCGAGGGGCTGACGAGCAAGCTGATCGGCAAGCGTCTCGCGATCAGCCCGCGCACCGTCGACATCTACCGCGCCAGGCTGATGCGCAAGTACGGCGCCGCGACGACGCCGGAGCTGGTGAAGAAGCTGCTCGCCGCCGGCTGAGGGCGCAGCAGGGCGGCTGCCTTCGCGCGCCGGCGCGCCCCGGGCGCGGGACCCAGGTCCCGTTGGCGGCGCGCAACCTGTCTGCGCGGCCTGCAGTGCGGGACAGCGCTCCCGACCCCCTGCGATGCTAGGGAAAAGCCTGCCCGAAGCGCTGCTCACACGACGAAACAACGCGACATATCCGGCGTCAGCGCCTAAGTTCAAAGCTGTCCGCCACGCCTCCTGCATGATGACCTCGACGCCGCACCAGATCCGTTTCGCGCGCAGCCATGACGGCATCCGCCTCGCCTACGCCTCGTCCGGCCGCGGGCCGCCGTTGATCAAGGCCGCGACCTGGCTCTCCCACATCGAACACGACGGCGACAGCCCGGTCTGGAGCCACCTGGTGCGCGAGATGTCGCAGGCCTTCAGCTACGTGCACTACGACGAGCGCGGCTGCGGCCTGTCCGACTGGATGGTCGACGAACTCAGCTTCGAGAGCTGGGTGAGCGACCTGGAGACCATCGCCGACGCGATCCCGCTGGAGCGCTTCGCCTTGCTCGGCATTTCGCAGGGCGCATCGATCGCGATCGCCTATGCGGTGCGCCATCCGGAGCGGGTCACGCACTTGGTGCTGCACGGCGGTTATGCGCGCGGCCGGCTGGTGCGCAGCCACACCGCGGCGCAGCGCGAAGAGGCCGAGACCATGGCCAAGCTCGCGGAGCTGGGCTGGGGCAAGGCCGAGCCCTCGTTTCGCCAGTTCTTCACCAGCCAGTTCATTCCCGGCGGCACCGCCGAGCAGCATCAGTGGTTCAACGAAGCCGAGCGCATCTCGACCTCGCCCGCCAATGCCGCGCGTTTCATGCGGGTCTTCGCCGACATCGACGTGACCGCGCTGCTGCCGCAGGTCTCCTGCCCGACGCTGGTGCTGCACAGCATCGACGATGCGCGCGTGCCGTTCGAAGAAGGCCGCTTGATCGCCACCGCGATCCCCGGCGCGCGCTTCGTGCCGATCGCCAGCCGCAACCACCTGCTGCTCGAAGCCGAGCCGGGCTGGCGCCACTGGATCGAAGAGGTGCGCGGCTTCCTGCCGCGCGCGGCCGCGGCCGAGGGCGTGTTCGCGACGCTGACGCAGCGCCAGCGCGAGCTGCTCGAGCTGATCGCGCAAGGCCGCGACAACGCGCAGGTCGCGGCGGCGCTGGGCCTGAGCGAAAAGACGGTGCGCAACCACATCACCGGAATCTTCCTGCGGCTGGAGGTCGAGACGCGGGCGCAGGCGATCGTCAAGGCCCGCGATTCCGGCTTCGGCCGCCTGCCACGCTAGGGGGCCAGGCCCTCAGCCGGGACCGCCGCCCCATGGGCAATATTTGCCTCTGCGGCGAGACTGGCGGCCGCTCGACTCATCGCCCGGCGCCATGGTCATCACCCATCCCGATCAGCTCAGCGCCACCTGGATAGAGGCCGTGCTGCGGCGCTCCGGCGCACTCCAGGGCGGCCATGTCGACTGCATCGAGGTGCTGCCGGAAACGCTGGAAATCCTCGCGTGCTCGGTGCGCATCCGCGTGCGCTACGCCGACGGCGCGGCCGGCGAATGCCCGCCGCATCTGCTGCTGAAGACCAGCGGCGGCGAAAGCCGGCAGTTCGGCGCCGCGACGCTGCGCTTCTTCAGCGACGACTATGCCGGCCTGGCCGACGCGCCGCTGCCCGGCTGCTACGACGCGGTCACCGAGGCCTTGCCGCGGCGCTACCACCTGCTGCTGCGCGACGCGGCCGATACACATCGCCGCTGCGACCAAGACGAGCCCGACCGCGCCCATGGCGAAGCGCTGGCACGTGCGCTGGCCAGCCTGCACGCGCACCTGTGGGGGCAGCGCTGCGAACGGGCCGCGCGGCCGACAAGAACGGAGGTGCGCCATGCGATCGACCTGTTCGCCGCGCATGCGCGCAGCGGGCTGCAGGCGCTGCTCGACACCGGTGCGCCCGAGATCGACGAACGACGCGCCGGCGAGCTGCACCGCCTCTTCGCCCGTCTCGCCGAACGCTTCGCGCAACGTGCCGGCGACGGGATCGATCTGACCACCCTGCACGGCGATCCGGCCCCGGCGCACTTGCTGGCGCCGCTCGACGGGCATGGCCCGCTGCTGCTCGCCGAGCGTGTCGCCGCCGACTGGATGCTGACCCGCTGGCTCGGCGCCAGCGACCTCGCGAACGCGATCGTGCCGTGGTGGGAGACCAGCGTTCGCCGCGAGCTGGAGCGGCCGGTGCTGCACGCCTATCACACCGCGCTGCGCGCGCGCGGCGTGCTCGACTACTCGCTGCAGCAGCTGTACGACGACTATCGCTTGTGCGTCGTGCAGGCCATCGCATTGGCCGCCGAAGGCTGCCGCCTGGAAGACGACCGGGTGCGGCTGCGCTGGCTGTGGCGGCGGCAGCTGCGGCGCGCGCTCGCCGCTTACGACGATCTGGAGTGCGCGGCGCTGTGGGCATGAAGCTGCAACGGGGAAACCCCGAACCGGAATTGCATACCATCGCGCCACGTCCATTCCGAGCGGTCTTGCCCCGAGGGCCGCCGCCTCACCCCGTGGCGAACCCGATCGACTTGTCCGCGAGCCGCTCGGCGGCCCCACCCGCCGAGGCCACGCCGCACGCGCCGTTCCCGCTGCGCGAGCAGCGCGTCGTGCTGGTCATCGGCGTGGTGCTGATCGCCGCGACCTGGCTGATGGCCGGCCTCTCGCTCTGGCGCAGCCGCAACGATGCGATCGACGACTGGCGCCAGTTCCTCGGCAGCATCAGCAAGCTCGCTTCCCAGCATGCCGACCAGACGGTCGCCGCCGCGGACGGCGTGCTGCAGCGCCTGGTCGACCAGGTGCAGCGCAGCCGGCCGGCCGATGAAGCCGCGCTGCGCGCGCTGATGAGCACGACCGCGATCTTCGAGCTGATCTCGCAGCGGCAGAAGGAGCTGCCGCAGGTCGACGTGATCACGATCGCCGCGACGAACGGCGACGTCATCAACTTCTCGCGCAGCTACCCGCCGCCGCAGGTGAACCTGGCCGACCGCGACTATTTCGAGGCGCACCGCAAGGATGCGGCGCTCGGCCTCTTCCTGTCGATCCCGGTCCAGAACCGCGGCAACGGCCGCTGGACCTTCTACCTCGCACGCAAGCTGACCAACCCCGACGGCCACATGATCGGGCTGGCGCTGGTCGGCATCGAGAGCGAATACTTCGGCCAGTTCTACAGCTCGATCAACCTCGGCCGCGCGGAGCCGACGCTGACCCTGACCCGCCGCGACGGCCGCGTGCTGGCACGCCATCCGCCCGACCCGCGGCTGATGGGCACGCTGCTGAACGGCAACACGCTGCGCATGCTCGCGCAGAGCAACGCGGCGTCGACCGCGGTGCTGACCGGCCCGCGCGTCACCAACCCCCAGGACACGCGCTTGCGCATCATCGCGCCCACCGCGTCGCCGAAGTATCCGCTCTCGGTCTCGATCATCGCCACCGAGACTGTCGTGCTGGCGAACTGGCGCACCACTGCGGCACTGACGTTCGCCGCCGCGGCCTTCGGCACGATGGTGCTCGCGCTGCTGACCGGATGGATCTACCGGCTGCTGGTGCAAGGCCACCGCACCGTGCAGCAGCTTGACGCGGCGCGTTCCGCCGCCGACGTGGCGAGCCAGGCCAAGACGCTCTTCCTGGCCAACATGAGCCACGAGATCCGCACCCCGATGAATGGCGTGCTCGGCATGACCGAGCTGCTGCTGCGCACCCCGCTGGAGCCGCGCCAGCGCGAACTCGCGGCCACCGCCCATGCCTCGGGCGAGACCCTGCTGCACCTGATCAACGACATCCTCGACGTCTCGAAGATCGAGGCCGGCAAGCTGGAGCTGGAGCGTGCCGACTTCGATCTGCGCGTGCTGATCAGCGACGAGATGAGCCTCTTCCGCGCAGCGGCCCAGCGCAAGGGCGTGCGCCTGACGCATTCGATAGCCGACAACGTGCCGTCGGCGCTGCGCGGCGATTCGATGCGGCTGCGCCAGGTGCTCACCAACCTGCTCGGCAACGGCCTGAAGTTCACCGATGCGGGCGAGGTCTCGCTGGCCGTCTCGGCGACCAGCGACGAACCGGGGCGGCACAGCCTGCGCTTCGTCGTGCGCGATTCGGGCATCGGCATCGAGCCGGCCGCGATGGAGCGCATGTTCCGGCCGTTCACGCAGGCCGACGGCTCGACCACGCGGCGCTTCGGCGGCACCGGGCTCGGGCTCGCGATCAGCCACCAGCTGGTCGGCATGATGGGCGGACGCATCGACGTGAGCAGCGAGCCGGGGCGCGGCTCGGTGTTCGAGGTGTGCCTGGCGCTCGACGAAGCGGCCGGCCCGGCGCCCGCCGCCAGGCCGAGGCATGTCGCGCACGATGCGGCCGCGGCGGGCCGTTCGCTGCACGGCATGCGCGTGCTGCTCGCCGAGGACAACCCGGTGAATGCCGAGGTCGGCCGCGCGATGCTGGAAAGCCTGGGCATCGAGGTGTCGCTCGCGACCGATGGCGCCGCGGCGCTGGCCGAGGCCACCTCGATGCCCTGCGATGCGATCCTGATGGACTGCCAGATGCCGGAGATGGACGGCTTCGAAGCCACGCGCCGCATCCGCGCCGCCGGCCTGCTGCGCCTGCCGATCATCGCGCTGACCGCGAACGCGATGGCGGGCGACCGCGAGCGCTGCGTCGCCGCAGGGATGGACGACTATCTCGCCAAGCCTTATACCCGCGAGGGGCTGGAGCACATGCTGCGGCGCTGGCTGCCATCGGCCGCGGCGACCGTGGAGACCTGAACCGGCGCCCACGATTTCATCCATCACGACACCCACCATGAAGCATCAGGCCATCCGACCCTTCCTCGCCATCGCAGCGGCCTGCCTCGCCTGCCGCGCCATCGCCGCCGAGCCGGCGCTGATCGCCTATCCCGCGTCGACGGAGATCCCGGCCAGCATCACCTTGATCAAGAAGTCCGACAAGATCGGCCGGGACCAGGCCTTCTCGAGCGGCTACCGGCCGCAGCTGGTGTTCTCGGCGATGAAGTCCGATGTCAGCTGCACCGTCAAGGTGCCGAAGCCGAAAGAGCAGGTCGAGCCGGGAGAGACGGCCGAGGTCGTGATCAACTGCATCGAAGCTTTCAAGATCATCGAGGGAAAGCCAGAGTTCGTGGTGCTCGAAGGCGGCCGCAAAGTCGGCGAAGGCAAGCTGCTTCATTGAGCAGCGCCCGCCCGCCAAGGAGACTCTCTTGAACACTTCCGACACCGACAAGGTTTTCGCCGGCCCGGTCCCGAAGCTCTACCAGTTGCACATGGTGCCGATGCTGTTCGAGCCGTATGCGGCCGACCTGGCGCACCGGCTGGCCGCGCGTTCGCCCGCACGCGTGCTCGAGCTCGCCGCCGGCACCGGCGTCGTGACGCGCCACCTGGCCACCCTGCTGCCGGCCGGCAGCGCCATCGTCGCGACCGATTTGAACCCGGCGATGCTGGAGGCGGCCCAGGAGCTGGGGACCACGCGGCCGGTGGCATGGCGCCAGGCCGACGCGATGCAGCTGCCCTTCGACGACGCCTCGTTCGACGCGGTGGTCTGCCAGTTCGGCGTGATGTTCTTTCCGGACAAGCCGCAGGCCTTCGCCGAGGCCCGGCGCGTGCTGAGCCCGGGCGGGGTGCTGCTGTTCAACGTGTGGGACCGGATCGAGGAGAACCAGTTCGCGGACACCGTGACGCAGGCGCTCGCGGCGTTCTTCCCCGAAGATCCGCCGCGCTTCATGGTGCGCACGCCGCATGGCTACCACGACGTCGCCGCGATCGGCCACGACCTGGCGCAGGCTGGTTTCACCGCGGCCCCCGAAATCGCGACCTTGGCGGCGCGCAGCCAAGCCGTCTCCGCGCCGATCGCCGCGCTCGCCTACTGCCAGGGCACGCCGATGCGCGGCGAGATCGAAGCGCGCGACGCCGCCCGCCTGGGCGAGGCCACCGAGGCCGCGGCAGAAGCACTCGCGCGGCGCTTCGGGACGGGGCCGATCGACGGCAAGATGCAGGCGCACATCGTCAGCATCGATCGCTGACGCTCGCCACGCCGTTCAATTCACCAGGTCGCGCAGCCATTGCGGCAGCGGCATCGACTTCTGCTTCGGGAAGTCGACCCAGACCATCGTCGCGCCGCCGCTCGCATAGATCTCGCCGGGGGAACGGCTCGGCTCCATCGTGGCATAGGTATCGAAGCTGGTGCGGCCCGGATTGGCGACGTAGTGGCGCACCAGCACGTCGCCGGGGTACTCCAGCTGGCGCTGGAAATTGCAGAAGGCGTTGACGATCACCATGCCCTCGCCTTGCGGATTCGACGGCCCGCCGATCTTGTACATCCAGTCGATGCGCACGGTCTCCATGTAGCGGAAGTAGACCGTGTTGTTGACGTGGTGCATCGCATCCATGTCGCCCCAGCGGATCGGGATCAGCATCTCGTGCACGAGCTTCTTCTGCTCGGGGATCTCGAATTTCATGCCGGCTTCATCCCAGGTCGACCCCCAGTTCCGCCGCCAGGCGGTGGAGTTGCGCCCGCAGCATCGCCACCTCGGCATGCAGCCGCATCTGATTGGCCTTCAGCGCCGCGATCTCACCGGCGCTGACCAGGTCTTCCGGTATGGCGTTCGATGCCGCGGCCAGCGCCGAGACGTCCACCGGCCCGCTCAGCAGATGCGCCCAGCGCGGCTCGCGCGCCCCTGCCGCACGCGGCAGCTTGATCACCAGCGGCCCGCCCTTCTCCGCCGAGCGCTCGGCCAGCTCTTCGAGAAAGGCCTCGACCGACGAGATATCCGCGAAGCGATGCAGCCGCTCGGTGGTCGCGCGCAGCTCGGCCGAGGTCTGCGGACCGCGCAGCATCAGCAAAGTCAGGATAGCGACCGACTGGCTCGGCACCATCAGCACCCGCTGCAGGTTGTGCTCGTAGCGCGAGACCCTGCTGCCGCTGACTTCGATCACCAGGCTCAGGCCCTTCAGGTCATCGATCGCGGCGAGCACGTCGGCCTCGCTCACATTCATCACCGGCTCACGCGCGGTCTTCTGGTTGCAGCCCAGCACCAGGGTGTTCAGCGACAGCGGGTAGCTGTCGGAAACGGTGTGCTGCTTCTCGACCAGCACGCCGACGATGCGTGTCTCGAGCAGCGACAGGGCGCGAAGGGCTGCCATGGCCGTCCCGATCAGACGGCAAAGCCGTCATCGGCCTGGATCACCGCGCCGTTGATGAAGTGGCTCTCGTTGGCGCAGAGCATCATCAGCACCGCGTCGAGGTCCTTCGGCTGGCCGACGCGTTTGCGCGGCAGCATGTTGACCAGCTTCTGGCCGCTGTCGGTCTTCCAGTGGTGGTGGTTGATCTCGGTATCGATGTAGCCGGGGCAGATCGCGTTGACGTTGATGCCGTACTTGCCCCATTCGAGCGCCATCACCTTGGTCATGTGGATCACCGCGGCCTTGCTCATGCAGTAGACGCCGATCTGGCCGAGTGCGCGCAGCCCCGCGGTCGATGCGATGTTGACGATGCGCCCGCCGGTGAAGGTGCCCGGCGCCGAGCCGCGCGCGCGGCCCAGCATGCGCTTGCCGACCTCCTGCGCGACGAAGAACGCGCCCTTGGTGTTCGTGTCCATCACGTAGTCGTAATCCTCGGGGCTCACGTCGGTCAGCTTCTGCGTGGTGCTGACGCCCGAGTTGTTGACCAGGATGTCGATCGTGCCCATCTCGGTCTCGGCATGCGCGACGCAGGCCTTGATGCTGTCCGGATCGGTGACGTCGAGGCCGACGACGTGCGCGTCGCCGCCCTCGCCTTCGATCTCGGCGCGCAAGGTCTTGAGCCGCTCGACGCGCCGGCCGGCCAGCACCACGGCCGCGCCGGCCTGCGCCAGCGTCTTCGCGAACTGCGTACCGAGGCCGCTGGACGCCCCTGTCACCAACGCGACGCGCCCGGCTAGATCGATGGCGTAGCTCATGTCAACACTCCTCTTGTTGTCGCCCGCGGCCTCGAGAGCGCCGCCTGAGCGGCCAAGATAGCATGAAGACATCCCCCCGCCACGGCGCGTGCCGCCGCACCTGACCATGACCTCTGCTCTCTTCAGCCCGCAGGCCTTGCGCGAGCTCACGCTGCCGAACCGCGTGGTGATCTCGCCGATGTGCCAGTACTCGGCGGATGACGGCAACGCCAATGACTGGCATCTGATGCACCTCGGCATGCTGAGCCAGAGCGGCGCCGGGCTGGTGCTGATCGAGGCCAGCGCGGTGAGCCGCGAAGCCCGCATCACGCACGGCTGCCTCGGGCTCTTCAACGACGCGAACGAGGCTGCGCTGAAGCGCGTGCTCGACGGCGTGCGCCCGCATGCGAACACGCACATCGGCATCCAGCTGGCCCACGCCGGGCGCAAGGCCTCGAGCGCGCGGCCGTGGGAAGGCGGCCAGCTGATCCTGCCCGAAGCCGGCGGCTGGCGGCCCGCGGGCCCATCGGCGCTGCCGCAGAAGCCGGAAGAGCCCGCGCCGCATGCCCTGAGCCGCGAAGAGATCGGCCGCGTGATCGACGACTTCGTCGCCGCGGCGCGGCGCGCGGAGCGTCTCGGCCTGGACGCGCTCGAACTGCATGCGGCGCACGGCTATCTGCTGCACGAGTTCCTTTCGCCGGTCTCGAACCGGCGCGACGACGACTACGGCGGCTCGCTCGCCAATCGCATGCGCCTGCCGCTGGCGGTGTTCGACGCGCTGCGCGAAGTCTGGCCACGGCACAGGCCGCTGGGCGTGCGCATCTCGTCCAGCGACTGGCTGGAGGCCAGCGGCGAACCGAGCTGGACGATTCACGACTCGGTGGTCTTCGCCGGCGAACTGAAGGCGCGCGGCTGCGACTGGATCGATGCCTCGTCGGGCGGCATCTCGCCGCGCCAGCAGATCAAGCTCGGCCCGGGTTACCAGTTGCCGTTCGCCGAGCGCATCAAGCACGAGACCGGCGTCACGACGATCGGCGTCGGCCTGATCACCGAGGCGCAGCAGGCCGAGGAGATCATTGCCGGCGGCCAGGCCGACATGGTGGCGATCGCCCGCGCGATCCTGTGGAATCCGCGCTGGGTCTGGCATGCGGCTGCGGCCTTGGGCGGGCAGGTCAGGCCTCCGCCGCAGTACGGCCGCGCGGCGCCGCGGGCGCATGCGGCGCTGTTTGCCGCCGTGCCGTTCGGCGGGCGCTAAGTGGACAGGGCACCCGGCGCCGGAATACCGGCACCACCCGCCGAGCGGGTCGCCGGCCGCTTCGGAACGGCCGTGCGCTGGCCGGCGCGCCGGTTCGCTCTCGCGCTCTGAGTCGAGGCGTCGCATGGACCTGAGCCCGTTCGAGAGCCACCGGCTGCCGGCCTTGCCCGACCTGCAGGCCCCCGACGGCAGCGACGTGAGGGTGCTGCTGCGGCTGGCCGGCGGCAGCATGGCGCACTTCACGCTGGCGCCCGGCGCGACCTCGCGCGCCATCGTGCATCGCACGGTCGAGGAGCTCTGGTACTGCCTGTCAGGCGTCGGGCAGATGTGGCGCGAACAAGCGGGGCATGCCGAGATCGTCGAGCTGTCGCCCGGCCTCTGCCTGAGCATCCCGGCCGGGACTCGCTTTCAGTTCCGCTGCGACTCGGCCGAGCCGTTCAGCGCGGTCGGCGTGACGATGCCGCCGTGGCCGGGCGAGGACGAGGCGGTGTTCGTCGACGGGCCTTGGGCGGCGACGGCGACGCGAACCTGAAGCGGTCAGCCAGCACAGTCTTCGGTGCCGTCGGCCTTCTCGAGCAGCAGGTATGGACCGTCCGCGCCGCGGGCGCGACCGGTCTCGACCCAGCCGCGAGCGCGGTAAAAGGCCAATGCCCGTGTATTGGCCTCGATGCACTTCAGGCGCCAGGGCAGCGGCACCCAGGCTTCGAGCGCATCGAGCAAGGCGCTGCCCAGGCCCTGTCCCTGGCAGCGCGCCGCGACGTACAGATGATGGATGAAGGACTCGGACTCGGACTCGGACTCGTAGACCGAGACGAGCGCCAGCACCTCCCCCTCCCTTCCGGTGCAGACGTAGACAGCCTCGCCTATGCTGGCCTTCTCGAAGTCGACGTTCGAGCGCGAGGCCGGCGGCAGCCATTGCGCCGCGGCCATCGTCTCCTCGAACAAGGCTTGCAGCGCGCCGCCGTCCGCCGGCTCGGCTGCGCGGATGAAGACCATCGCGGCGGATGGAGGACTCAAGGGCTCGTGCACAGGCAGTGCGTCAGCGCCGTGAACGGCTTCTTCGCGTCGGCGATCTCGCTCAGCCAGCCGATGTCGTGCTGCATCTCGCGCGCGGCCTGCGGCGGCACGCCGGCGGGCGCGAGGCGCAGGTCCAAGTGCGCGGCGAGAGCGTCGGCGCCGAGCAGCTTCGCGATCAATCCGAGGCGGCCCGGTTCGCGTTCGACGTAGACCACGCGATAGCCCTCTGCCAGCTTGGCGCGCGAGGCCGCGGCGGCCAGCGCATCGCCATAGCTGCCGAGGCGGTCGACCAGCCCGCGCTCCTTGGCCTGCGCGCCGCTCCAGACACGGCCCTGCGCGACCTCGTCGATCTTCTGCGCGGTCGTCTTGCGGGCCTTCGCGGCGCGCGAGGTGAAGTCGTCGTAGATGTGGTTGATGTTGGCCTGCACCAGCGCGGCGAAACGCGGATCGAGCGCGCGCCGCGGGTCGCCCGCTCCGCCGAGCCAGGTGGTGGTGACGCCGTCGGTGTGCACGCCGAGCTTGGCGAGCGCCTTGTCCGCGCTCGGCAGCAGCGCGAAGACGCCGATCGAGCCGGTGATCGTGCCGGCATCGGCGATGACCTCGTCGGAGGACATCGAGATCCAGTAGCCGCCCGAAGCCGCCACGTCGCCCATCGAGACGATCACCGGCTTGCCCGCCTGGCGCACCAGCTCCAGCTCGCGCCGCACCATCTCTGAGCCGACGACGCTGCCGCCGGGCGAGTTGACCCTCAGCACGATCGCCTTGATCGACTTGTCTTCGCGGGCCTGGCGCACCAGCTCGGCGGTCGAGCGCCCGCCGACGGTGCCGGCCGGCGCGTCGCCATCGATGATCTCGCCCTCGGCGACGACCACGCCGATCGCGTCGCCGCTCAGCTTGGGGCCGGGCAGGCGCGCGAGGTAGTCGTCGAAGGAGACCTGGCGAAAGCTCTTCTTCTCGTCGTCGCCGGCGCCGTGCGCGACCATCCAGTTGCGCAGCTCGTCGCGTGTCTTCAGGCCGTCGACCATCTTGGCCTGCAGCGCCATGCGCGCGGCATCGCCGCCGCTGCTCGCGAGGCTCTGCGTCACCGTGTCGATGTAGCTCGCCAGCGCGCCGGGCGGCAGCTTGCGCGCCTGCTCAACCCCTTCGGTGTAGGTCGCCCACAGGCCCTTGTAGAGATAACTCTCGGCTTCGCGCGCCGCGGGCGACGAGCCGTTGGCGATGTACGGCTCGGCAAAGCTCTTGTAGGTGCCGACGCGGATCAGGTTGACCGTGACGCCGAGCTTGTCGAGCGCGTCGCGGTAGTAGGTGCGGTAGCGGCCGAAGCCGTCGAGATAGACCATGCCCATCGGATCGAGCCAGACCTGGTTCGCACGGGCGGCGAGGAAGTACTGGCGCTGGTCGTAGGCCGTGCCCCAGGCATAGACCGGCTTGCCGGCCGCCTTGAAGCGATCGAGCGCGGCGGCCACCTCGCGCAGGCTGGCGAGGCCGCCGCCCTCGAAGTCGTCGAGCGCCAGCACCACGCTGCCGATGCTCGAATCCTTGGCGGCCGCGTCGAGCACGCCGAGCACGTCGCGCAGGATGATCTTCTGCGGCGGCTGGCCGCGCAGCTGGCTGAGCGCGGTGCCGCGCAGGTCGGCGCCCGTCGGCTGCTCGGCGAGCGGGCCCTTCAGCGAGAGCACCAGCGCCGTCTTGTCGGCCAGCGCGGGCACCCGGCTCTTCACCGCGACGACGACGAGCGCGACCAGTATCAGCAGGAACAGCAGGTTCAGCACGATGCGGCGGCTGAGATCCAGCAGCCGCCATGCGCTCGAGAGCCAGCGGACTACGGCGAAGCGAGAGGTGGCCATGCGCCTTCCTGATCCATCACGGGGGCGTCAGCTTAACGCTGGGCCACCGCGACGAGCGGCCATTCGCCCTTGGCGAGCAGCAGCGCGAAGCGCTGCAACTGTGCCTCGCTGAGGCGGCCGCTCGCGCGGGCGAGCTCCAGCTGGCGGCGGGACATGTCGGCATAGAAGGCGGCGTGTGCCGGCCCGAGTTGCTCCAGCGCCCGAAGGTGCCGCTCAACCACGCCAACGTCGCCGCGCGAGATCGGCCCGGCCAGGGCCCCCGCGAGCCCCTTGCCCGCCGCGGCCTGCAAGGTGCCTTGCGCCACCGGCAGCAGCGCCTGCAGGGCGCGCGTCTCGTCGATGCCGAAGGCGCCCCAGACCGCCACCGCTTCCTGCAGCATCGACAGCAGGAAGCTGGCCGCGAAGCTCGCGCTGCCGTGATAGAGCGCCCGCGCGCCCGGCGGCAGGAAGAGCGGCGCCATGCCGAGGCGCTCGGCCAGCGCGGACAAGGCAGCTTCGACCTCGGGCGGCCCTTCGATCGCGACCGAACTGCCGGCCAGCAGTGCCAGCGCGCGCTGCGGATCGGCGAAGTTCTGCATCGGATGGAACCCGCCGGTCAAGGCGCCCTGGCGCGCCGCGGCATCGAGCGCGGCCACCTCGGTCGCGCCGCTGCAATGGGCCAGCATCTGGCCGCGCCGCCACCGCGTCGTCTCCGCGACCGTGGCGATGTGGTCATCAGGTACGGTGAGGAAGACGAGGTCCGCCTCGGCAGTGTCGTCGGCGCTCATCGCTTTGCAGCCGGACAGGCTGGCGGCCAGACGCCGCGCGGACTCGGGGTTGCTGCTCGCGATGCCGAGCACCGCGACGCCGCTGCGCGACAAGGCCGTCGCCAAGGTCGTGGCGAGTCGGCCGGCGCCGATGAAGGCGATCGATGGGCTCATGCAGGAAGCTCCGCTGCGAGA
>Ga0105239_10002171_pt1 | contig 25214 bp, 20 predicted proteins | sample KBSC44metaG_FD_92761 | JGI IMG/M metagenome (GOLD analysis project Ga0105239, IMG submission 92761) | Corn rhizosphere microbial communities from Kellogg Biological Station, Michigan, USA - KBS C4-4 metaG | ecosystem: Host-associated > Plants > Roots > Rhizosphere > Soil | place: Michigan, USA...
GGCGGGCGGCCGATTGCGACTGCCCGTCTTTTTGTGCCATTCCAGTCAACGGTTTTTCGTGGTCGTTCTCAGGAACCTGAGCTTTTCCTCGGTGGGTTTATACCGGAACTCGCGCTGGATATCAAGCAGGCAGCTGCGGCATAGGCAGTCAACGTAGTTGGTGGCGATGTATCCTTTTTCTTCGTCGGATAAAGAGATGCCGCTGCACTGGCACTGCGAAATATTGCCGACCTTACATTCAAAGGGAGACTGGCAGCGGGCACAGGATTTTGATTCGTGAAGGCTCATGGGATAAAGTTACCGAAAAAACGGCTCCGCAAAAGCGAAGCCGTTGGTTAAAGGATCAGCGGGAATGGTTATCCCTTCGTGCACTGCCCGTGCGCACAGCACTTAGCACATTTCGTCCCTGTGCAGTTCTGTTTCGTACAGTGGGTGCAATCTTGTTTTTTTGCTTTTCCACCGCCGGTGGCGAATGCAGCCGGGCCTGCCAGCAATACGGCCGTCAGGGCCAATAAAAATGCCTTTCTCATATAAATTGAGTTAGATGAAGTAAGAAAATAAAATGTCTTGTCGGAGAAGAAGATCACGCCGCATTCGGCGGCTTCCAGCACGAGACCTGATATTGATAGGTGTAAGATGGTGTCCAAACCGGATATTCCAATGTTACTGATACCGGATCGGAGTGCCCGATCGACACCGGCAGCAGCATCACGAAGCACATCGGACAGCTCAGACAGCAGTTGGATGTCGGGTTACTTTCCTTTGTGGACCTTGGACAATGCCCCTTCGCGCACTCACCACAGCGGGAATGCGCCGCTGCCTCCATCCGCGAAGCCATATCGGCCATCATCCGCGGTGTCGCAGCGTACTCCACCAGGTAGAACAGCGTGGTCAGGGTTAATATAATTGCCTTGTATCGCAACCAGCCAAAGATACAAAATCCTTATCTTTACGGCCATGAAGGTTTTTCTTTGTCTGTTCTCGCTGTACATTCTTGTCCTCGCCGGCATACCCTGCCGGGCCGATGATAACTGCTGTATAGACGAAATGGCCGCGACCGCTGCCCACGAGCAGCCGACAAAGAAGAGACAGGAATATCCTCAGCCCTGCTCGCCCTTCTTTGCCTGTGGCACCTGTCATGGTTTTGTCGTCCCCGACTTTAAAGTTGCTGTTCCGGGACAGCAGCCTGGCCAACCCGTTCGGCATGCCACTTTTAAAGCCCAGCCCCTACCCGACTTTCACGCCGCTATCTGGCAGCCTCCACAAGCCGCTTAGCCTCATATCTATCACGCATATCCGCTGACAAGGGTCGGCGCACTTTCAATTTATTCTCAAAAAATCGCCATGAAACAAGCCATCGGCTTTCTTCTGGCGCTATGCCTGTCATTGACCGGCGTGGCCCAGCATATATTGACCATCCGTATAAAAGACGCAAAGACAAAAGAATTTCTGCCCGGCACCATCCGGCTGCCCGTTCCGGGCGATACCATTATCATCCTGATAAAACCGCTGGTCGATGAAATGAGCGAAGTTGTCGTGTCCTCCACGCGCAGCAGCCGGACGCTCCGCAATATTCCTACCCGTGTCGAAGTCATCAATGGTGAAGAGCTGGAAGAGAAAGGCAATATGAAGCCGGGCGATATCCGCATGATGCTCAACGAGACTACCGGTATCCAGACCCAGCAGGTATCGGCGACATCCGCCAACTCCAGCATCCGGATACAGGGGCTCGACGGGCGGTATACACAAATACTCAAAGACGGATTCCCGCTGTATGCCGGTTTCTCCGGCGGTCTCGGGCTTCTGCAGACGCCGCCGCTCGACCTCAAACAAGTGGAGGTCATCAAGGGCGCCAGCTCGACCCTCTACGGTGGCGGCGCCATCGCCGGTCTGGTCAACCTCATATCCAGGACGCCCGGCCGTGACCGGGAGCTTCGCGGCCTCGTCAATGCCACTTCTGCCGGCGGCCTCGACATCAATGGCTACTACAGCCAGCAATTCGGCAAGGCCGGTATTACCCTCTATGCGTCGCAGAACAGCAATCGCGCCTATGCCCCGGGCAACACCATCTTCACCGCTATCCCCCGTATCCAGCGCAACGTCGTCGAACCCCGGCTATTCCTGAACCTTGGCAAGAACACCCGGCTGATCGCCGGTGTGAGCGTCACCCGGGAGAATCGCCTGGGCGGGGATATACAATTCCTCGACGACAAGGGCGACAGCACTCACAGCTATTACGAGCGCAACAAAAGTAACCGCATATCCACGCAGCTGAGCCTCGACCATCGCCTGAGCGATCGCAGCAGCCTGGCGGTCAAGAACGCCTATAACCATTTTGACCGCATCATCACCATTCCCGGCTATGTCTTCGACGGCAGCCAGGGATCCACCTACAGCGAAGCCGCCTGGCACTATAAGACCGACAGGTCCGACTGGATCGCCGGCGCGAACCTCTATACCGATGCCTTTCGCGAGCATCCCCGGGATAACTTTCCCAGCCGCAGCTATAACCAGACCACTACCGGCGTGTTCCTGCAAAATACCTGGAAGGCCGGCTCCTGGCTGCAGACCGAAGCGGGATTGCGTGGCGACTATATTGCAGACTATGGATGGGCGATCCTTCCGCGCGTTTCCGCGCTCTTCCAGCTGGCACCGGGTCTGACGTCGCGGCTGGGCGGCGGCCTCGGCTATAAGACGCCTACGATCTTTACCGAAGAGACCGAGCGGATACAATTTCAATACGTCCAGCCCATCGGTCCGGACAGCAACCGGCTGGAGCGGTCCTACGGACTCAATCTCGACCTCAACTACCGGTGGCGGATATCTGAAAAAGCAAGCATCAATTTCAACCAGCTGTTCTTCTTTACCCGCATCAACCATCCGCTGGAGCTGCAGAACGCGGGAGCCGCCCAATACCATCTCGTCAACTCTGCCGGCTATATCGACAGCAAGGGCTGGGAAACCAATATCAAACTCAGCTACGGTGATCTCAGGTGGTATATCGGGTATACCTATACCGACGCTCACCTGAAAGAAGGCAGAGCCATCAGAGAAAATCCGCTGACCGTCCGCAACCGGCTGAACAATATCCTGATGTATGAAATAGCCGACAAATTCAAGGTTGGTTTCGAAGCCTACTACTATGGCTGGCAGGACCTCACGGATGGCACGCAGGGCAAGCCCTACTGGATCTTTGGCCTGATGGGCGAGAAGCTATGGGAGCATTTTTCCCTGTTCGTCAACTTCGAGAATTTTACAAATACCCGGCAGACCCGCTTTGACAGTATCTATACCGGCACGGTCACTCATCCCGTTTTCAGGGACATATACGCCCCGCTGGATGGCATCGTAGTCAATGGAGGTATCAAATTGAAGCTATGATCCCGTCTGTCTCACCCTCAACAGCCCCGCATTTACTGCCACCACCACAGTACTGGCACTCATCAACACCGCCCCTGCCGCGGGGCTGAGCAGCACACCCCAATGATATAACACCCCCGCCGCCAGCGGCATCGCGACCGCATTGTATCCGGTAGCCCAGGCAAGGTTCTGCACCATCTTCCGGTATGTCGCCTTCCCGAATATGATCAGCTGCACCACGTCCACGGGGTTGCTGTTGACCAGGACGATACCCGCCGTTGCCGCCGCAATATCCGAACCGGACCCCACAGCGATCCCGATATCGGCCTGCGCCAGCGCCGGCGCATCGTTCACCCCATCCCCTGTCATCGCTACAAATTCACCTTTCGCCTGTAGCTGTTTGATCTTTTCCTGTTTCTCATGCGGCAGCACACCCGCAAAATATCCGTCCATACCTAAGGTCCTGCTCACCTCCGCTGCCACTGCCTCGTTGTCTCCGGTCAGCAACACACATCGGATACCGTTGTCGTGCAAGGTCCTGATCGCTAATGCGGACTCTGGCCGCAGCTGGTCTGCCAGGGCGATATATCCCATCAGCTTATCCTCCACCAATACAAATACACCCGTCTCCCCGGCAGCCGTGGCAAAATCGCCCGGCAAAGCAATCCTTTTTTGCTGCAAAAAACCTGGTCCCACCACGCGCGCGATCCGCCCGTCGATGCGGCCCTCCACCCCCTGTCCTGTCAGCGCTGTAAAACCATCCGCCTTTGGCAGCGACACGCCCAGCGCCGAAGCCTTCCGGAGGATACCTGTCGCAATCGGATGTTCTGAGCTTTGTTCCAGCCCTGCAGCCAACCGCACCACCTCCTTTTCCGATATCCCGTCGCCGAAAACCTTCACCCGGACCACTTCGAACTTTCCCACCGTCAGGGTCCCAGTCTTGTCGAAGACCAGCGTCGTGATCTTTCGTGCGTTCTCGAACGCCGTCCGGTTGCGGATCAGCAGGCCGTGGCGTGCCGACAGGGCCGTCGACCTGGCCACAACCAGCGGCACCGCCAGGCCCAGCGCATGCGGACAACAAATAATGATCACCGTTACCATTCTTTCAATCGCAAAAGCCAGGTCCCGCCCCGATAGCCACCAGGCCAGAAAGGTCGCTATTCCCGCCACGAGTGCGATCAGCGTCAGCCAGCGCGCCGCCTTATCCGCGAGCAACTGCGTCTTCGACCTTGCCCCTTGCGCCTCCTCCACCAGCCGGACTACCTGCGACAAATACGAATCCTTCGCCCCGTGCGCCACCTCCACCCGCAAAGCCCCGACGCCATTTAAAGCCCCGGCTATCACCTTATCCCCCTTTTTTTTATCCACCGGCCGGGATTCCCCCGTCAGCAGGCTCTCGTCAACATAGCTTTCTCCATCCATGATCACGCCATCCGCCGCAATCTTCTCTCCCGGCTTTATCAACACCAGGTCCTTCTCCTTCAGGTCTGCCGTCTTCACCTCCATGATATGCTCCCCTTGTACCAGGTGCGCTTCATCAGGCATCAGCTTCACCAGCAGCTCGAGCTCGCGGGAGGCGCCCGCCACCGAACGCATTTCGATCCAGTGCCCCAATAGCATAATGAGGATCAACGTCGCCAGCTCCCAAAAGAAGTCCATTCCCTTCAACCCCAATACGGTCGCCACGCTGTACCCATACGCCACGGTGATCGCAAACCCGATCAGCGTCATCATACCGGGGTTCCACACCTTCATTTCGTCATACCATCCTTTCAGAAAGGGCCAGCCCCCATATATAAAGATCACCGAAGCCAGCGCCGCCAGCATATACCCCGACCCGGCAAAGGTCAGGCGTATCCCCAGCCAGTGCTGGATCATAGGTGACAACGCCATCACCGGCACCGTCAGCACCAGTACCACCCAAAATCGTTTGCGGAAGTCCGCGATCATCATTGCATGGTGGTCATGGCCCCCGTAGCCCGAATGCCCCATTTCCATTGCACCGCGATCCATAGTATGTTCCATGGTCTAAAATTTTTTACATCTTCATCCCCGCCATCGCATCCTGTCCATGCTTAAAGGCATACTCGCTGTTCACCAGGTAAGCCCCCTGCGTCACCACCAGGTCCCCTGCCTTCAGCCCCGACCGGATCTCCACCCGTCCGTCCGAGACCAAACCGACCGAGACCATCACCGGCCGGAAACTATTATGCCCGGCTTCCACCCACACCACATCGCCACCCTGGCTATGCAGCACCGCCCCCACCGGCAAAGTCAGCGAATGCCGTTGCCCGCTGATCACAGTCACCTCCGCCGGCATTCCCGGCCGCAACAAACCCCTAGTGTTCGCCAGCGCCATCCGCACCAGGTTGGTCCGTCCGTTCGGGTCCAGCTCCGGGTTCACGAGTTCAATCCGCCCCGGGAACTCCCGCCCCGGCAGATCGGGGAACCGCACCACCACCTTACCGCTACGGTCCAACGCCGACAGCTGCGAGGTATATACCTGCGCCTCCACCCAAACGTCCGACAGGTCTGCCAGCCGCACCAGCACCGTCCCCGGAGACAAATAATCGCCCTCGTGGCTTTCTACCGTAGATAGATATCCGCTGATCGGGCTATAAAACGAGGTCACCGTCCCCGTCTGTCGCGTGCGCGCCAGCTCCGTCACCTGCCCTTCGCTCATGCCCCACAACAACAGCTTGTTCCGCGCCGCCTCCGCCAGCTGCCGCAGGTCCACCAGTCCACCCTTCAGGTTGTCCACCCGGTCTAATGCCAGCAAATACTCCTGCTTCGCCGTATTCAGCTCTTCGCTGTACAAGTCATATAGCTTATCTCCCTTGTGTAAATATTCCCCGGCAACCTTAAAATACAGCCGCTCGATCCGTCCCCCGATACGCGCACTCACCGCCGCACTGCGCGTCTCGTTCACGGTCACTGTCCCCGACAACACCATCCGGTCACCTACTGTCCCGGCACCCACCGTATCCACCCGGATACCCCCCAGTTGCACCTGCTGATCGCTCAATACCACCACACCCTCCTGGTCCATCCCCTTTTTCACCGGTATCAGATCCATGCCGCAGATCGGGCATTTGCCCGGCCTGTCCTGCATCACCTGTGGGTGCATCGAACAGGTATAAACGGTATCCGACTTCATCACAGCCACCGGCTCTTTCTTTTTCCCCTGGCAAGCCACCAGCACAACAGCCGCCACTACCATCATCAGAAAATACCGCATAACATTAGCTTTTTACTTTTATAAAATCCTCACTGTCTATCAAAAACTGCGCATTTGCCGCCACCACATCGGTATCCGAAAGCCCCGACAATACTTGTATCCTGTCACCCGTCGAAAGCCCTGTCACCACCCTACGTGCCTGAAACCCTCCGTCCACCCGGAGGAACACCACCTGGTTCGTTCCCAGCGACAAGACCGACGCCCTGGGTAACCAACGACCTACCACCGACGCCGGCCGGATCGTCGCCCTCACTGCGCTACCGATCGGGATATCCTTGCTACTATTGTCAAAATACACCCGTACCGTTGGCGTCCGGTCTCCCTCCCGATACAAAGGTTCCACCAGGTGAACGCGGCCCGTAAAAACTTTATCCGGAGCGGTCTCCGGTACCACCTCCACCGGGTCGCCCTTCCGCACGAGCGTCCCCTGGCCTGGGAACAAACGCAGCAACACCCAGCTACGGTCCATATTGAACACCTGGAACACAGGCTGCCCCTTCTCCACATACATCCCTTCCTTTACCGGCAGCTCCTCTGTCATCCCGGCACCGGCCGCCACGCTTAAACTCCCACCCGGCATTGTGCTACCCGCCTCATGGATATGCCCCGTATAAGGACTATAGACCCCAAGCGTCGCCGAAGCCTTCCCCGTCCTTACCGCCTCGGTCAGTTGCGCCTCGCTCACTCCCAGCAATATCAATCGCTGATGCGCCGCGGCAATCATCGTCGTGTTACCCGGATCGTTCTTCAACAGGTACAAATATTCCTGCTCTCCTGTCGCCAGCTCCGGGCTATAGATGTCCATGATCTTCTGCCCCTGATGGATGTGCTGGTAACGGTAACGTACATATAATCTTTCGATCCGTCCAGACACCCTGGCTGCAACGGTATTCTGTAACCGCGTATCATATCCCATCGTCCCCAGCACCGCCAGCTGCGGCCGCACTGTGTCCCGGGTTAAAGACGTCACCGCCACGGACGACAGCACAAACCCATCCGTTGGCCTGAGCAGGTCGTCCAGGCCAACCTCCCTGACCTTCGGCGCCACCGAGTCACCCATTGCCATTCCCCGCATACCCGAATCCTTATCCGGCGCGCTTCCGCAACCGGACAATATCACAACAATGGCCGCTATAACTATACCATATAACTGTTTTTGCATAACACATCATTTAATTTCCAGCACCCGTCGTAATTCCACCTGCATCAACAGCAGGCAATCCACTGCATCCCAATACTCCATCTGCGTATTATCCAGCGTTTCCCACGCATCGTACAGCGCCAGCAGCTGCTCCGTATTCTGCTCATACGCCAGCTCCATCGTCTGAAAATTCTTCCTGAGCGCCGGCAGCACCTGCTCTGTCAAAACCCGCACCTGTCGCTGCTTCGACAGGATCGCCCTTTTCAGCCCATACACCGCACCCGTCGCCTCGTACACCATCGCATCCCGCTGCGCCTCCAATGACAACGCCTTCCATTTGAGACTTTCCACATTCGCTTTTGACGCCCGGGACGACCAGGCCAGCGGCAGCCGAACCGTGGCCATGAGCGAATACTGCGATGGAGTCCCCCCAAAGCCAAACATGTGGTCATACCGCACGCCGAACTCCGGCCTTAGCTTTGAGCGTTCCGTCTCCTGCTGCAACCCTGTCACCCTGATGCTCTCGCTTACCGCCCGGATGTCGCTGCGCTCGTCCAGCAGACCAGCGCTGTCCGCGCCAACGCCCGCAACGTCCATCACCTCGTACGTCGTATCAATGGCAAAAACCGACGCCTTATCCCGGTGCATCAATGTATTCAGCGTGATCCGCTGCTGCTCGATGACGTTATCCAACGCTATCCGCCGGTTCTCCAGGTTCCCCAACGCCGCCTTCGCCTTGTAATACGCCCCGATCTTCCCCAGGTTATTCTTATACTTCAGCTCCGCGTCCCGGATCATAAAGTCGAGCAACTTGCCATCCTCGTCCAGCACCGACTCCCTTCGCCGGGCGATCAACCACTGAAAGTATGACCGGCCCGCGGCCGCATACAGCTCGTTCACCGTAGCCCCCTTCTTTGCCCGCTCCACCGCCGAGAGTCCGCCCAGGTATTTCTCTTCTGCCTCCTGACTGCGGCGGTTCGGAAACATTTGTTCAGCCGATACCATGTACTGTCCCATCCCGGACGCGCCATTAGACTGCCGTTTCCACAGCGAAGGATCATACGGCGTCATCCACAAACCCGTACTAATCGTCGGCGACTCCCAATTCCGCGCCCCCTTCGCTGCTTCGTCCAGGCTACGCGCCTCCGCATCCGAAGACCGCAGCGCCGGGTGGCTCCGACCAATAACCGAAAAGATGCTGTCCAGGCTCATCGGTGACTGCGCCTGAACCCCGGAAACTCCCAGCAAGCCTATCAAACAAAATATCTTAGCCATAGTATTAATGTTTAGCTTCCATCACTTCGATCTGTCCTTTTTTCTTTAATTCATATTCCTTTGTCATCAGGAAGATCAGCGGCGTCACCAGCAGGATATGTGTCGCCGAGGTCAGCACGCCGCCGATCATCGGCAACACGATCGGCTTCATCACGTCACTCCCCACCCCGTTGCTCCAGAGGATCGGGATCAGCGCAAACAGCGACACCGACACCGTCATCAGTTTGGGTCGTAATCGTCTGGCCGCTCCGGCGATCACGGCCTCCCGCAGGTCTGCTCGTGTAATCGCCGTGGCGGAATTGCCCTTCTCGGCCACCAGCTTCATCATGGCATCGTTCAGATAGATCACCATCACGATGCCCGTCTCCACCGCCAGCCCAAATAAGGCGATAAAACCCACTGCCACAGCGACCGACAAGTTCACTCCCCAGAAATAGACCATCACCGCCCCGCCGATCAGCGCAAACGGTATCGAGATCAGGGAAAAGAACGCCTCCCGCGCCGACCTGAATGCGAAATACATGGCCCCGAAGATGATCAGCAGCACCGCCGGCAGTATCCAGGTCAGGGTCCGCTCGCTACGGATCAGGTTCTCATACTCCCCGCTCCATTCGATATAGTACCCTTTGGGTAAGGCTGTCAGCGCCTTATCCAGCCGTACCTGCGCCTCCTTCACTGTCCCTGCCAGGTCACGGTCCCGCACGTTGAAGAGTACCGTCCCGCGCAAGGCCGCATTCTCCGAGTTGATCATCGGCGGTCCTTCTGTCAACTGAATATCCGCCACAGCCTCCAGCGGTATCGGCCCCATGCTCTCCGTAGGTACCTGTAACCGCCGCAGCGCCGTCAGGTCTTCCCGGAAATCCTGACCGTACCGTGAGTTCACCGAAAACCGCTGCCTGCCCTCCACCGTCGTCGTCAGCCGCATGCCCCCCAGGGCGCCTTCCACGATGGCGTTCACGTCATCCACGCTCAACCCATAGCGGCTGATCTCCTCCCGCCGCACCGTTATGTCCAGGTACTTTCCTCCCATGATCGGGTCCACGTACAAGTCCTTCACCCCCGGAATGCCGTTCAACGCCGCCCGTATCTGCTGCGCCAGTGCGTTGATCGTATCCAGGTTCTGCCCGTACACCTTGACTCCCACGTCCGTCCGTATCCCTGTCGAGAGCATATTGATCCGGTTGATGATCGGCTGCGTCCAGCCGTTGGTTACGCCCGGGATCTGTAGCTTGCTGTTCAGCTCCCGGATGATGCTGTCCTTCGTCACACCCGGGCGCCACTGCGTCTTTGGCTTCAGCAGCACGATCGTCTCCACCATACTGATCGGGGAGTTGTCCGTCGCCGTATTCGCGCGTCCCGCCTTCCCAAGTACGTTCGCCACTTCCGGCTGCGACGCGATGATCTTATCCTGCACCTGTAACAGCCGTTTCATTTCCGCATTCGATACATCCGGCAGCATCACCGGCATAAACAGGATCGCCCCCTCGTCCAGCGGCGGCATAAACTCCCGCCCCAGGCTCAACACCAGCGGTACACAAACCGCCAGCGCCAGCACGTTGACCCCCAGCGTCACCCATCGCGCCCGCATGCACCCGCGGATCACCCATTCATATATGCGCTCAAGCAGCCGGTTGACCGGATTGGCGTCCTCCCGGCGGAACTTTCCGCGCATAAAGAGCGAGATCAGCACCGGCGCCAGCGTCACTACGAGCACCGCGTCCACCAGCAGGATAAACGTCTTCGTATAGGCCAGCGGGTGAAACAGCTTCCCTTCCTGCCCCGTCAGCAGGAACACCGGCAAGAATGCGGCAATGATGATCACCGTGGAAAAGAATACCCCGCGGGAGACCTGGATACAGGCCCGCCGGATAATATCCAGCCGTGCCGTGCCCGTTAGCCGCGCAGCCGCCACGCCAGTAGCCTTCGCCAGTGCCGCCTGCTCCTCCGCCAAATGCCTATACGCATTCTCCGACATAATGATCCCATTGTCTACGATCACGCCAATTGCCAGCGCGATCCCAGTCAGCGACATGATATTCGACGAGAGCCCGAACGCATTCAGCAGGATAAAACTGGTAGCGATCGTGATCGGTATCTGGATAATTATGCTTACCGCACTTCTAAGATGCAGCAGGAACAACAGTACGATCAGCGACACGATGATCATTTCCTCGATCAGCTTGCCCTTCACATTCCCCACTGCCGCCTCGATCAGCTCGCTTCGGTCATAGGCTACCCGGAAAGCAACACCCGCCGGCAGTCCCCGTTGAACATCCGTCATCTTCTTCTTTACCGCTGCGATCACCTTGTCTGCGTTCTCTCCATAACGCATCACCACAATACCTCCCACGACCTCTCCGCGCCCATCCTGGTCAAAGATGCCCAGCCGCAGGTCGCCGCCCATCTGCACCACACCGATGTCCTTTATACGAACGGGTATGCCCTTGTTATTGCCCACTGCGATATTCTCCAGGTCCTCCCGGTTTTTAATATAGCCCAGTCCCCGGATGATATAAGACATGTCCCCCTGGTCGAACTTGCGGCCGCCCACGTCGTTGTTGTTCGCCTTCACCGCCCGCGCCACGTTCATCATCGACAACTGGTAGTACTGCAATTTCACGGGGTCCACCACCACCTGGTATTGTTTCTCAAAGCCCCCGAAGGATGCTACCTCCGCCACTCCCGGTACCGTCTGCAACGCCAGCTTCACATACCAGTCCTGCAAAGCCCGCTGATCCCCCAGGTCCATACCCTTTGTATCCAGCGTATACCAGAACACGTGCCCCACTCCCGTGCCATCCGGTCCCAGCGTAGGCACCACATCGGCCGGCAACAGCCGCTGCGCATAGCTCAGCCGCTCCAGGACGCGGCTCCGTGCCCAGTAGACATCCACGTTATCGTCGAAGATGATATACACGAAACTCATCCCGAACATCGAGGTCCCGCGGACATTCTTCACCTTTGGGATACCCTGCAGGTTACTCACCAGCGGATAGGTCACCTGGTCCTCGATGATCTGGGGGCTACGCCCCGACCACTCTGTAAAGACGATCACCTGGTTCTCCGACAGGTCCGGGATCGCGTCGACAGGGTTCTGCCGCACCGAGTAAAAACCCCAGCCCAGCAGGCCCGCCGCCAGCACCAGCACGATCAGCCGGTTGCGCAGCGACCATTCAATTAATCGTTGTACCATAGAGGCTGATTACATTTTCATCGACTTCATGAAGAAATAGGAAAAACAACGTCACCGCGCGGGCGGGAAACGCCAACAGCCCAACAGGACGTCAGGCTATAAACAGACAAAAAAATCAAATACGGAGAGTGCAATTGCGGAGGAACACCGGCACTGAAGGTATCAATGGGGGCCCATGAGAAGCCGGCCGGGACAAAACGGGAGAAGACACCACTGCGTTCACCCAAAGGGGTTGCGGCACATCGGCGACGAAAGGTGTCATATTCACCACCTGGAAAAACTCCTGTCCTGTCTTCTGGTCTTTGTCAGTCCTGATCTGCTTGCTCACTTCATTGCAGCAGTCTTTCATACCTATCATGCACTCCCCCGAAGGCCTACTCTTCTGCATTCCGCAGAAATCGCAGCTTCTCCCGGAGTGATCCGTCAACCCCCAGGAAACCAACCGGCCCATGCAATAGTGCAAATGAACCGTCGCCCCCATCGAAGTAGAAAGGTAGATGATCGCTAATATGGAAACAAGGACCTTTTTCATGGAATCTACCCCAAAGCTAAAACCTTTCCCCAAACCCATGTTATATAATTCCCGGAAATATTTGCAAAATTTTGTTTTACCGTCTCGATCTGGCTACAAAACACCCCGGTTTGGCAACAGCAGGCGCTGTGCGGGCGCCGACCTCTGCCCTAACTAAAAAAAATAGATATGGACAATCAAAAGGTCTGGTTTATTACCAGAGCTTCCCGGGGATTCAGGCGCATTTGGGCAACTGCGGCGCTAAAGCGAGGAGATAAGGTAGCCGCTGCCAAAGACCAATCTTTCGCCGTCGGAGTTCAGACGGAGGTTCAATTCGCGACCAATGGCCGGAATAACGAAAATGAACGGTAACTTTACGCCTCACAGCCATTGATCTATTATGAAATACAAACTACTGGGACGCAGCGGACTAAAAGTATCTGAACTTTGCCTTGGGACCATGGGCTTCGGCACGGAGAACGGCTGGGGCGCCGACAAGGCGGCCAGCTTTGAGATCATGGAAGCCTTTGCGGGGGCAGGCGGCAATTTTCTCGACACCGCCAATATCTATAAGTCGGGAACCAGCGAGAAGATCATCGGCGAGTTCATCGGCCCCCGGGACCGCGACTATTTCGTCATAGCCACCAAATACTCGCTAAAGGACAATACCACCAACCCGAACGCGAGTGGCAACAACCGGAAGAATATGATGCGCAGCGTCGAGCAAAGCCTTCGACGGCTGCAAACCGAATTTATCGACGTATTATATTTACACATCTGGGACGACCTCACGCCCATCGACGAAGTCCTGCGCGGCCTCGACGACCTCATCCGTCAGGGTAAGGTCAACTATGCCGCTATCAGCGATACTCCAGCCTGGATCGTCAGCAAGGGAAATACGATGGCAGAGCTGATGGGCTGGAGCCAGTTTGTCGCCTTACAGGTGGAGTACAGCCTGCTGCAGCGCACGCCCGAAAGAGAGCTGATGCCTATGGCCAGGCATTATGGCATGACTGTAACGCCGTGGGCCCCGCTGGCGGGGGGAGCGCTGACGGGCAAATATCTCACGGGCGGCCAGGGACGCGTCAAACCCGAGAGCAACCGCCGCGACCCCAATAGCGAGCGCATAACCCGCGAGGTAATGGCGGTGGCCGATCGATTAGGCGTGAAGCCCGGTCATGTCGCGTTGCAGTGGACCCGCCAGCAAGGATTTGAATGCATTCCTATCGCAGGCGCCACCCGCCTCGAACAGTTGCTGGAAAACCTCCAAATGGTGGACCTGGTGCTGCCTGAGGAAGATATCCGTCGCCTGGACGAAGCCAGCGCCATCGACCTAGGCTTTCCGGGTAAGTTCTTCCGGGAAGAAGGAGTAAGACAAAATAATTACGGCGGCTTTTATGACCGGATCGCCCGGCGGTGACTCCGTCGTCTCCAACCTGCTTCAAACATGGTATTTTTTCCAAATACGATACTAAATTCCAATATTTGGAATTATTTCCGATAGTATATGAACATAGGAAAAACGTGTCGGTTTGGGAATACCTCGCGGTTCTAATTGAATATTAATCTAATGTGAAAGTCACGCGCAAGCTGGAACGGCCGTAAAAAGTATTGGTATGTACCTTGTCTTTTACTGATCAATTAAATTGATTAGTACCATGAACAAGAAATTCTACCCCCTGATGCTGCTCGCCCTTATGGCCGCAACCCTTACACAAGCAACCCCTATCAACCAGGCAACATCGAATGGGGCCAACTGGTCTTCGGCCGGCGGCTGGAGCCTTGGTCGCCTTCCGGCATCCGGCGACTCGATCGTCATTCCCTCCGGCTATACGGTCTGGCTGGATTTTTCCCTTGCGCTCAACAATGTGTCTATCACTATCGGGGGCACCCTCGAGATGGACAAGCACTCCGTCCTAACCCTGGATAATGTTTCCTTCATCACGGTCCTCAGCGGCGGCACGCTGACCACTACTCATCCGTCCTCTACGGAATTGATCACCATCGGCGGCGTGACTAAATGGACAGGCACAGACGGTCCCGTCACTGGTCTCGCTTACGCTAACAGCGGCAGCGGTAGTTCTCCTTCCGGGTTTAGCAGCACGCCGATGGCTCCGGTAACCCTGCCGGTCAGCTTTGTATCGTTCGCTGCTAAACGCAGTGGCAGCGGTGACGTGACACTGGACTGGACAACGGCCAGCGAGATCAATAACAGTCATTTTGAAGTGGAACGCAGCCTGAACGGTACTGACTGGACGACGATCGGTACGGTAGCCGCGGGTCCTGGTAGCCAGGCGAACAGCTATGATTTTAGTGATGCGATGGCCAGCGGCGCCGAAATATGGTACCGCCTCCGCCAGGTGGACCTCGACGGACATGCGCAGTACAGTCATATCGTACTGGTAGCCGGCACAGCGGCGGCGAAGACGACAGTCGTGGCTGCCGGCAAGACCATCAACGTCCTGTTCGCCCAGCCTACATCCGGTGTCATCACAGCAAGGCTGATCTCCCTAAATGGACAGGTGCTGCAGCAGGAGACCTTCGAACCCGCCTCCAGCTCAATCAGCCTGGGCGCATCGCGCGTACCGGATGGTATCTATGTTGTATATCTCAGCGACGGCAAAGGATGGAGCATGTCCAAAAAAGTTTTCCTGTAGGCGATGGACCACTGCGAATTAGTTATCTTTCGGGTAGTCAATCGACTCCCATGCGCGAAAATCACGATCCCACCGACCCTGGAACACGGGTCTCCCAGGTCATCGACCATATCTTCAAGCATCCCGACCAGGACCTGTCCCGCCGAGCGTTGTCTGAAATAGCCCACTATTCTACCGAACACCTGCCCAAACTTTTCAAGCAGGTCGTAGGCGAAACGCCCAAACAATACAGCTTTTAGCTGCGGCTTGAAACCGCGTTCCATAACCTGGTTGTCTTTCCGCACAGGTCAGTAAATGAGATCGGGCTCGATACCGGATTCACGAGTCTACCGGTATTTTCCCGGGCTATAAAAAACTATTTCGGCCACTCCCCGGAGCAGATACGTCGGTTGTCCCACGCCCAACAAATGCGGCTCCTGCATAGATCGACGCCGTCCCTGCCGCCTGACCGCGGCAGGGCGCTGCCAGCTGCCATCACAGCAGCCCCAATAAATATCCCAGCACCGATCCTCCCAGGATCACAAAAGCGCTATTCACTTTTGGAAAACCGAAGACCACCACACCGCTGATCAGCGCGATGACCACCGCCCGCCAGTCCGTGATCGTCGCCCGGCCAAACCCGATGCATACCGTCAGGATGATGGCGACCGAAGCCGCGTTCACCCCATCCAGAAACGCCGAGAACAATTTAGACCGGCGCATCCGCGGTATCAGCGGGTGGGACAGCGCCACAAATACAAAAGATGGCAGGAATATCGCCAGGGTAGCGAGCGCCGCCGACTTCCAGCCACCCATCTGCCAGCCGATGAATGTTACGGAGGAAAACACAGGCCCGGGGGTGAACTGTCCTACCGCAATGGCGTCGATCAGCACCTTCCTTGACAGCAGCCCCTTCGCGACCAGCTCGCTGTCGAGAAAGGCAAACAGCACATAGCCGCTGCCGTAAAGGATGGCGCCTACTTTCAAAAAGATAAAAAATATATGGCTATGAAGCGCGCCATTCCGTTGCTGTCCCGCCATCCAGATCACGGCCAGCAGACCTGCTCCGAACATAACGTATATCTCATTCAGGCCCAGCAGGCCCGCCGCCAGCGCCAGGACAGCGATCAGCCATAGCGACGCCCTTTTCAGCGCCCGCCGCGCCAGCGGCAGTGCGGCCGCCAGTATTACGGGAATGATGGCGGGCTTGATCCCGAATATAAAGGCCGCCACCTCCGGCAGGCGACCGTACTGCTGATACAGCCAGGCAATGATACCGGTGATGACTACTGCGGGACAAATAAAGCAGGCGCCGGCGATCAATAGTCCCCGCCATCCTCCGCGCTCATGGCCGATATGGATCGCCATCTCGGTACTATTCGGTCCGGGTATCAGATTGGTGGCGCCGACAAGGTCCAGGAAATGTTCGTGGTCCATCCAACGCCGCTTGTCCACCACCTCGCGCTGCATCATCGCGATATGCGCCGCAGGTCCGCCAAAAGCCGTCAGACCCAGCCGGAGAAACAGCCTGAACAGCTGTCGCAATTCTTTTTTTTCCGCCATTGCAGTTGATTACTGTTTTGAGAACACCTGGTTGGTGAAAGGAGGAGTATCCGGTACCTTGATCACGTTGAACTCGTGTTTTGTTGCCTGATGACAGTTATTGCAGGTATTTGTCAACTGCGTAAAAGCGGTCCTGAACGCTGGTTCGTTGCCCGTTCCGACAGCCGCGGCTATGCTGTCGAGAGGCGGACGGATCATCGGCAGGGAGGCTACCTCCGGCCTGTCGGTGCAATATTTCTCTATGTCATCCAGCGACTCTTTTATCTCGCCGACCTCGAAGTCCGCGAGCTTCCAGTTGCCCGCAGTCCCGGCAAACCAGAGCTTTGCATGGTGCACCTGGATACCCGACATGAACTCCCCGAGGCCGGGCCGATATGCATCGTCGAGCCGCTTCTGCAAACTATCTACCCGGGCCTGCAGCGCAGGATTGTTTGGTTCGCCCGAATTGCAGGCAGCCAGCGCGATAAAACCAAGAATAAAGACGGAGGAAAAATATTTGATCACGGTATATGTATTTTTATCAAAAATGACTCATGTCCAAATATACCACAATCCTCTATTGGCATGGTATGCCGTTTGCGGCGATCCGGATATGAAACAAAGCCCATCCACCGGCGCCGGCAGCCGCCGGCACTTCGTCAAGCAGGGCCTGCAGGCCGGCATCATCGGCCTTACCGGTACGTCTCTCCTGGCAGCCTGTTCCGGCGGCAAGGGAGAAGAGAAGGAAGTCTCACCGCCCGAGGACCTGATGCAGGAACACGGGTTGCTCAACCGCATCCTGCTGATCTACGACCACGGCCGGCAGACGATCGCGTCCGGCATGTCCCCCGATCTGGCCGCGCTGAATGCATCGGCGGGCATTATCCGCAGCTTTGTCGAAGACTATCATGAAAAGCAGGAGGAAGACTATCTGTTCCCCCGTATGAAGAAAGCGGGCCAGCTCACCGAGCTGGTGGATATCCTCCTTCGTCAGCACAATGCCGGCCGTCGCATCACCGACCAGGTGCTGCAGCTGACAAAGAACCCGGCTCTCGACGACACGGATACACAGCGGCTGGCCAGTTTGCTGACCTCTTTCAATACCATGTACCGCCCGCACGAATCCCGCGAAGACACTGTTCTCTTCCCCGCCTTCCGGAAGCTTGTCTCCCGTCACGAATATGATTCCCTGGGAGAGGAATTTGAAAACAACGAGCGCGAGCATTTCGGCCAGGACGGCTTCGAGACGATGGTCGCCAAGGTTGCCGAAATAGAGAAGCAGCTGGGCATCTACGACCTCAATCAATTTACCCCCACCTAAAACGGCACCCGTGTCCAACTTAAAATTCTGGGTCCTGCTGTTCGCGGCCCTGACCCTGGCGCCCAGCCTGGCTCACGTCCTCCAGATGGGACAGAAAATGGATCTGGGCCCGGACAGCTATCGGATCGCCCAGGTCGTATACCGGGGCTGGGCCTTTACGGGCGTATTTCTCGTTGTGGCGGCATTGCTCAGTCTTGTCTACTGGCTGCAGCTGCAGCGTGATCATCGGCCTTATGGGGCGGTCGCCGTCGCCTTTCTCTGCTATGTGGTTTCGCTTGTCGATTTCTTCCTCTTTACCTACCCGGTCAACCGTGTCACGCGGAACTGGATCGACCTGCCGCCGAACTGGGCGCAGCTGCGTATCCAGTGGGAATACTCGCATGCTTTTGCCGCGCTGCTCGAGCTGACGGCGTTTGTTCTGCTCACATGGAAGATCACGCGGGTAAGAAAATAGCCCGCTACTTATTTCTTGAGGTTCCTGGCTATGTGATCAGCTTCCCGGGACGTACAATCCCCTTACTCTTTCCAATCGTTCGTCGCTGTCTGTCGGATGCTCGTCATGGTCAAAACAAAAGACGGCAAAGTCCGCTGTCTTAGGGATATTTTTGTAGGTCTCCGAGCTTGTAAAGTCGAGCAGGCATTCACAAAATGTCACCTGCAGGTTTTCAACATAGTCCCTGTATGCATTATAGCTGATCGCATTGAGCTCGTCATAGGTCTTGTCGACCTCTTCCCGCGTCATGACGTCCAGACTATCAAAGACCGCATACTCCCAGTCGCCGGTATTGTATCTCAGCTCGCGGATGCCTTCGGCCGACTGGTAGCGGTGGGCGTATTTTCCGTTGTGGTACTGGAGCAGCGTTTTCTGAAACTCGGCTTCTGTATTGAAGCAGAGCCGTATCTCGGCCTCAGACGCGGTGCAGTCGTAGGCGAATGCATAAAATTCGAGGCCGGGGTGGTCGGACAAAAACTTTTCGACCCCGTCGATCGTGAAATCAAGTATTTTCTTCTTAATGGCTGGCTTGTCCATAGGATCATTTTGGTTAAAGATAGGCTACTCCGTCCTGAGGCTCTTCACCGGATTGGCAAGCGCAGCCTTTATGGCCAGCAGACTCACGGTCACCAGCGCGATCAGCAGGGCGGCGACGCCTGCGGCTATAAAGACCCACCAGCTGATGGCGATGCGGTAGGCGTAGTCCTCGAGCCAGCGGTGGATCGCCCAGAAGGCCAGCGGCCAGGCGATCAGGTTGGCGATCAGCACCAGGCGGATGAAATGGCGGGACAGCAAAAGGACGATGCTCCGGGCGGAGGCGCCCATGACCTTTCGGATGCCGATCTCCCTGATGCGGCGCTCCGCCGAATAGGAAGCGAGGCCGAAGAGACCCAGACAGGAGATGAAGATGGCCAGCGCCGCCAGTATGCCAACCATCCGGGACACCTGCATATCCGCGCGATATACTTCGGTGAAGTGGTCGTCGAGGAACTGGTATTCCAGTGGATGCTCGGGAAAATTCCTCCTCCATACCGACTCGACAAAGGCCACCGCCTCGCGCGTCTTTCCGGCGCTGAGCTTGACCGACAGCGTCGAGAAGCCCCAGTCCTTCTGGTTCATCAGGAACATGGTCTCGATCTTATAGTGCAGGGAATTGAAGTTGAAATTTTTCGCGATCCCGACAATATAGCCGGCCGAATCAAACCCAAAATTGCGGCCGAGCAGATAAGACATCGGGCGGCCAGGCATGTCTTTCAGCAGCTCGCTGGCCAGCGCCTCGTTGATGATGTATTCGCGTCCATTGGCCTGCTGTTCGTGTGAAAAGTCCCGGCCCGCGGCCAGCGGTATCTGGTAGAGGCGGAGGTAGTCGGGGTCTACGATCAGCCTTGTCGAGGTCAGCTGGCGCAGCGGCCCGTCGCCCCTGAACCCTATGCCGGACTGATCGAGATGGCTGCCCAGCTCGTCCTGCGCGCCGGTCACGCTTCTGACCAGCGAGCTCGCGGTAAGTTGCTCTTTGAGCAGCGTAAATTTTTGGGACGTCACCCGGTCGAGCCGGATGTTCAGCACCTGGTCGCGGCTAAAGCCCGGATCCTTATCCCGCATATAGGTCAGCTGACGGAAAACAAAGACGGTAGCGATAATAAGAAAGATCGCGCTGCTGAACTGCCCGACGACCAGGACATTCCGGAGGAAGCCCTTGTTCTTTCCGATCTGGGGCAGCCCCTTCAGCACTTTCACGGGCTGAAAAGAAGAAAGATAGACGGCGGGATAGAGTCCCGACAAAAAGCCTACGGCGATGGTGCCGAGCAGCACGACGAGGGGTATCCATTTCTGCTGGAAGAGGATGGTCTGCAGCGAACGCTGGCTCAGCGCGTTCACTGAAGGAAGGACCAGCGAGACGAGCCCGAGGGCAAGGATCAGCGAAAGCAGCGAGAGCAGTATCGTCTCGCTGAGGAACTGCACTCCCAGCTGCATGCGCAGCGCCCCGACGGACTTACGGATGCCCACCTCCCGCGCCCGCTCAGCCGAACGGGCCGTGCTGAGGTTCATAAAATTGATGCCCGCGATGGAGAGAACGATCAGCGCGATCACGGTGAAGATATTGGTATAGCTCTTGTCGAACTTCTGGTAGTTGATGTAGTCGAGGCCAATTTCCGCGGCGCCTGCGTGGACGTCTTTCAGAGGAAGGAGGAAGAGCTCATAGAATTTCCAGCCGTCGCCTCTTGCCTCCATATGGCGCTTTAAGTAGTCCGGGAATTTCTTTTCCAGTGCCGCTATGTTGGTATTAGGCGCCAGCTCGAAATAGGTGTTCAGCCCGTTGCTGCCCCAACTGTCCATCCAGTCGGGCTTGATAAATGTGTTGAAGGAGATAAGCGCGTCGAACTGCAGCTGCGAGTTCTCCGGCACGTCGGCGAGCACGCCTGTGACGGTATACAGGACGGTGTCCGTCGAATAGTGGCTGATCGTCTTGCCCACGGGGTCTTCGTCGCCGAAGAGCTTGCGGGCGGCCGACTGCGTTAGGGCGATGCTATTGGGCTTTAACAAGGCCGTCGCCCGGTCGCCTTTCAGCAACGGAAAATCGAACATGGCAAGGAAACTCGTGTCGACGTAAAATGCCTGCGGCAGGAAAAGCCTTTTGTCTTTATTGGTCAGCTGGTATTTGCTGTCCCAGCGGACGCGTGTAAAGTTGCGGACCTCCGGGAACTCTGCTTTTATCGTCGGCCCCATGGGGAACATCGACAGGGCCACTTTCTGGGAAGCCACCATCCCCGGGAATTTCTGCACTTCGTTGAGCCGGTAGATATTTTTTTTGTGCATCCGGTCAAAGCTCTGCTCATAAAAGACGAAGAGCATGATCACGATACAGGCCGCCATGCCGATGGCCAGGCCCAGGATATTGATGATCGAATAGACCCTGTTCTTGCGAAGGTTGCGCCAGGCGGTCTTGAAGTAGTTCCTGAACATAGGTAGAAGTTTTGAAGTGCAGTGGGGTTACAACCAGAAAAATGCCGGTTTGCCGCCGTACTCCTAATCAAATAGTTGACGTGTCGGGCCCCGGGACGGGTGTCCGGTTTCGATACAGTCGGTGTTCAGTTTTACAGCCACGCCGGATTATTTAAACCGTGCCAATAGTCGTTCGGCGGCCATCTCCCAGGCGGCATGCGTCCCTTTCTCTTTGATCTCCTTCCCGGCCTGTTCGTTCATACCGTTGGGTGTTGCCGCGTGCTGCGCCAGCGCCGAAAAATCGATCGGCGACGAACGCTGAGCCATATACGAGAGTGACTGAAACATGTCCGCGATATAGGTATTGGCGACCGTCTCGTCCACGCCGTGCGACACAGTCCACGCGCTGAGACTGCCCAGCAGATCGTAAAAAGGAGTGATCAATCCCGTCAGGGTCCATATGGCGTGCAGCTGATCTTCGTCGGCGACAGGCAGTGGCTGACCGATATAGCCGAACAATTCCGTCACGGCGGCAGGCGCGTGGAACAGGGGTATCGGACAATTGTGTTCCATCACCGTTGGCAGGGGGATGGCCCGGCAGACGATGCCAGCAGGCTGCACGACTGCCGAGAGCCCGGCATATTTCAGCAGCGGGATCAGCGAGACGACGGTATGACGGGGCTGAAAGGACAGGGTCTGCAGCACTTCCACGGCCACGGCCGGTCGAAGAGCGATCACCACGATATCGCTGTGGTCGAGGACGTCCTGGTTGGAGCTTAGCCGGCGGACATTGGGATATTTCGCGGCGAGATGGGTGGAGAGTGTTTCGTTGCGGGGGGATAGGACGATCTCCAGTCCCGCGGCCTTTGAAGTATTCAGGCCTTCGATGACGGCCGATGCGATCTTTCCAATACCAATAAATCCAATTTTCATGACGGCAAGATAATCCATAAATACTTAGATTTAATCTATGAACAATGACATCAGCTGGTTGCGGTCACTGGTCTGCCTGCTGGCCGGCGTGGCCCTTATTATTTTGCTGACGACCCGGTACAAGGTACACGCCTTTTTTGCGCTGCTCATCTCCTGCGCCGTGGTCGGTCTGGGAGTAGGACTTTCGCCGGACAGCGTCATCTCTACGGCCAAAGATGGCTTTGGGAATATCATGAGATCGCTGGGCTTTATCATCGTCCTGGGGACGACCTTAGGCGTTCTGCTGGAGCATACCGGGGCAACGCGCGTCATGGCGGGCTATATCCTGCGCCGGACGGGCGAACGCCGCGCGTCGCTGGCCATGAGCATCACCGGCTTCATCGTCGGCCTGCCCATCTTCTGCGATTCGGGATTTATCGTGCTCAGCGGGCTTAATAAAAGTCTGGCCCGCCGCAGTCACACGCCCATGGTCGTCATGTCGGCGTCCCTGGCTACCGGCCTCTATTCGGTGCACTGTCTTATTCCGCCGCATCCCGGCGCCGCTGCTGCAGCGGGCGTCATTGGCGTAGAGTTCAGCAGACTGATACTCTATGGAATTATCGTGGCCATACCTGCCGCTATCGCCGGGTATGTGTGGGCCCGGTTTGCGGGACGCGGGGCTTCGGTGGAGACGGACGAGGCCCTGGAGGACGACGCAACCGGCCAACAGGCGGTGCAACGGACAGCCAAGGGGCAAGAGAGGAGCAGCCCGGGTGAAGCCGGCGGCGGGTCCGGTCCCTCGGTCATCACCGCCTTCCTGCCTGTAGTCATCCCCATCACCCTTATCGGGCTGCGAGCCTTCTTTTCTATCGGGAACACCCATCCATCTCCCACCCTTTCCTTCTTTCTCGCCCTGGGCGACCCGGTCGTCGCGCTGTTCATCGGGGTCCTGCTTGCCTTCTCCGGCGGTCGCGAGTGGAAGCGGCATCACCTCGGCAGCCTGCTGAACGACGCAGTGGAAAAAGCGGGCAGCATACTTGTCATCATCGGCGCGGGTGGAGCATTTGGCGCCATCCTCGCCGCCACAAAAATGGGCGACCAGCTGAGCGTATCCCTGCCGCTGTCGAGTCTTGGCATCTTCTTCCCTTTCCTGCTGACGGCCTCGCTGAAGACGGCCCAGGGATCTTCGACTGTCGCCATTATTACCGCCTCTTCGATCGTCAAACCCCTGCTGCCCGCACTGGGACTGGCTACCGGCAATGGTCCGCTGCTCTGCGTGCTGTCGATGGGCGCGGGCTCGATGCTGCTATCGCACGCGAACGACGCCTATTTCTGGGTCATCACCCGGCTATCCGGCCTCGGGCTGAAGGCCATGCTAAAGACATATACCCCGGCGACCGCGCTCATGGGAGTTATCGCCTACGCCGCCGTCTATATCCTGTCACGCCTGATCGGGTAAACTGTCAAGTTAACGGTTAAAATCGGAGCGGTAAAAGTCAAGAAATGAAAAGTCACGCTGGGTCGCAAGACCTATTTTTATAGTATGAAACACCTCACCTTAACATTGCTTGTCCTTTTTTACTTTGTCGGCGCGGTTAATGCGCAAAGCACCGCAGCGACAGCGCAGGACGCGCCCGGCAATGCGGCACCCGCCCTGGGCAACCTGGCCATCGTGGCGACAGCCACCAGCAGCGGCCGGGCCAACTATATCGTAACGACGCTGAATGATGGGCAGACGCCGACCCCACCGGGCAACTCCCGATTCCTACGTCCCCAGCCCCGCTTCGCTAACCAGTGGGTCCAGTACGAATGGAAACAGCCCATCAGCACCCACGAGGTTGCCGTTTTCTGGTGGGACTATACCAAACATGCGACCCTGCCGGAAGCCTATCATATCGAATACTGGGACGGCGGCAGCTGGCAGCCCGTAAAGAACGCTACCGGCCTTGGTCTCCAGAATAACCAGTACAACACAACCAGCTTCGACGAGATAAAGACCACCCGTCTCCGCCTAATGATGGATAGCAGCGACCGATATATCTCGACACTGGTGGAATGGAAGGTCATCGAATCAAAAAATTCACCCGACATCGCCCCCATCGTCTATGCGGGAGACGATCGGGATGTCATGCTGGACGGAAAGACCTATCTCGCTGCGGCGGTTCGCAGCGTTCACCCCATTACAAAGTCCGGTTGGACAAAGGTTGCCGGACCTGGCGAGGTCAGCTTTAGCGACGCCACTACAAAAGAAGGCACGGCGACCTTTACGAAACCGGGCGAGTATACGCTGAAATTCACCGCATGGCAGGGCGATGCCCAGAGTTCAGCTCCATTAAAAATAAAGGTCGTCACGCCGCCTCCGGCCAAAAGGCTAGATGTGGTCTACACCAAACACTATTCCATCGACAGCCGGCTGTGGAACGACCGCGCCAAGGCCATCATCGTCAACTGGATCCCATTCTGTATCGCACAATGCGAACGAACCGACCTCACCATCGGGGAAGGGGGACTGGATAATTTTATCGAGGCCGCCAAGGCGCTGAGGGGCGAGCCGCACGGCAAGCACAAGGGGTATGTGTTCAGCAACGCCTGGGTGCACCAGACGGTGGAAGCCATGTGCGAGGCCCTCATGGTCGACCCGAAGGGCGA
>Ga0105239_10002172_pt1 | contig 25207 bp, 22 predicted proteins | sample KBSC44metaG_FD_92761 | JGI IMG/M metagenome (GOLD analysis project Ga0105239, IMG submission 92761) | Corn rhizosphere microbial communities from Kellogg Biological Station, Michigan, USA - KBS C4-4 metaG | ecosystem: Host-associated > Plants > Roots > Rhizosphere > Soil | place: Michigan, USA...
CTGGGGTCAGGCCCCATCTGAGTTAACAGCCATGGGCGGGCCGGAATTGAGTTGGCCCCGTAAAGTGGAAGTCTGAGGTTCTGGTTTGCCAACGGCTTCTTCAACGAAAAGACGCGCGCCTACCCGCCGCCCGCATCATCGGTATAAGCCCATCAAAATTGGCAAGACGCGAAGGGTCGTGCAGGCGTCGGCGGCTCTTCTGGGGGTGATTGCACTGGTGGTGCTGTGGGCGGTGATCGCCCGTCGGGTGGCGCCGATGTCAAATACGGCACGGGATCATTTTGACGCCATCGTGGTTCTGGGTTATCCGGCCGACGACGACGGGAATCCGACGCCAGAGCAGCTGGCGCGCGTGACAGAAGCGGTTCGAGAGTATGAACGCGGTGTCGCGCCGCGATTGCTGTTTACCGGCGGCGCAGTGGGAAACCACTTTGTTGAGGCGGACGTGATGGCCCGGGTGGCGGCTGCGCAGGGAATTCCGCCATCGGCGATCTTTGTCGAGACAAAAGCGACGGACACAATCGAGAACGCGTGCTTCTCCGCGAGGCTGATGAGCAATCACGGCTGGCGTTCCGCGGAAGTGGTTTCGACCGGGTATCATCTACCGCGGGCGAGCATGATCTTCAGCCGCACTCCGCTGGAGTGGAGGATGCATGCCGCGTCGACCTTGCAGGGAGAAGCAGGACCCAGGGGAACTCCGGTGCTGGAGATTCTGAAGACGATCCGCTATCTGGTGTATGCGAACTGGGCGGAGCGATGCGATACGCAGGGATAGTGGACGGGGTGTCGCTCGCATGGGTGATTTCGCTGCGTCTAACCAGCAGGCTCCGAAAATTGTCCCCGAAAGGTATGGTCCTGTAAGCTTTTGGTGATGCGTCTTACAGTAAGGATATGTCTGTTTTTAGCGGCCTTCGCCGTGGGTCTGCCTGGGGAGGTTTCGCACGCCCAGGGGCAGGTGCAGCGTCCCGCACAAAGTACGGCTCCGCAGACGACGGGCAACGGTACCTATATCGTCGTGGACCCGCTCGCGAACGTGCGTTACGACAACAAGTACGATGTCTCACTGGGGCTGGCATACGACCATATGAAGGCGGGACCGACTCTGCTGCAGGGTTCGAATCTGGGCGGACTGGATTTGTCCGGTTCTTACTGGTTCAGCAGGCACTGGGCAGTGGAAGGCAGCGGGCGAGCTTACCTGGGAACCAGCGGAGCTGCGCCGAATTCGTTCAAGAACGCCAACGGGCAGAACGAGAGCATCCAAGGTCCGTTCGTAGCGCAATATCTTTTTGTGGGCGGTCCGGAGTGGCTGGGGCCGCATAACAAGCACGGTGCGTTGATTGCGCACGCTCTGTTTGGCGGGGCTTACGGGAAGTTTGAGCAGGATCTGCGCGGGCAGCTTCCGTCTCTTGTCGGGTTCTATAACGACCAGATCGCTCCAGCGGCGATTATCGGCGGACATATGGATCTGAACCGCTCTCCCAAGTGGATATTCCGCATTACGCCGGATGCGGTGATTACGCGGTATGGGATCAACTACGGATCGAAGGCGACGCAGACGGATGTAAATTTTGCGATTTCGGTTGGGGCGGAGTACCGGTTCAGCGCGAAGCGCAGGTAGGAAGACCGCAGGAGTTATGGGCTGAGTCGCGGTGCGGCTCAGCCATCGTTTTTTTAGCGGGATCAAGAGTCCGTAAGGGCGAGGTGCTGCAGGTGTTTATCGGCGTGTGGTATTCTTCGCCGTTCAGAGGGGATTCGGATGGAATCGCTCACTGAAAACGCCGTACCGGATAACGGCACATTCGAATCGCGTTGAGAAAATCTCCGGGAAGACATCGCGACAAGGCAGGCTCATACGGACATGAAAGACACTTTGGGTGTTTTGCTTGCGGGCGGAGCCGGAGAAAGGCTGTTCCCGCTAACCCGTGATCGCGCCAAGCCGGCAGTTCCATTTGGCGGCCACTACCGGATCATCGACATTACTCTCTCAAACTGCATCAACTCGGGTTTGCGGCGGGTCTACGTTCTCACGCAATACAAAGCTCTCTCATTGAACCGGCATATCCGCGAGGGGTGGACGGGAATTGTGGCCCAGGAACTGGGCGAGTTCTTCGAACTGATGCCTCCGATGCAGCGGACTGGCACCAACTGGTACATGGGAACCGCGGATGCGGTTTATCAGAATATCTATTCGATCGGCAGCGAGCAGCCGAAGCACATGATCATCCTGAGCGGCGATCACATCTACAAGATGGATTACAGCAAGATGCTCGACTATCACCGCGAGAACAAAGCGGAGGTGACTCTGGCCACGATTCCGGTGGGGCCAGACGAGGTTGCGCGTTTCGGCGTGGTGGATGTGGGGAACACGGGTGAAGTACAGGGATTTCTGGAGAAGCCTGCGAGCACGACGTTCCGCTCGCCGTTCAACCCGGACAAGGTTGAAGCGTCGATGGGCGTCTACATCTTCAATACTGAGATCCTGCTGAAGGCGCTGATTGCCGATGCTGAGGATCCGAATTCGAAGCACGACTTCGGGCACAACATCCTGCCCAATATGCTGGGCAAGAAGAAGATGATGGCGTACAGCTTCGTGGACGAGAACAAGCAGACCGCCCTGTACTGGCGGGATGTGGGAACGCTCGACTCGTACTACGAAGCAAACATGGATCTCTGCTCGGTAACTCCGATTTTCAATCTGTATGACAAGAGCTGGCCGATCCGGACGCGCGTGCGGCAATACCCGCCGGCGAAGTTCGTTTTCGGAGAGCCGGGACGTACGGGCATGGCGATGAACTCGATCATTACGGCCGGCGTGATCGTCTCGGGCGGTACAGTTTCGAACTCAGTGCTCTCGCAGGATGTGCGTGTGAATTCCTATTCGGAGATCGATGCGAGCATTATCTTCTCGCACGTTCAGATCGGGCGGCACTGCAGGATACGACGGGCAATTATCGATCGCGATGTGCATATACCGGAGGGCACGGTTATCGGATACGACCCGGTGGAAGATAAGCGGCGGTATTTTGTTACGCCTTCCGGGCTGACGATTGTGACGAGGGATGCTTCGCTATTTGAGAATCCGGTGGAGCCGGAGTTTGGGAATCGGTATTGAAGACTGAGAAACCCGGATGAATGAAGCGGCCTGTAAAAGGGCCGCTTTTTTGCGTATGCATGCTAGCCGCCGGAGGTCCGGGATCGGAGGCTTTTGCGCATGAAGAGGGTGGCCTGCGGGTTGTCGTTGTAGCGGTCGCAACGCTCGTAGCCTCGCTGTTCGTAGAGGGCGATGGCAGGCTTGAGGTCGTCGTAGGTGTCGAGGTAAATCCATTTGAGTTTGAGGGAGCGGGCGTGCTGCTCGAGAGCATCGAGGAGCAGGGTGGCAATGCGAAGTCCCCGGGCTGAAGGACGGACGTAGAGGCGCTTACACTCGGCAGCCCGCGGGATGGAGGGCAGGCTGCGGAGCACGACGCAGCCGGCTATATTGTTGTCGAGTCTGGCGAGCCACATAGCGGAGTTGGGCTCGGCGAGCAAGGCCTGCAGGTCGCTTGGTCTGTCGCGCTTTATAACGTGGACGGCTTCGTAGTATTCCTCGAGGATTTCGATTGCGGCGCGGGAGGGTTCGGTGAGCCGCTCGATGAAGACACCTGGCCTGGGTGGGCTGCCGAGGATTGTATGAGCTTGTTTCAGGGAAGCCACGAGGTCTTGGCGTAGCTGCGGTTCCAGGGCACCGAGGAGAGACGAGATCTGGCGATCTGATTTCTCGTTCAGGGAAGAGACAGAGCGTTGACCGATGGGCGAGAGGGAGAGGAGCTTTTCGCGGGCGTCGGAGGTGGAAGCCGACTGGCGAATGAGCTTGCGGCGGGTGAGGGAAGCAAGGACGCGGCTGATGTATCCGCGATCGAGGAAGAGGGTCTCGCGCAGTTCGGATGCGGTGATACGCGGGCGAGATGCGATCTCGTAGAGGATGCGGGCTTGTGTGAGCGAGAACTCGCCGTCGAGGTGGTGTTTGCGAAGGAGCCCAAGCTTTGCGGTGTAAAAGCGATTGAACTCGCGTATCGCGAAGATCTGGGCGGCGAGGCGGGGATCGGCTGCCATGGAGGTTACAATAACGGCAATAGTTGCTTTTAGCAACTATCGGGTTGATGCACTGTCTAACCGCGAATGACGTAAGGTCGCTATTTGCCCTTGTAATCCTGGAATAACTCCGGGAACTGCTGCTTTAATGCACCAATTTTAGGGCGATCGCAAACGAGGATGTACGGGTTGTCGGGATTATGGAGTGCGTAGTCCTGATGGTAGGACTCGGCATCGTAGAAGCCCTTGAGGGGAACGACCAGCGTAACGATCGGCCGTGGAAAGGCTTTGGCTGTGTCGAGTTGAGCGATATAAGCGGCAGCTATGCGGCGCTGGTCTTCGCTGGTGTAGAAGATCGCTGATTGATAGGATGAACCCACGTCTGGGCCTTGCCGGTTGAGCTGCGTAGGATCGTGTGCAACTGAAAAGAAAATGCGCAGAAGCTGTCCGTATGTGATCTTCGACGGATCATAAACGACCTTGACGGACTCTGCGTGGCCGGTAGTTTCCGTGGTGACTTGAGCATAGGAAGCCGTGGTGGCCGAGCCGCCAGAATAGCCGGCAGTGGTATCCAGTACACCTTTCACGCGCTCGAAGACAGACTGAACTCCCCAGAAACATCCGCCAGCAAAGACGGCGGTCTGTTTTCCGGGAGCCTTGGCGAGAGATATGTCGGTAGAAGCGCTGGGCAAGGGGGGCGTGGCCGCTGCATGACAGCCGACGCAAATCACCAGAGACAGCAAAGTCAGGACGAGGATTCTCGGTGGGGAAGAGAGGGGCATTTGAACCTCCAGGCGTTCTGCTCTATGCGCCTAGACAATGGGATGGACCTAATTGTGAAAAGTTACGGTCCGCCAGGAGGGCAATTCTAGTGCCGAGGCGGGAACCGGGCCACAAAATGATGCGTATAGGCCTCCATGGCATGTGCAGGTACATTAAGCTGGAGCGTGGCAGGAGTGATGGCGCCATCCGTGCCCACCTCGTCCGGCAGGAATCGCCTGATGGGGACCCCGGTGCCATCCCGGCGCAAAGATCAGGCCACGCGTCACCCGGCTGAGAGAGCGTCCGGATACGTCCCGGCCGCGGAGACCTCGCGCAAGCTGGGCGAGACGCCACGAATGCCGGTTACCCGTCATGGTCAGGAATCTAGAACGATGATGCCGGACGCAATGGAGATCGACTGGTCGCAGGTCGTCCGCCGCTGCATGGACGGGGATTCCGGTGCCTGGGCTGACCTGGTTCGCACCCATCATCGGCGGGTGTACGGGCTCTGTTATCGCTTTACAGGGAATCCTGCTGACGCGGAAGATCTTACGCAGGATGTCTTCCTGAAGATTTATTCCAATCTCTCCAGTTTTGATACGGCGCGTGGCAGCCTGCAGGTCTGGATTACCACGATGACCCGGAACCTGCTGGTGGACAACTTCCGCCGGACCCGCAACCAAAGGAATACAGACTCGCTCGATGCGGGGTGGGATGAGACGGATGAGTTGAGGCCGATAGACCGCTTGCAGGCGAGCGGAGCCTCCCCGCATGACAAGGCTGCGCAGAAGGAACTGGCCAAGATGGTACAGGGGGCCTTGGCTAAGGTCTCTGTGGAGTTGCGCGAGGCAGTGATATTAAGGGACTTGCAGGACATGGATTACAAGGAAATAGCCCAGGTGCTGGGCATACCGGAGGGGACGGTTAAATCCCGCATAAGCAGGGGCCGCGCGGAACTTGCGAGGCTCCTGGAACGTAGTAAGCGGGAGGTGATGTGATGGCAGACCGCGGAAACATTCCGAACTCTCCAGCCTGCGGGCAGTGGGAAACGCTGCTGGCGGATGCTCTGGACGGGCTGCTGCAGCCGGAGGATGAAGCGACCTTCTCCTCACACATGGCTTCCTGCGCGGCTTGCACGGCGCTGTTTGAGGAGGCGCGACAGGGGCGGGAGTGGCTGGAGTTTCTAAGCCCGGAACCAGAGGTCCCGGAGGGTCTCCTGGATAAGATCCTCGCGCAGACCGGGCCGGGACACACATCCGAGTACAAGCTGGCTACGGCAGGCAACGTGGTCACGATGCCGATACCAGCATGGCAGAAGCCGGGCCTGATGGGGCGGGTACGGCGGTTTGCCGAGCCACGGCTGCTGATGACGGCGGCGATGGCATTCTTCTCGATCGCACTCACGATGAATATGACGGGCGTGCGGCTCACGGATTTCCGGCTGTCGAATCTGAGGCCCAGCGCGGTGCGTTCTTTCATGGAGCGCCGGCTGACGATGGCTTCGACGCCAATCATTCGCTACTACGATCATCTGCGGCTGGTATACGAGGTTGAGTCGCGCGTGAAGGAGATGCGCCGCAACAGCCAGCTTCAGCAGCAACAGAATCGGACTCAGCCAGCACCGGGAGAGTCAAAGCAAAACCCTAATCGGAAAGACGGCGGGTCCCGCGTCGATCCGCCGCAGCAAAGTGGGGCACCAGCGCTTAAGGACTCGGATTATCTGGAAACTTCCGTTACGCTTCACGACCGGCAACTCAGCCCGATCACAGAGCAATGTGGTCTGGCCCATCAATCCGCGCATTCCCGCGGCTTCTTGCAACCCGGTTACGACACGGCAGTACGGGAAGGGAGCACAGTATGGACTGCGTAAATCATCAAGGGGTGGCAGCAACAGCGTATTGCCAGAACTGCGGGAAACCGCTCTGCGCAACGTGCGTTCGCAATGCCGGCAACGGACAGATTCTCTGCGAGCCATGCGTGATGGCGTGGCAGAGCGTGCAGCAGCCATTTGTTGTGCAGGCGGGCGGACCGAATCCTTCGGTGGCGGCTGTGCTCGGAATTATTCCTGGCGTAGGCGCGATGTACAACGCGCAGTACTTCAAAGGGTTGATTCACGTTGTGATCTTCGTGGTGATCATCAGCATTACGACTCACTACGGCTTGTTCGGACTGTTTATTCCTGCTTGGGTGCTCTATCAATCGTTTGAGGCTTTCCACACGGCGAAGGCGATTCGAGATGGTCAACCGCTGCCGGATCCGCTGGGGCTGAACGAGGTGGGGAACTGGCTGAATCTGGGTGGGCCGCAGGCAGGACAGCGGCCGGGTGCGCCGGGACAGCCGGGTGGGCCGGTGAATCCTACGGGGGCCGGGCCTGGTGCTGCACCGGGTGCGGGCGGGTATCAGCAGGTGCCGTACGCGCAATATCAAGCGGCATATGCTCCGCCGCCAGGATTTGTAGATCCTGCGGTGCCGCCACCGCCGCCTGTTCCTCCGGTGTTCTGGAAGCGTAAGGAACCAATTGGGGCTCTGATCCTGATCGGATTTGGATTGCTGCTGCTCTTGAACCAGCTTGGATTCCTCGCAGAGCGAGTGATTCACATTCTGTGGCCGTTGATCTTTATCGCGATTGGTGTGTGGCTGGTGATCCGCCGGATTGGGGATACACCACAGATTCCGCCGCAGGGGCCGGGAAGTGGAACGCAGGGAGGCGCGCAATGAACCGCTACATCTTGATAAGACGTTTACGAGGGCCGGCGATTCTGTTGCTGCTGGGAATCATTGCGCTGCTGCATGAGTCTGGACTAGTCGAGTTCTGGAGCCTGTTCTTTCCCTTGCTGCTGATTCTGATTGGCGTGCTGAAGCTTGCGGAGCGTGCAGCCCTGGCGGCGGCAGGAGACGAAGTTCCTTATCCAGGATCACCGTATCCATATGGAGCCTCCGCCCCGGCAGCGGGTGTTGTGCAGCCGCAGGCGAGTGCTTCGATCGTGCCGACAGCTACGCAGGATTACAGGGGTCCGGAAGGGGGGCAGTCATGAGCAGCGTTCCTCCACCGAATATTCCTCCGGGCGGTTACGATCCGCGGACGCAATGGCGGGTCTATCGCGAGCAGCAAAGAGCGGCCTGGCGCGCACAGCGTGACGCATGGAAGGCGCAGCAGTACGCGTACAAGGCGAAGTATCAGCAAGCGTATGGACCGCGTGTTCCTTCGGTGGTCGGTCCGCTGATCCTGGTTGCGATTGGCGTGGTGTGGCTGCTGATTTACTCCGGGCACATCACCGCATCGAGCTTCTGGGGCTGGTACGGAAAATGGTGGCCGCTGATGCTGATCGCGGCTGGACTGGCTTTGCTGGCAGAGTGGGCACTGGATTTGCGCCGCGACACGCCAGTCAGGCGCGGGACGGGCTTTGTCGGAGTGCTGGTGTTGCTGGCGGTTCTGGGATTCGCGGCGTCTGGGTGGACGCGTGGCTACTGGGGAAACTGGAAGGGCGACTGGGGCGATCACGACGACTTCTTCAACATGTTTGGGCAGCCGCAACATGATCTGGATCAGCAGCTGCAGAGCGTTCAGATTCCCGAGAATGCTAGCGTGCAGATCGAGAATCCACGCGGCGATGTGAGCATCACCGCGGGAGATTCGTCGAATATCGAAGTGCAGGCTCACCAGGTTGCGTTTGCAAGCTCGGATGAGGAAGCAAAGAAGATTTTCGATGCGGAGCAGGCACGTGTCACGGTGAGCGGGAGCGCCGTGCTGGTCAAGTCCGATGGAAACAACAAGGGCCGCATGAACCTGACGATCACGGTTCCGAAGTCGGCGCATGTGAGCGTGCATTCCGGGCATGGGGATGTAACGGCAGCCAATCTGAATGGCGGAGTCAATATCAGCTCGACCCATGGCGATGTGCACCTGAGCGTGATCAAGGGTTCGGTGCAGGTACATTTTTCGAACGACAGAGGTGACTTCTCAGCGCACCAGGTTGATGGGGATATCACGGCAGAAGGAAACTGCAACGATCTGACCCTTTCTGAAGTTACCGGTAAGGTGTCGATCAATGGAGAGCTCTTCGGCGATGTTCACATGGAGACTGTGAACGGGCCGGTGCATGTGCACACGTCTGTTACTGAATTGGATGTGGCGTCGTTGCCGGGCGATCTTACGTTGAACTCGGACAATCTGCGGGTTACGCAATCCAAGGGACAGGTGCGGGTGATTACGCACTCGAAGGACGTCGATCTGACGCAGGTTTTTGGCGACACGTACGTCGAGGATCGCGACGGGCGGATTGCCATAGAGCCGGCGGGCAGCTACGTTGTCGAAGCGAAGAATCGCAAGGGCGATGTGGAGTTGCGGCTGCCACCGAACGCGCGGGCTTCTCTGACCGGGAATACGCGCAACGGCGACGTGGTGTCGGATTTCCCGCTGGCTATCAGCGGTGACGAGAGCAAGACGGTAAGCGGCACGATCGGAGCGGGCGGGCCCAAAGTGACGCTCGAGGCAGAGAATGGCGATATCCATATCAAGCGGGGAGATGAAGCTCCGCCTGCACCTCCGGCGGCGGCGGCTATGCCGGCCTCTCCGAATGCGCCGCATTTGAAGGCGCCGAAGGTTCCAGTGGCGCCACCTGTAACGCAGTAGAGGCAGGGGACGAGGGAACAAGGGAACGAGGGAACCAAAAAAGCGGACGAGGGAACTAGGTTACGAGTGGCGAGGAGGTGCGGACTTGATCCGCACCTCTTTTCGTTCTGGCCGGAAGAGTGGAATTCTATTCGGTGCGGAGGGCTTGCATCGGGTCAAGGCGTGAGGCGCGCCAGGCCGGGAGCATGCAGGCCAGGGTGGCAACGGCAAGAAGCACAGCTGCGACCGACGCAAACACCATCGGATCGAGCGGCTCCGTTTGATAGAGCATGGAGCGAATGAGGCGGACCGCGGCTGCGCTGCCTATCAAGCCTAAGAAGAGACCGAGGAGAGCGGGGCGGATTCCGTCGAAGAGAACCGTGCGCAGCAGCTGGTCGCGGCGGGCTCCGAGTGCGATGCGAAGGCCGAGCTCGGAAGTGCGTTGAGTGACCAGGTAAGTGAGGACTCCGTAGAGACCGGCTGCAGCAAGCACGAGAGCGATCACGGCGAAGGCGAGGATGAGAAGCGAGTCGAATTGAGAATCGACTGTGGACTTTGCGATGGCTTCGCGCAGGGTGCCAACGCCGGAGACGGGAAGATCCGGATCGAGTGCTCCGATGATTTTCTGGATGGGCATGGCGAAGGAAGAAACGTTTGCGGGCGACTTCACAACCAGAGCGACGTTCACCCAGTCGTTGCCGAAGACAGGCCAGTACATCTGCCCCATGATGGGCTCGGTGATGTTCCATCGCGTATCGCCAACGACACCGATGACTTCGCCCACTCTGCCGTTGAAACCCAGCTTGAGATGTTTCCCGATGGGGTCTTCCCCGGGGAAGCACATCTCAGCCGCCTTTTGACTGATCACTACGACGTTGGCGCGATCGAAGCGCTCGTCCTGTGTGAAGACGCGGCCGCGGAGGAGCGGAAGATGGATCGCTGCGAAGTAGCCTGGATCCGCTCCGCGGTTCTGGAGATCGAGGCCGGTTCCCTTGGGAAGGGGAGGATGTTCGACCACACTCACTAGGTCGTCGCCTCCATAACCCTGACCCGGAGCAGCATTGACCAGGCCAGCGGATTGCACGCCGGGTATGGCTCGCACCTGCGACAACACATTCTCGAAGAAGGCCACCCGCTGGACTGCAGTTTTGTAACGCGCTTCGGGTAGACCGAAGTGGAGGGTTAGGACATTGTCGACCGGCACGCCGAGATCGGTTGTTCGCAGGCGCTGATAGCTCTTGAGCAGCAGTCCTGCCCCGATGAGGAGGACAACCGTGAGCGAGACTTCGAGGACCAAGAGTGTTCGGCGGAGACCTGCACGCGCGCGGCTGCCGGCCATACTGCGCGAAGAATCCTGCAATCCGCTGAGGACGTCATTGAGCTTGGAGCTGAAGGCGCTGATGAGACCTGCAAAGAGTGCGGTTACCGCGACAGCAAGAATGACGAATCCGATCTCCACGGCACCGATGTGAATGGCTTCAATCCGGTTCATATCGTCCCGGGTCTTCATAAGCCACTGGAGAGCGGCCCATGCGAGAGCGAGTCCAATCGCGCCGCCGGCAACGGAGAGAAGAAGGCTTTCGATGATGCGTTCGCGCATGATGCGTAGCCATCCGCCACCGAGTGCAACGCGGATAGCAAGCTCTTTGCGGCGAGAAGCGATTCTGGCAACAAGCAGGCTGGCTACATTCATGGATGCAATCAGAAGGACGCAACCAGTGGCTGCGAGCAGCGCGTACAACGGCGTTTTGTAGTCCTGTACCGCGTCGTCAAGCAGGGAACGACCGATGACCGAATCGTGAACCGCAGGGCCGGGATGTCCAGCTTTGATCTGCTGCTGAACCCCCTGGAGCCGCGCGACAAGAGCCTGAAGCGAGGTTCCGGCGTGAAGCCGGGCAATGCCGATGGCTTCGTGATCTTCAAAGGTGGTCATCAAGGCTGGCGGAAATTCGTGCGCGATGGGAGTCCAGACCTGGGCAGTGTTGCCCCCGAATGCGCCGGAGTATACGAATGACTCGGGCATGACGCCGATGACGGTGTATGGCCTTGCATCGAGCCAAATCTTTCTTCCGATGATCGAAGGGTCGCCTGCATAACGGCGCCGCCAGAATGAGCCTGAGAGGATGACGGAGGCTTCTGCGCTGGGAACATCATCGCTGGGACCGAAGGAACGGCCGAGCGCCGGGTTGACTCCGAGGATAGAAAAGAAATTCCACGAGCACATGGTGGCCTCAATTTTTTCTGGCAGCTTTCCTCCGTCGGCAGAGACGCTGTAGCCCTGGAACGGCGAGACCATCGCCATGTCTGCAACGCCCTGCGAGGCACGCTGCCACTCTGAAAAGCTTCCCGCGTCTACGGGCATGTGAGCATGCGCGTTGCCGCCTGACTCATGCTCATAGATGGAGACGAGCTGGTCGGGATCGGGATACGGTAGAGGATTCAGAAGGACGCGATGAACCAGCGTGAAGAGCGCGAGGTTGGATCCGATGCCGAGAGCGATGATGAAGACGGCGATGGAAGTGAATCCGGGCGTGCGGGCAAGGGAGCGCGCGACATATTTAGTATCGCGAGTCAGGGAGTCCAGCCATCCGCCTGTCCACGCGTCGCGTGTCTGATCGCGGAGCAGTGCGGGGTTTCCAAACTTTCGGAGAGCCGCGGAGCGAGCATCTTCCGGCGACATCCCAGCGGAGATGTTCTCTTCGATCTGGCGCTCGAGGTGATAGCGAATCTCGTCATCGAGGTGGGACGAGGCGTGGCTGCGCCGGAAGACGGATACAAGAGTCATTCGAAGTTTTGAGAAGAGACGCATCGGAATCTCCATGAGGATGTCGGGAATCTAGGCTTCGCCCACCACGAGGTTGATGGCGGCGGAGAGGCGGTTCCAGTTGGCGGCTTCCTTTTCGAGCTGCGATCGGCCGGCAGCGGTGAGGGCGTAAAACTTGGCCTGACGGCCGGTTTCGCTCTCAGCCCATTTGGCTTTGATCCACCCCTGCTGCTCGAGGCGGTGCAGGGCGGGATAGAGGGAGCCCTGCTGGATCTGAAGCACCTCGCCGGAAAGTTGTTGAATGCGCTTGGCGATGGCCCATCCATGCAGGGGTTCGAGAAGCAAGGTCTTAAGGATCAGGAGGTCGAGGGTACCTTGAAGGAGGTCGCTGGGTTTGCCCATGCCTAGATTATCTACAAGTGGAATTGTAGATAGTCAAGGTATGTGTGACGAACGCTGCACTACGTCCAGCGGCACCTTTCGATGAGAGCCGGAAGAAACGGAAGGCCATTGGCGGTGTCTATCTACTTGCCGGGCGTGTGCTCTTCGGGTATATGCTCCAAGCACTGCAGGACACGGGAGAGACAGATATGAGGCAGACACCGATCCGGGTCATTACGGTTGAGAGGGAATACGGGTCTCGGGGTGGGGAGTTTGCGCATGATCTCGCAGAGAGGTTAGGGTGGCGACTCCTGGACTCGGAGCTGGTATGTGCGGCGGCGCGGCGGGCGGGAGTGACACCGGAGCTGGCGGCGAAGTATGATGAGCGGCTCGATCCGTGGTACTACCGATACGGAAAAGTGTTCTGGCACGACACGGCTTATCAGATGACCGGGCTGTCAGAGGACCAGGTATTCGATTCAGAGCGGATGTTGACGCTTATCCGGCAGGAGATCCTGGAGGCGGCGAAGGCCGGGAACTGCGTGCTGGTCGGACGCGGTGCTGCCTGCGCACTTGCATGCCAGCCGGGATGCTTCCATGTATTTGTCTACGCGACAGCGAAGTCGAAGCGAGACTGGTTTGCGCAGGCGTTTCCGAAAGAAGCACAACACGCGGAACAGAGGCTCGCGGAGCACGACAAGCGGCGCGCAGCGGTGATCAGGAAGTTCTATCAGCAGGAATGGTGCGCGCGCGGGCTTTATCACATGCTCTTGAATTCGGCCATGGGAATGGACGCGATGATTGCGTCCGTAGCAGGAGCGGCAGAACTGGAGATCGCGCAGCCTGTGGGAGCGGGGAGTTCGATCGGGTCAGTAGCCAACTGCTAGATTTCGATGCGGGGCACGCGTGGGCCGATTCCAGTGAGGATTTCCCAAGGGATAGTTCCCGCGGCGCGAGCATGATCAAATGCCGAGATCGACTCCTCACCCTGCTGTCCGATGAGGACTACTTCATCTCCCGGAACGACATCCGGAATTTCTGTTACGTCGATTACGGTCTGGTCCATGCTGATGCGGCCGACGACCGGAGCGCGTTGACCGCGGACGAGCAGAGAGAAGCGGTTGCCGAGTTTGCGGTCAAGTCCATCAGCATACCCAACAGCGATCAGCGCGAGGCGCATAGGTTCCGTGGCGACGAAGGTTCCGTTGTAGCCGACTGCGGCGTCCGGCTCAACGGAGTGTACGCTGACGACTTGTGATTTCCAGGTCAGCACCGGACGGAGAGCGACGCGGGCCTGGCCGAGCGAGATGGGCTCGGCTGCGGCGAACTTCGGATCGAATTCCGGTACGAGTCCGTAGAGCGCCAGACCCGGGCGAATGAGAGATTTCATCTCGAAGCGTTCCGCCAGCTTCGCTATTGCAACTGCCTGTCCGCCGAGAAACGCGGCGGAGTTGCCGACGTTCAGAATGCCGGGGTGGATGCCGGAGGACTTGATGGTGATCAGAGCGTCGTTCAGCCGGGAGAGCTGATCTTCAGTGACGCGGCCATCCGCTTCGTCCGCGGCGAAGAGATGGGTCATGACTCCTTCGAATCGTAACGGGAAGTCGCGACGGAAACGTGCGAGCAGAGGAGCGATGGAGCCTGGTTGGACACCCTGGCGGTTCATTCCGGTGTCGATTTCGAGATGTACGGAGATCGATCGGACGCCGAGAGAACGCGCGGCTTCTTCAAGGACATCGAACTGCCACGAATCCCACACGACCGCAGTGAGCTTGTTGCGGACTACTTCTTCGCCCTGATGCGGAAAGACGCCGCTGATGACAAGGATGCGGGCATCGGGACATAGGCGGCGTGCTTCGATACCCTCTTCTACGCTGGTGACGCCGAGCCAATTGATTCCCGTACGAACTGCGGCGGGCCCGCAAAGCGCCAGCGAGTGCCCATAGGCGTTGGCCTTGACGATGGCGAGGAGGTCGACGTGCGGACTCGCGAGTCTGGAGAGAAGACGGCAGTTGTCTTCGAAAGCGCGAGTGGAGACTTCGACCCAGCAGGGGCGGGTTTGCAGAAAGCTGCTCAAGTAATCAGTCTAGGTCAAGGTGAGAGCGGAGGTATCGCATTGAGTGATTCGAGCAGTTTGCTATTCAGCTACCTGGGCGAGTTGCGATTCCGTGGGAGCCGAGGTGAACAGACTTACCAAGATGAGTGACGCGACAGCGGCAAAGAGAGCGGGAAAGATGGCGTCACGATCAGCGATGATTTTTGGGAAAAGGTTCTTGACTCCGGGCAGGTCCCACGCAAGGGTGACGACGGTTCCGCTGGCGATGGCGGCGACCGCTCCCCAGGCGGTGACGCGTTTTGAATAGAAGGCGGCGAGGACCACGGGAGTGAGAGCGGCGGAGTAGATGGTGTAGGCCCAAAGCATTTTCTGAAGAATGCTCTCGGCATAGATGGCTTGGTACAGAGCCCAACATCCGAGGAGCACGACAGCAAGACGCGAAACGATGAGAACGCGTTTGTTGGAGGCGTCGGGCGCCATGTAGCGGACAAAGACATCGTTCACGAGATTGGTTGCGGGAGAAAAGAGATAGTTCGACGCGGTAGAGATGACCTTGGCGAATACCGCTCCGAGGAGAAGTGCGCCAAGAACTGCCGGGAGACCATGGCGGGCGGTATAGGGAATGATTTCACGCGGGTGGAGAGCGACTTCACCGGTGGGATATAGCGCTCGACCGAAGACCGCGATTGCGACGATAAGGGTCTCGAGAACAAGAGTTCCGATGATCCAGCCGATGACGGAATTGCGCGCGTCCTTTTCGCTCTTTGCGGAGAAGAATTTCTGGTACATCACCTGGTTGCCGAGCATAAGAAGCATCGTGGGAACGAGGAATTCGAGCGCACGGACCAGGCCCATCGCCGGCGATTGCATCGCGCCGCTGGAAGAGAGACGGAAATTCCCGAATACCTCGAAGTATTGGGGCGGAAGCGAAGAATGCAAGGCGGACCAGCCGCCTGCCTGGTGGAGCAGGTAGGGTGCGGCGACGATGCAGATGCAGGTGACGAGCGAGCCGATGGCGACATCCATGTAAGCGACTGAGGACATGCCTGCGAGCGCCGTTGTGACGATGACGAAGAAGGCGATGATGTAGGTGCCCAGTTCGGAGGTCACGGTGTCGGGGAAGATGAGGTGCAGGACGTCTCCGCCGCCTTTGAATTGATAGCTGGTGATTCCGACGTAGGCGAATAGGATGGCGAGAGTTCCCAGTACGCGGGCGGTCTGGTTGTAGCGAGCTTCGAGCAGATCGGGCAACGTGAATTGAGCGAATTTGCGAGCGCGCGGAGCGATGAAATAGATGAGAAGGAGGCCTAGCCACCCTCCCGCTGGCTGCCAGAGTGCGGCGAATCCGTTCTTGTAGGCGTTTTCGGCCCCCGCGAAGAGAGAACCAGCGCCGATCCAGGAGGTAAGCAGGGTGAGTACGAGAACAAATGCGGGAAGAGAGCGACCGGCTACGAGATAGTCGGCCTTGGTCTTAACGCGAGTAGCTCGGTAGATTGCGACCGCGAGGAGCACCGCCACGATGATGGCCAGGACTGCGACGTAGAGTTGCGACATGCGGTGATGCTCCTATGCCAAGATGCGTGAACGCTCTTTGGCGGCTGGCCGGTCCATCGAAAGCTGCTCGCCCTTCTCAAGTTCCAGTCAGACATTAACCGATTGGTGGAATGAGGTTTGGGGGCCGCGAGCTGGGCTGATTCCGGTCTGCGAGCAGTGTAAAGGACGTGGGTGGAAGAATTCGCCTTTGAATTTGACCGAGGGGTGAGGCGTTGCTAGACTGTGAATGCGGGGTGGAGCAGCCCGGTAGCTCGTTGGGCTCATAACCCAAAGGTCGCTGGTTCAAATCCAGCCCCCGCAACCATTCCAACCTTTGATTATGAGGGATTAGAAAAGGCCGCCGCGTGAGCGGCCTTTTTTATTTTGGCTTAAATGTCCGTGAACTGTCCGTGAGTGAGCGGAAACAGCTATTGACTTGCCAGGCTTATCACCTGACCGGTTACGGCAGGTCTGGAGAGCTTCAGCTCGGCATCGTGGCTGATATGCTGACTGCATTCCAAACAGCAATAATCTGGCGGACAGAGATGGGTGATCTGAGAGATTGGAAGCAAACTGCATTATGGAGAATTCTTGAATCCAGAATGGATTCTCACGCAGAAGAATGTCGCACAGCCTTGCGATCGCTCATGCCTGATATTCAGGACATCCTCGTCGCTGGAGGAACATCTCAGAAGGATTTCACGCTCCATGATGCTGGGCATTCGTTTCGAGTAGCAGAGCGCATCGTCGAAGTTGCTGGACAGACGATCGAGATTCTTTCCTGTTTCGAGATCACACTCCTTTTGCTTGCAGCTTATCTGCACGACATCGGCATGACGCCCCGCTTTGACCTTGTTAGAAGACACTACGACTACTTGCTTTCAGGTGAGCCAAGCCTTCTTTCTAGCGCTGAAGTTTCTTCTCTTCAGAAATGGCTTGATGACTCCGGACGCCAGCTTGTTCCACCCATTCCGAAAGATCTAGCAGAGCTAGACAGAATCAAAATCGCTCGCGAGGCAACCACTCACTATTGTCGTGAACAACACAATGATTGGAGCGCAGAGTGGATGAAGACTAACTTAGCCAATCAGCGCCTCGGTAGCTATGTGGGATGGGTAGAAGATCTCGTATTGCTATGTCAAAGCCATCACTTCGGATGGGATCGACTGATACATTCTTCGTTCAGAATTCGTCGAGTTGGCAACCCCTCGGATGTCGTGAATCTTCGTTACTTGGCTATGCTCCTGAGGGTGTCCGATATCCTAGATTTTGACCCAGAGCGGACGCCAGAAATCGTCTTGCGGCATCGGGAGATAAGCCCGGATAGCCAGATCTATTGGTGGAGAGATAGAGGGATTTCCATTACCGTAGCCGGCGGAAAGGTTGGTATCACTGCGCGACCATCGTTAGCGAGAATCCATCGAGCCATTGAAGAGGCTGCGGATGGAATAGACAACGAATTGGCCCTGTGCAGGAGGATAGCAGACGATTTTCCTCTAGGCGCGATTCCTGGCGAAGATGCGCTCCCGTACACGTGGTCACTCAGTACAAGCTGCCACAGGGACATCGAGCCGCGGGAAAGCACATACGAATACATCGATGGTGCGTTTCGCCCCGATACTGAGAAGTTGCTTGCACTCTTGTCCGGAAGCGCACTGTACCAAACCCCCCTGCACGCTGTACGAGAATTGATCCAGAATGCCTTTGATGCAGTGGCAGAGCGGATCGCTTACATCAGGCTGAGCAGTCCGAATCCATCGAGCGTTGAGTTGGGTCATCAGCTCGCAACTCGACATCGAGTGGCTCTGCATCACCACAGCGATGGCGAAGACTCATTCCTCACTTGCACCGACAATGGGATCGGGATGACCAAAGCAATCATCAGAGATCGCGTTCTTGTCTCAGGATCAAGCGCTCGCCACGATGTCCGCGCACTAGACCGTCGATGCGAGAGCGCCGGTTTTGAACTCGGCCGCTCTGGCAAATTCGGAATTGGTGTGCTCAGCTATTTCATGATTGCATCGCAGGTTGAGATTGAAACAGCGCGTGCGCAGGAGGCAAACGATTCCGAATCTGTAAGGTGGTACTTCACGACAGAGGGCGTGGGCACTTTCGGCGAATTGCGAAAGACGGCAGGCAGCAACCCTGGGACAGAAATTCGACTGCGACTTAATCGAGATGTGGCGTCAAACACAATAGAGTGGTACAACAGGCTGCGCGATTACCTTGAACGAACACTGGTCTATTGTCCTTGTGAATTCACCTTGACTTCGTCCTTTCCGCAATGCCCTCCGCTGGAGTTAAAACCAGGCTGGAGCCCAAGAGACCACTCGATTGAGTGTGTGAGACCTTTGCGTAAAAGCAGGGATGCCAGTTATGAGGAAAAGCTGAAACTGCTCTCTAAAACAGAACTTGCGAAGAGGGCAACTGCAGAACTCGAGACGGCAGAGGTAGAAGCTGAGTTAAGAAAATCATTGGAGTGGCAGAGCGTGGAGGGAATCACCTCGGATAAATCGGCACGGTACTTCATATCAATTCCCTATTTCATAATTGAAGGCGGCGCATCGTTGGCATTCTTGCGAGCGCGCCGAAACCCAGCAGGCAAAATTGAAATTCAATCCTTTGCAGGTGGAGTGCTCCTTCGTCCGGCTGGAGAAACCGAAGAGGCCTGGAAGGGCATGGCGGTTGTTCCAAGACACGGCTGGCAAGGGCTCCGCTTGAGGCGGTTCGATATTCCACACTGCTTTGTTCGGATCAACTGGATATCGGACAGAGCTGGGGAAGTGATGGCCAATCGAGAAGAGTTTCACCCAGGAGATCTCACTATTGCCGAAAAAGAAATCGCGACGAGATTCAGAAGTGTTTTAACGCAGTTCTTGGAGGATAACAAGAAATCCGAATTCGCTTGGCTCAATGAGAGACTGGCGAGGGTTCAGAGACCTAAATCGAATTGTCTTTGGCTCCGGCTCGGTCCGTGTAAGGGAAAGGAATCGACGACGTTCGTCTGGGATAAGCCTGCCTTTCCAGTTGTGAGCAGGGCCTCTTTCGGGTATATCGGACCAAATGAGGGTTCTGAGTTGCAGATTGGCGATAAGATGCTTCAGGTGTTGCCACTTGCTGCCGGACCCAGTAATGACGGCAAGTTCAAGGACCACGATGGAATCGGATGGAATACGTCAGGAATGTCGCCTGACCGCATCGCGGGTCAAGGACTTTGGCCGTATGGTTTGGCTCCGATTTGGTTTGGGCTGTCAGGTGAGAGACGTAAAGCAGATAGGCTCGAAAGCCGATTCCCACCTGCGTTGAGCAACGTATGCGGGGCATTTTTCGAATGGTACGCAGGAAACGGGAATCCCGCAACGGTATGGAATTCTGAACACCCCATCGTTAAGCTGGTCAACGAACCTGCTTGGTGCTGGTGTAGGACAGTGTTCGGCAAATCCATAGATCCGGTACCGCACCGGCACGAACTTCTTGAGAACCTCGAGAAAGGGGCCGCATGGCTCCTCAAGTGTGTAGAATCCGATAACAGTGAAATCTGGGACGGACTACGAGACAGAGATCCAGAATTTCTACCATCCTTATTTGGCCAGATTTCAAAGAAAAAAAAGAAGGCGTTTAAAAATGGCACTATCGATTTTTGGGTTCAAGATTCGAACCCTCGCCTTCGGGTGGTTTCCGAATTTATTTGGCGAACGGAGCCCGAGAGAGATCTCAGAGATAAGCTAGCTCCAGATGGAGAAGCTTGGGTCGTCAAGATTGCCCGCGACCATCCCCTTCACGAGGCAAAGAGGCTCCGTCGAGCCCGCAAATAATAGAATCGAATAAATTGGAATTAAAGCTGCGCATTTATAAGCGAAACCTTTGATCTGGATGGGCCTTGTTTCAGATAGGCTTGCGTGCGTACCATGGCTTCCCTGAGGTCGGATTCGCTCACAATGTTGTATCGATCGAAGACCGATCGCGTTTTGTGCCCGCTGATTGTCATGGCTACCCGCTCAGGAACGCCCGCACGGACCATGTTCCGAACAGCCGTCCGGCGGAAGTCATGGAAGATGCGCCCAACGTATACAGCCTCACTCTCGCAGGCCTCGCAGGTATGGCCGCCAACGGCTTGATTGCAGCGCCTGCATACAAACTGCCCTAGGCCTGCAGCAACACAAGCCGTCGCCCATGCCTTGCGGAAGTCTCCAACAGGCGCGCCTCTCTGGTGGAAGACATATTCGGACATGAGAGCGCCCGTTTTCGTCTGTACCGTCCTCTGAGCTTTTCGGCGCTCGATCAGGCCAGCAAGATCACCGCTCAGAGTCACGGTACGAGCTTCGCCGTTCTTCGAGTTCTCCCCGCGCAGTCGCACCAGATCGCCGTCCACGTCAGACCAGCGTAGCGAAGCAACTTCTCCCTTGCGCCATCCCGTAAGGTATCCGAACTGAACAAAGTCCCGCAGGTACTCCGGTAGCTTGTCTTTGAGCGCGTGGTAATCGGCATCAGCAAAGAAGCCCTGCCGGGCATTTCCCTTCTCAGAGAGATGGCGAATCTGAGGCGCGGTGGATAGATGCCTCCGTTCCATTGCGAGTTTGAACGCCTGAGCGAGTAGCTGTGTACTGCGGTTGATCGTTGCGGGGGCGCTCCCGGCCTCCTGCCGCTCAGAGATGTATTTGTCTACAGCCTCCGCCGAGACCTCAGCCGCCCGCCATGTTCCGAAGTAGTTCCGGACGTGTTTCAGATGGGCGCGGAATTGCGGCGTGGTCTTGCCGCGCAGCTTATAATCCTCTTCCAATGCCTCCAGGAGCTTGGAAACCTTCATCCGCTCCTGTTGAGGACCAACAAATACAGCCTTTCCGATTTGGTCGGCTCCAACTTCTTTCAGTCTGTGCTTTAGGAACTTGGCGGCTTTGATGGGTTCTGCTGTTCCAGTGCTCTCCCGATACTCCTTGCCGCGTAGGTAGTAAGCGCACCAAAGAAATGCACTTCCTTTGCGGCTGAAGACTCTACCGTCGCCCCTAGCTCCGGCGGCCATCCCTATCCCTTTCTACGGTGCAGATACTCATCCAAGGCAATTTCAACGAGCTCTTGAAAGCTCCGATCCTCATCAATGCTGCGGTGCATCACTGCCTTCCATAAATCGCGCTTGATACGAATCGTTGTCTTGACGGTATCCGGACCGCCGCTCTTCTCGGGCCGCTTCATTGATCCACCTCGCGGTCCGGATTATAGCCTGATCAGATTAGACCTTTGCCTTCTTGCCGTCAAGCCATCTTTATGCTCAATGTGCTTGTCGATGCCGAGGCTGGAGAAGAGTAACTTACGTCCGATTCGCCGGGTAAAGGAAAAGTCCTTGCTGCGCCGATAAAGATAGTCCTTACTCACGCTCAATCGGCGGGCGGCTTCGTCTATCGTGAGCAACTGATCAGACTGTGAGGGGTGAGGTCGAGCTGCACAAGTCAAACGAGCGAGAGCTGTGCATCGGATAACCTCAATCTCTCCGAGGAGTAGTGGGAGTTGGTCGTAGGGCAGTCTTTCAGCTATGTGCAATAGGAATTCGAGTTCCGGAAGTTCTGCTCCCATCTCTTGAGGCAAAGCCCTCGTCAAGTCGCGCAAATGCCTTCTTGGCATGCAAGCTGGTTGAGTTACCTTTTCTCGATCTCTCATTGCACACTCGAATCGCGATGGAAATCGGCGATATTCGCGGATCTATCCTGGTGGGCCTTTGGCGGGTTTGCAGTTTCCTGCGCGCCCGCCCCTTGGGTGTATGCTGGTGTACTTTCACCCTCGACCTCGGCAAGGGCCGAAGCTCCGGAAGACATTGGGAGCGATTCAATTACCGTCGCATGGACATCCGGGCCACTTACGTTAAGGGCAAAGGCTTCACTGGGCGCTGGAAGGGAAAACCGCTTTGGTTTCCCCTTCACCCCATCCCGCCTTTCCTCCTCAAGAGACGCTGACAAACCAGCCCTGGAAAACGCTGATTCCACTCCGGTAGCGAAGGGCTCTCCTTGACTGTGTAACTTGCTGACTGTGTTACCTGAGAAACCAGTGTCCCAGTCAATGATGCTTCGCACGACTGAGTATGGAGCGGGACCCTCGGTGTCCCCAACTTCCACTCGAGCGATTCGTCGGACGAATACAGCCGGAGAAAGCCTGTCTCGGCGAGAAGGAGGTCCACCGTTCGCTTGGACCCATGCAGGAAAATACTTCCCGCGTCGGGAAGCGTGGGGCTTATCGCGGCCCCGAATGGAAAACCACTGAGGTATGCACGCAAGCACGTGCGCCAGACCATCACTGAGAACATCCCAGCGGAGAAGGCAAGTCCAGCGTTTGAAACCGGGATCGAAGTAGAGCTTCCCGAATTTGCAGTAGGCGTGATACTCGCCAGCTGCGATTCGCGGATACTCATCCCACCCGACCGCAGGTGATTCCGCCTGAAGCTTGATCCCTCGACCTGTTCGCCGTGCAGGGCTCACTTTTCACCCTCCCGCGTGGGACGAAAGCGAAGGTGAAACACTGCCTCCCCTGTCTTTTGTTTAGGCTCTATTACCCTTCCGCCTCCAGCATCCCAATTTCGGACCACTTCGGATCCTGCTGACAGTTCAGCCAACCCACCGTCTGTGGCTTTAAGGTGACCAGCCAAACGCTTAACGAGAGAGGGAGGGCCGAGAGCTGGAATCGATTGAAAGTTTATGACTGACGATTTCATGCATCGCACTTTCCATGGCGATCTTCATAAAGCGTGAGCGCCAATCGCACTTTACGACGTGCAAAACTCACGATGCACGATCCCGTAGGCGGGAAGTCAATGCGGTGAAATGCTGTTTAATACGGGATTAGATCAATTCGAGGGAGATTTTGTCTTGATGAGAGCTTTTCGAGTCTGCAGTGACTTCAGAAAAACTTCCGGAGGCTGAGATAGGACCCTGTTGAAATTAGTGGCAGCCGTTTTCCCAGACTGCCCCTTCTGCCAACTTAGAAATTGAGACATATCTTCGTACCCAGCAACCAGATTTATATCGGCTCTGGTGATCTTGATCCCATTCTCTTCCAGGACTCTGTTGATAAATTTATCGATCTTTTCTCTATTTGTTGAGACGTGATTGCCTGATTCCGCCTGGCTTCCCATCATTAGATTGATCTCGGGCGAAACCGCGAGAATTGACGAGCGAAGAGGTTGTTCAATTCCCTGGCTATCTATGTACCTATCATTTATAGGGAAATGTCTTGCCATCCAGAGACCTTTATGGGTGATACACCAAATCAAATCATGTTGTTTCGCGATTCTCTCGAAGAATCTGCGCAGAGGTGTTCGTTTCGAGACGCGTAACGGCAACAGAAAGCGATTCAAATGCGCGGAAAGAAAGTGGATCGGTATTGAAACCTTTGCGCATTTAGCGACGCGCGAAATCCAATGTTGCACAGACGAAGGAGTGCTGTAGTAGTAGGGTTCGGCCGTCGAAAAATTTTCATCGATCCATGTCGAGCAGCACTGAGGCAGTGTTCGATGATCGGCCTGGCGAGCCAACTCTTGACGTTGAAGGCTAAGGCAAAATGCTACTGACTCTTCGCAGACGTTCTCTATGCTGACACATGATCCCCCTTCGTACGCCATCCTGGCGGACCGAAGCCCGCTTGCCCTTTCACTGACATTTTGGCGAAGGCAGTGCAACCAGAAATCGAGGCTATTAGCTCCGCCGGGAGGGGAACCCAGAGTTAGTCCAGCCTTCATTCCAATTAGTGCGAAGCGCTCCCGAATTTTGTCGGACGTCGAACCCTCCAACCTCCACTCATCGACATCGGCTAGTGTTTTTGAGGCAGAGGCTGCAGTTGCGCAGACGGAAGGTCTTGTTTGGGCCTGTTCTTCCTTTGCCAAAAGCTCGAACTTGTCGGCCAACTGCTCCCATCGGTCAACTGCCGCTAACCCCAATTCCTCAGACATACGTTGACGTTCCTCACGCTGGTTTTGTTCGGACGGATCGGCGGTCACGGTGCTCGATCCGTCAAAGGCCATCCAAATCTGCTAGATCTCAGTCCTGATCTAAGTCGATAATGCTGTCGAACTCCTTGGTGAAGTCAATGAACCCTGTTGAAATCCGAGCAGTTTTCGCATAGGCCAGGACTCTGGTTGACAGCACGGGTCGTAGGCCCCAATACTCTCTGGAAGAGAGAGCCTCGAGTAAGACCCGCCAGGCTACTTAGGCGTAAGCCCCCAATATGGGTAGCTTCCGAGTAGCCGGTTATTCGACCTCGAAGCTGATTTAGAGGTAATCAATGGGACTCGACGCATCGGTTTTGACGTCTCCTCTCAAGAGGGCAAGAAAGAGCTGACCGGTACGTTTGCTGCTCTCAGAAGTTCGCTCAAGAGCATCTCCAGAAGCTAGGAGCACATATGCGCACCTGTCAGCATCCTGGAGGAACTCGTCGAGAGCGAGGGCCATACAGCCGCCGCCGATCTCAATCTGGATTTCCCATTCCCGGATGAGGGGTTGCAGCCAGGGGAATGTTAAAGAAGTTGGCCGCATCTGGTCTATTAAAGTCGCCAGCCAACTAGCTAGGAAACTGTCCCGCGTCCAAAATCCGTGGCCGCGATATTCGACATAGCTTGTTCCCATTTGTGACAAGCATACGACCTGGTTGGCTGGTTCGGACCAAAATCGATTTGGTTCCGAGTTGCCGGTAATTCGTCCTGGAGCCGTTATTGACGATAGTTTCTCGTTATGCACCCGAGGACAAGCTGGTAAATTGAGTTTTCAGCCGCGACAAATGATAGGAAGAGTTCATATGCGGAAGACGGCAATTGCGGTCGGCCTGATTTTGGTCCTTCTGCTCATGGCGTTCTTCGGAAGCAGCTTAAGCGTGAGCTACTACCGTCGCTTACAGGCATCGAAACTCCTAGCCGTGGTTCGCCAATTTAATCCCGGTACTACCACCGAAGCCGGAGCGCGCACTGCGTTGAAACCATTCGCTCGTTATGAAGAGGAACACGGTGCTAACGTTCTCGGATTTGCATTCGAGAATTTGCCGCCGCTTCCCTGGA
>Ga0105239_10002173_pt1 | contig 25204 bp, 28 predicted proteins | sample KBSC44metaG_FD_92761 | JGI IMG/M metagenome (GOLD analysis project Ga0105239, IMG submission 92761) | Corn rhizosphere microbial communities from Kellogg Biological Station, Michigan, USA - KBS C4-4 metaG | ecosystem: Host-associated > Plants > Roots > Rhizosphere > Soil | place: Michigan, USA...
CCATCATAAATCCGAACCCCCTGTCTACGAGCGCAGTCCCTCCAACAAGCGGGGTCAAGCTGTCACTGGTATCACTCAATCCGAAGCAAATCAAACCTGAGCTCTACAAGGCCCCCACCGCGACCAGCAGTTTACTGCGATGGAAAACCTTGGGCTTGACCAACACCAAAGAAGCCAAAGAGTCCAGGGAAGCGAGAGAAGCAAGGGAAGCCCGAGAGGTACGCGAAGCGAAAGAACTGAAAGAGTTGGAGAAAGAGTCACGAGTATCAATAGAAACCAGCAGCGATACCAGCAACCCTGCCGCTTCTGCGAATGGCAGCAATCCATCCAACAACGTCCGGGCGTTTGGTGAAGGCAACGCTGCACTATCGCCCGTCATGAGCAGAGATGGCCTCAAGAGACGCAAACCCAAGAACAACATCATCAAGAGCAACTCTTCATTCGTGTCTCGGGTCATACCACACGAGGCTCTTGCCAAGAAGCTGGTCGAGAGAGACCAAGGGGGTCTCTTTGCCTTTGTGAACATCAATCGAGCTTTTCAATGGCTTGATCTGTCCACGAGCAGTAAAGCCGATCCTTTGACCAAGATTCTCTTTACCAAGGCTCACATGCTCTGCCACGATGTCAATCCCGTCAACAAGCATTCTACACATATCGACCTGGTCATGGGGTCGTCAGCAAGCGATATCATATGGTATGAGCCCATGTCGCAAAAGTATGCCCGCATCAACAAGAATGGCATGATCAACAGCAGTGCGGTGTCCAAGATCAAATGGATTCCAGGTTCAGAAAACCATTTCCTAGCGGCCCATATGGACGGTACATTGGTGGTGTATGACAAAGAAAAGGAAGACGCTCCATTCGTATCTGAAGAACTCGTGGACGAGGCTATCAGTATCGAAGACGAAGACCAATCCACTCTGGTCATCACCAAGAGCGTGAACTCGTCCAATCAAAAGGCGAACCCCGTGGCTTGCTGGAAAATCTCGAATCAGAGCATCAGCGACTTTGCATTCTCACCCGACAGTAAGCATCTGGCCGTGGTCGGGGGCGACGGGTATTTGCGCATCATCGACTATCTACAGGAACGGTGGGTCGACACCCATGGGCGAGGCCATCATTTTTATGCACACAACTAACAAGCAGCAGATTGACTGACATATACTCATCCTACTACGGCGGCTTTACGTGTGTCTGTTGGTCCCCGGATGGGAAGTACGTCCTCACCGGCGGGCAAGACGACCTGGTCACGATCTGGTCGCTGGCTGAGCGCCAAATTATTGCGCGATGTTTCGGGCATGATTCGTGGGTAACGGCGGTCGCCTTTGACCCTTGGCGGTGCGACGAGAGAACGTATCGATTTGGCAGCGTCGGGGACGACTGTAAACTCTTGCTCTGGGATTTCAATGTCGGGATGTTACACCGCCCGAAAGCAGTGAGTTGGGCCAAATTTGTCGGTTGACTGGTACTGATCCATGTGTAGGCGGCAGCAAGAACACGGGGTAGTATCTCGACCCAGACGGTTTCGCTGCTCCGGCAACGAACAGAGAGTTCTGGTCTCGCCAATCGGCTGCGATCTGATTCCAACCGAACTGGCACCCAGAGCATTGCACCAGAAGTGGTGGACGAATCCCAATTCCTCAGTCACTCGGTGGAGGCGAGGGCTCGCACCGCCCAATTGCCACCGGTCATGGTAAGGATCCTTGTTGCTACTGCTCTGGACCCGCAAGGCTAATTGTTGGTGACTCGACAGTCGAAGAAAATCGACGACCATCCACTGAGCGGGCTCGCGTTCGAACAAGATTGTATAATCACCACCTGCCTAGAAGGTACGTACCTGCTGAAGTCATGACGTCCATTTATGTGCCGTGACTCTGCATTGAATGGGCATGCTAACATTAACCCAGGACATATGCGAACGTGGAACCGACCTCGAGAGGGCGTGAACAACAGTCAGACCAATTTGGCCGAAAAACCCAAGTCTTAAAAGCCGCGGTGACCGAAGTCCCAAAGTTTTTGCAAGCCTTGGCTCGGAAGTCTCGTACAACAGAGTTTACTGAATGCAAGGCTGCAGGATCGATCAGATCGATCCTGCTCACCGACGTGCCTTATCAGTGGATCTCGAACCAGATCTAGTGTCGATGTGACGCATGCAAAAGAAAATTTCGGCTGTGCCACCGCCGGCCAGTCAGGTTGTGGGCGGATGGCATGTGGGACGGCCGTTTATCAGTAGGGTACGACATCGGCTATCCAAAATACTCGGCACTCGTTTCAGGCTATCTGGCTGTGAAAAGGGAAACCGAGTCTAGTGCTTGATAACAAGGCTTGTCCAACGTGCCATCGGCTTCGTAACTCGTCACTTCCTCAGGTTACCCCTGTATACATAATATTGGTGGAAGCCACTGGTACAGCTCAGCGCGGCGGCGTCTGGTTCGAACTTCGTGTGGTGGATAGCCCCAAGGGACTGGAATTCGGTGGGAGGCGAATTCGGTGGGAGGCACGAGTGTGTTGAAGGACATTTTGTCATTGAAACTACCCCGTATCTCAGGCATATAAGAAGGAAGTCATGCATGGCAAGGTCCTTTGACTCAGGGCAGAGAGATAGACGGTGTGAGTCGTGACTCGTGCACAGAGGAAGTTCTAAAAGCGGGCATTGCCGCATCACCTCGATGGTGGCGGCGCTTCCCAAGATGGTCTTTTCCTTTGCTTTGCCTTTCGTGTTCTCTCAATGTTTATCACGTATCACATCCTCCGTACTCGGCATCACATGTTGAGGAGTGATACGACACACGAACATGCATCAGCAAATCTTTCTCCAAACAGTTGTCTTGGACTCCCATATATACGAGAGACCGCAACCGCAACTATTCTTGGGCGGGCTCGCTCGTATCTCGTAATACGGAAGCAGAAGGAAGTCACGAGCGAAGCCAGATCGAGGAGACCTTCCAGAACAGCTGGGGTATGCAATTAGTACTTTGCGTGCCACCGTCGTATTCGATACATTTAGCTGCGTTGAATCAAGCGAGGAGGGTGGGATGAACACCCAGCATCTCTGTACTGCGTACTGCTTAGCACTCGTATTGATTACTGACTGCGCCCGATTCCGAGTCCGTGGGCCGATGGGCTGGCTATTGCAAGGGTTGAAAAGTGCCGAAGGGGCCAGTCCAAGGGTTAGGCTAGTCGTCCCTTGCTGCAAGCTCTCTGGGTATTCAAGACACCAAGAGCTTCGGAAAGATGGTTTCTTTTCCATTCCGGATGATTCGGGGCAGGGTGGGCAGGGTGGGCAGGGTGCCTGTACTGGTAGGTCAGGTCAGGGGAGTGCCATGGCCCCTGATATCAGGCACTGAAACTGAAACTCAGGCCGGCAGACGTAAATGGAGACGTGTTCGAGTTTAAACGTCTTACTGTGCGGCTTTGTCAGGTTCAGGTTGCAGGTTGAATGGACTGCTCTGTGCAGAATTCCGAGTAATGCAGCAGTAGGGAGTATTGATGCTTCAGCTCCCACGGCCCACGGACTGAATCAAAGGGGGCATCACAAGGCCTAAAGGGTACTCCGTACTGAGAAGCCCTGTCCCTGCAAGATGCTGGGCGTGGGTAGGGTTTGGGGTGGGGAACACGAGATGTGGCTGCTCGATGCAATAATCAAGTTCAATAAACGATGAACGAGAAAAGGGCCTTCTGCCCGGGAGCGATGGGATGGATGAATGGGAAGTCTGGGAACCGCTGTGCAGCCTGCATATCATTGACTGATACCCGTAACCCGTTGCGATGCGGTTGGGGGGACTTCGAATAGGCTTGCGAACGGCCGCACTTTGCATGGGCCATTTGGGTCCCCCTTACGTTACTCTCCCCCTAAAGTTCAAACGGTACAGGGAACAGCTGAATTAAATAGCACCTGAATCCTGGGTACCACTGTTCGGTAGGCGGTCATCACCATCATCATCGTCATTATCGACCAGAATAATAATAATGCCAGTGCCGCCAGATCCCACCAGACGAGGTTCTTGAAACTACCACTCCGTGCTCGACCACTCTCAATCCCAGACCCCAATATACGTACACACGAGTACACACGCCCATGTCGTTCATTGCAGTACTATCTGGCCTATCGATATTATACTAAACGTCCCCAAGCAACTGTTGATCTCCATCGACTGATCCGTCGAGGGTGAAGTGGAAGTCGATGAACAGTCGTTTCAAGTCTGGTTATCGATAGCAACAACGATCGAAGAACGGGCGGGCTCAATAACGCCATCTGCAATCTCTCTCACGATTGTGAGGAAACGCAAATAAAGGCCGAGCCGAGTTGAGTTGAGCTGGCTGGAACGGACGGCACCCATTCACTTCCCATCCTTCTTCTATGGTGCCAAACACCGCCCAATCGAAGCATCCACCCGAATTTGGAGAGGAAACAGAAACAGATCAGCGTGGGTAATTAGGTGTGTCGGGCAAATTCGCGATTTCGGCGAAGACGCCCGCACATGAACGAGCGTCATTGGGCTGCGACACCGGCGCTGGCACCTGGCACTGGACAGGCAAGATAACGGTGTGCAAAAAAGCTTGATCTGCAACGACGATCGAGGCTTGACAGAGGAAAGAATCCAGCTAGATACGAGGCGATAGCGCACAGGTATTGGCACAAGCGCGAAGGAGCATACAGGGATTGCCAGGCATCAGACATCAGACATCAGACATCAGACATGGCACCTGTGGTTGGCAGTACCCGGCCCAGGGCAGCGAGCACGAGAGCAATCCTACGAGAACTGGATCCATCGAGTTTCAAGGCCAGTGCGCACCAGGAAGACCAGAGCCCGAACAACTTGAATGGCCATTTTTATGGACGTGAACACGAATTCCGAAATATTAGCAATATCGGGCTCCCAAATGCGAACGCAAATGGGCATCACGATGCTCTTTTACCATTAACCCAAACCCCCACCAACGCCAGCACCGACAGCTCGAGCACAGGTACCAGTACGAGCAGCAGCTCCAGGACTACCAACGCCAGTATCCCTAGCATCACCATCAGCAGCAGCAGCAGTGACTCAGCTGGTGGTCATCATCATCATCATCCTCATCCTCATCCTCATCCGCAATCAACCCCAGACCGAATACTACCACAGCTGTCATCATCTTCCGTGTCGCTTCCGGAAGACGTTCGAAACGAGCATCGAGAAGAGATACAGCCAGAAGGACAAGCACAAGCACAAGCACAAGCACGTCAGCAGGGCGCCACGCAGGCTAACAGGGCAAATAGCCCATCATCTTCAATCTTCCCGACACCTGTTCGGCCTACTGGCCCCTCGTCCCGGGCGGTGGCTTCGGTAGGGCCAGGGGCCAACACCGCTAATACTGTTGCTTCGATGCCCACTGTGACGCCCGCTACGACACCCGCTAACATCAGAGCGACGGGCACCATTCCCACTGTGGATCAGTGCACGATAAGGCCTGACCGTGTAAGTAGCCACACCACCTCAGATCCCTGTTCGCCCTCTGCCCCTCCTTGTGGCTCTGCTGTTCTTTTTTCCCTCACCAACCGATGGCGAATGTACCTGATGGCCGGAGCACTCGGTATGATGAATACCCGTTACCTGAAGGTACTGTACAGGGAGCCACTGCTCCAGGGCACCACTATGTACAGGTAGCATGGTGGTACGGAGTACTCAATACAGAGTCCTCGGTATTGTATTACGCCTGACCACCCGGCTATTCTCCTTCCAGGCTTCCTGTGGAAGCCGCTGCCAGGCAATCATCAATCATCATCGCCAACCACTCCACCTGCATCTTGTCCCTGTATCCCGTATCCATCTGGACCTTGAGGTCTCTAATCCACCTGCGACTCTCCCGTCCTATCTCGGTCCACAATTTCCACTCGACCACCTCTTCCTCTCTTGTTTTCGTTATCAACACATGCCATTTGCATTCCATTTTTTTCCTTTGCGGACATCCACTACCAGTCTATCACTGCATATGCTCACCCTCGACTTCTTTAGGTCAATCCAATCCTTCGCCTTACCCGCAAGCACGCTCCACCTGAGTCTGCTGCGGCCCACCATGAGCCTGTCCAGCGCTCACCTCTAAGCAATCGCCCTTCGAGGAGTTCTTCCAAGTCTTCTGTCGCAGATAGACACCTGCAAAACTCTCCTCCCTCCAAAACTCAAGCCATGGCTCTCAAATTCCTCACTGCCCACAGCGGCTCGTCCGGCACCAGCAGCAGTGTCAAATACTTCGATATCCGCCTGGCCAATGACTATATCGTCTTTCGCGGAAATGAGGACGAGTCCTCCAGTGCTGAGCTGTCGGGCTCCCTGGTCCTGTGCCTCACCGATATTATGAATATATCTCATATCTCCCTGACCCTAAGTGGAATCGTCCATATGTCGTGAGTGGTTCCCTACGGCTATGCCGGCACGAACGGCATTTGTTCGCGTGACCTGGATGTCCACTGACCAATCTCCAGATGGCAGACCTCCTCCACCTCGTCCATGTCGGGGAGACGTTCCACGTACAAGGAAAAGACGTTTTACGAAAAGAGTTGGAACTTCCTCGACGCCGTCAAAGGAAAGACCGAGACCGTCCTGCCCGACAATTATGAGTGGCCCTTCCAATGTATCCTCGATGGCTCCCTGCCCGAAAGCGTCGAAGGGTTGAAGGATGCCTGGGTGATATACCGTCTCAAGGCCGAGATCGTACGGAAGCGAGGCCGGGACATCGTGGTCAGGAAACCCTTGCGCATCGTGCGGACCCTCGATTCCAGTGCCCTGGAATTGGCCCATGCCATGGTATATCCCTATCCTCGACCTGGAATTCGTTCTACACTAACTGTGTGGTAGTCCGTCGAGAACATCTGGCCGAACAAGATCGAGTATTCCATCAGCATCCCGAACAAAGCCGTCGCCTTTGGATCGTTCGTCCAGGTCGACTTTAAACTCATACCCCTGCTCAAAGGGCTGGTCATTGGAAATGTTTCGACTCAAGTCAAGGAGGAACAAGAACTGGTCGTGGACCCCGAATGGGGCGTCAGTGCCATGAGTAATGGCATCACGAAACACGACCGGGTCATCGTGTCCGACTTGTACAAGATCAATCCCGAGAGCGACGAACAAATCCTTGACGAAGCCGCCGAAGGCTTTCAATTCTCCCGTTATTTGGAACTCCCCAAAAGCTTAAACCAGTGCTTACAAGACTGTAACGCCAAAGGCATCAAGATCCGGCACAAGGTCAAATTCAACGTCCAGTTACACAATCCCGACGGACATATCTCTGAACTTCGGGCTAATCTCCCAGTCTCCTTTTACATCTCCCCGAGTTTACCCATCAACGAAAATAACGACCTGATCGATCAAACGCCCCAAGCGAGGCGGGCCGCCATCGCCAACGATCTCGCAAACGCGGCCCCTCCAATGTATGGAAAGCATACTCTGGATTTATTATACTCCGATATGGATGGGTATAGGACTCCAGGGATGACACTGTCCAATCCCGGAACCCCTTACCTCCACAGCCGACATGCCTCTTCCGACAACCTAGCCAGTCTAGCCGCCATAACGAACGGAAATTACGTGTCTCCCACGGCTCTCGAGAATAGGCTTCAAGATCTGCGGGTAGGAGGTTCATCCTTACCGAGAGAGGAAGAGCAAGACCGGCGTCTGGCTCCTGGTCCATCGCTCCGGGCCAGAAGTAATTCTGGTTCTCAACCGTTGGCTGAGGACTACTTCCAGGCTCACGCCCAGTCAGGTCATACCAGATTGAGCCCCAATGAGCTGGCCTCGTATTCAGGTGGCCCATCTGGATCATCCAGTCAACCTGGTAGCAATATCATGTCGAGAAGGACGTCCGAAGAAGAGGACGGTCACCAATCTGGGGCTTGGACACCTTTCCCTCAATATGATCACATGGAAGATCTAGATTTGGCCAAAATTCCCTCCTACTCGACTGCGGTCAAGACTCCTGCCCCGAGAACGAATAGGAGTTCGAGTACCCTACCAACCTACGATACCGTCGTGCGAGAACCCACTCCTCCAGCCCTGGCCGAACCACCTACCGCGCATGTACGTTCAGGTCCGAGGATACCAGGAAGTCTGTCTTCCAGTCCTTCAGATCTAGGCATTCCTGGATCGAGACATACCGCTCCTCACAGAAATGTCAATACTATTCAAGACGAGGAGCGCCGGTTGAGGTTATTGCAGCAACGGGCTCGGTAGTGGTGCTCCCCGTTTTACCTGATGTACTGACGAACATTGGATATCGCTGATATTCCGAGCATTTTTCACTGGCGTTTTGAAATGATACCCGACCACGGCTTTTGACGAACGATTTTTTTCCCTCTTGGATTCACCCATGAGCATGACATTGCATGCCGATAGACTTTTTTCTTCTTCTTTGAGAGCACCACTGACAACGAAACTACGATTTCGGTTTACCCTGTCACCCCTCACATCGTTAGGGCGTTTCTATTCTCTTCTTTTCTTGGTGGATCGGGTTGCACTTGGCCTGGCGTGGGCGAGATGAGCCTTTTTGAACGAACGAACGGTTTTCTACCCTTTCGAAGTGTGGACACAAGCAATTCAGCAAAGCATTGATTCGCGTGTGATGGGAATACGATTGATTGCAGAGGCTGCGCCAAAAAGCCCATTATTGTTGTTGATTGAACTGCATTTTTATGAGGATTTGCATTTTGGACATTTGGGGGGCGGAAATCAGGGGGAATACGGATATGATACTTTTTGAGACTTGAGTCCTGCCTACACAGAGGCTAAGTATTGCACTTCAGGAACTTAGATGCACATAGCACCAAGCTTACGTTAGCAACGATCGATGGTCTCCGTATTGGGATCGTCGTGGTGAATGTAAAGTGATGTCTCTCTATTACCAACCAAGCCGCCGACGCGTAGGCTAGTATTAAATTACGGAGGACATTAATGCCAACCAACTAAAGCCCTCGCTACACTGGCTGGCCCCCTCGTCCCTGTTAAATATTACCCTGCAGGCTTACATATGCCACGATAGGCTCTAAACTAAGCCTCTGAACTCTGCGGTTGAAAAACCTACTTAGGATGTCGCGGTTCCTGCAGCCTCGCGCGGCACCTAACTATCTCTCATCTCTTGATATACTATCGGATAGTAGTTAGTTACTGAGTCTCATCACGTTTCTCAGTACCATTTCTAAGAATGACGCCTATAGCTCTCTACATTTTCATTCTTCATATCCAAAGGGAAAGCCGATAAAGTACACACCTTCCACGAGTTAGAACAGAACGTGATGGACGCAAATGCCAGGCAGGTAGGTAGTTTATATGAATAATGCCGCAATGATAATGCTGCTATAATGAGAGACGTTACAGATACCTGCGTAAAGCAATACCTCATTCCTCAACATTGTAGGAGTCGACGTCAAGGCAACCTGCTTCCCCTTTTTGCCCACCTAGCAAACTTTAAATCTCGGACTCAAGATGCGTTGTATCCCTTGAGTGCTTTAAGGCAGGTATTCAGCCGATCCAGATCGACCTCAAGCATTCCCCGCCTCTCGGCTCCCTTGTCTTCCTCTCCGATGACCGATTCTAAGAAATTTTGCTCGCTGCGGAGCCTCATTCGAAGGATTTTGGAGGAAAATACTTCGTTTGGCAGCTTTTCCATGAGGCAGTGCTCCACGATCACGCTGTTAATATGGCCAACAAATTGCATCATACTTTCCTGTTTCCTTGTGAGTATCTTCCTGTACCAGGATCGTGATCGGAACCAACCTTATAGTATCCCTCACTTTTTTCCACTGTGGTGGCTGGTGATTGATCCTCAGAGCTGGAAGCAAGTTTTTCAGGGATCAACTTCAGTCTGTCGGCTACTTTCGTGAAATGGGCCGCCACGTTCTTCTTGATTACTTCCATGGGGAAGTTTATGGGCTCGTTTCGGCTCCCTCTGCCTAAGAGAAGCTGTTCGGCCGAGAGCGGTGATACGAGCAGCCCCAAAATCTCCGTGACGGTTGCGAGGACATCCTGGATGTTTTGTGATTGAGTGCTATCTTCGAGCGTATGGCCTTGCAGGATTTCATACGTGTCGAATATTCCTGGATTTGCTCGACTGTGGACTTTGAGAATTTCCTTGAGCTTCTCGTTCATACCGTGCTTGAGGTTTTCCAACTTGTCATTGACGAAGCTCTCTGTCAATTTTTGTCGGATACCATCTGGAACCGCCTCTTCCAACGCGGAAGCTACAAATGTCTTAGCAGCTTCCCAAACTTGCTCTATATGAGTCTCTGCAAGCTCTTTCCACTTCACTGATTGGGCTTCGAAGATCAAGCTGATAATCGCGGGATTGTCGTCTTGAGGGTGCTGTAGACCGTGCCATTCAGGTCTTTTCTCTTTGATTTTGATTTCGTATTCGGCTTTGCTCACCTCATTGGACTTCTCGCAGGCAAAATAGGCATTGATGACTTCCTTACTGAGGAATGATATCTTGGGCAGTTTTTCTGCGCCTTCGTTGAGCTGACCTGAGACGCCGTCGGTGTTTTCCATCAACCTGATCATGTCGGTCTTGCCGCGAGATTTCATGGCCCAAGCAAAAGTCCGATTGAGTTCTCGAATATGCCCTCGGAGACGACGAGCTCGGTGATGTGGGTCGCTATCATGTAACTTCCCGAAGAACGGCCGTCCGGCATACTCCCCTCTGACGGCGTCTTGGACAGTCTGCACAAATTTGTCGGCCATATCCATCAGATATTCTTCTGGATCTTTTTGTTCTGCCAACGCCTTGTTCATGTTGTCAAGCTCCTGTTGCATTTTATCTCGCCAGGAGGTGAGTTTCTGCGTTACCGGGCCGGACCGCTGTCTGATAGCGTCTCGCAGCATCAGTTGGAGTTTCTTCCGCAGAGAAACGATGCCTTTTTGATCATCGGGGATAAAATTCCAGTCATTTTTGTTGAAGAATTCTTCTTCTATTTCGTTCCTGCGCTTTTGTCTAGCCGATAAATCCGCCCCTGGAGGAAAGACGGTCTCTCGCTCCTTGGCCGATAGATTTCGAAGGCATTGCCAGTGGACTTCGATAGGGGATGTCTTGTTGTTTATGATTTGCGTTACGTAGGTCTTTTCCCCCACCTTGTCCAGGCCAGTGAGGACACCCAGGGTACGTTTCTCGATTCCTTTAATCCCTTTGAGGAGGCCTGGGGTGGTGTGGTTCACAGATTCACCGCGACCGTCCACTGCCACGATGAGCAAAATAATACTGTTCTCATTGTGAGCATACCGCAGGGTGATGTCCTTGACAAGCTGTATTCCGGCCTCATTCTGCTCCCTGTTGGCTGAGTTATATATTCCTGGCAAGTCGACAACGGAGAGACACGGAAGCTTTGGTCCTTTGGCACAGATTTGTAATGTTTTTGTGGTAAATGAATCGACGGTGCCGTCAACTTTCGGATCCGACAACATTCCTTTCAGCTTGCTAGCTTTTTCCACCAGTTCCGGGAGCTTGGACATATCTGATGTGGTTTCTTTGAAAGCTCCGAGACTGGAGGGCAACTCTTCTCCTGGAGACGGTAAGATTGCCACCTCAACCTCTATATTCCCCGCTGTTTCTTCTCTATCCATAGTGCGGCGGAGTTCGAATTGGATGGGAAAGCGTGTGCACACTCCGCTTCGGACTGGGAATGGGATACCAGTGATGGCGTCCACGACGGAGCTCTTCCCCGTGTTTTGGTCGCCGACAACCACCCACATTGGAAAATCGATATTTGTTTCTGTACGCGTCTTCCTCAGTTCGTCAATGGCGTCCAGCAATGGAGTCTCTTCGGCAAGGATATCATCAGATGGTACAAAATCAAACCCGAGCGTATTTGCCATCGTGGTACGTAATGATGGCCTCTATTCTAGCTATCGTCGTGTGACGGATTGGGAGGACTCTTGTGACAATACTACCTTATTCCAAGCAGTAAAACAAATGAAGTTGAGAATCCGAACTCTCTTCGAGGGAAATTGCCTACCTACCTATATACAATTGATACTGTGGCGGAAGAGCAATCTACAGTATGCAAGTTCAACCTATCACAAGAGAGGCTAGTCCAAGATAGAAAATGGACATTTAGGATCGAGCAAATCATCGAGCTTCAACTCTCCGATGGTGCTCAGCCAATGTTTTGTGCATGAGTTCCAAATCGGGTCGACCCACGCTACCATCGAAAGTCGCCACGTCACTTCGGCAGTGAAACTCCATCCCTCATGTGCAGACACACTCGCAATCTGACTGGAAGCAAATGGACTCTTCGGCGCGATTTACCACCCCCAAGCTCGCCAAACAGGGATTTTCGTGGTACGACTAGCGCCCAATACTCCGTCGAACACCGTTTTTCAGTTCTCGAGGTCCTCTCTTCAAAGCGTCAGCCTTCAGCCTCACAGCTTCAGTCCGCGACCGTAGTGAGTGACTTGTCGCCAGATCTTTCGTTAGTTACTCGTGTTGGGCCTTTGTAGACACGCTCTTCTACCTCGCATGTGGGGATCAACCATATATTCACAAGCGCATGCTGACCCGGGTCGATGGACTCTGATCCTCATGGACGACATCGAAGAACTTACCCTGCTCGGGTCTGGCGACCCATTCTCCAGCCAAGATATCGCTCTTGACATCTCAGATCAAGACTTTTTCACCGATGATCATAACTATGGCGACTTCAATGATATTTTCGGCCAAGGATGGTCTAACCAATTCCTGGATGAGCCAAGGATCTGTGACTTTTCTGGCGATATTGGAGCTGGTGCCACCAACCTGAACAATGATATCGAAATGTCGGAGCTCGGTCCGCAATTTTCCAGCCTTGATACTGGATTTGCGCCTTTCTGTCAAGGGGAGAACAATCACCCTGTAAGCTATGACAGCCTTAACCAGATCTTGATCGAGTCGAGCTTGCATGAGAAGACAATGTACTGGAGCAGAGCTGAGATTGAACTCAACCAGGAACCAACTCTTCAGCGGCAGGGACCATTTTGTAATCTCAATGACTTAAACACTGTCAACAACATCGAACAAGCGAATAATGCTAGAATATGGAACCAAGGATACTCGGCACACGCTGGGGAGAGCAAGGTCTTTAGGAATGCTCTCCCTGCAAGACCTGTTAAGGGCCAGATCAACGACTCGAGCATCCCAGCTAACTTCACAACCGAAAGCCAACATCTCGATCCGTTGCTAATTAACGACGTACTGGATTCTCACATCGTTGCAGGAACTCCAGAGGCTAACTGGGCAGGTGGGTTCGTTGAGACCGATATGGCCGAAGATCGCCTAAATGTCGATCACAGAATGCTGAGTTGCACTGGTGGAGTTGGCTATATCTTCGAGGAGCCATGCTCCAATCTTTCCCAGCTTCAAAAGAGCAGCAAAGATCGTGGCATACGGAAGCACAATTCGAAGGACGAGTGGGAGCGCTGGCGACCGTATCTCTACCACCAATACATTGTTCAAGGACGCACAGCAGAACAAGTAGCGTTCAGGATGTCTTCAATATATGGCTTTTCAACTAAGTAAGTGTGAAGAGTATTACTTCTTCGACAATGGCTCCATCATTCTCTGTCTCGCTGTAGCTGACCTGCGCAGGCCAAGTAGATATACGAAGAAGTTTCGCGAGTGGAAAGAATTTCGCAAAAATGGGGAAAAGGCGAAGAATGGTTTGATGGCTCAAACTGAGAGGCATCCTGGGTGGATCCCCCGACGGCGACGAGCACAGGCATTACCTAAAAGTCGGCCTCAGGTGCCTCCCTCTCGGCCTTTAGTTACGATGATGCCCGCAAGGCAAAAGAAAGCGGTTCCACCTTCCTCTCTCACGCCTCGAGGTACTCCCTATCATCAGGAGCGGTTGTTGGACGCTATCGACGATCTCGTCAAGGGCCTCTTTGGCTCCAAGAAGAGAGGCTGGACACCGAACAGTATTGCATTTGTCTCGCCTGCTGGAGTCGCAGACAATTCAAAGCTCTGGGAGGATCTTTCAGATGGATGCTCTCGCATCGCTGACCTTATCCGAGCAGAGCGATATGACCACGTCCAGTCCCTACTCGTGCGTATGTTTGCTGGACTTCAGCTGGCCACGAAATCTTGCGATCCCAACTTTCTGGTCCATTTCTGGAGGACCTGCCTTGTTCTTCTCACCACGCGTATTAGGGCCCGAAACCCTCTATCCCAATTCATCTTCATCAGAGTCTTCTTACAGTGCCTAAGAACAGGATTCGCCAGCTCCCTTAGGAAGCATCCGATGGTGGAGCTGGTAGATGCTCTGTACTGCATACTAGCCTCTACACCGCACGAACTTAGGAATGTACTAGGAGTGGGTTACAGCAAAGCAGTTGATGGGCTCCAACAAATGGTCGGACCTAGTCACCACATCATTTTCAAGATGGAATCGCACTGCGCCAAACACTGGAATAAATACATCCAATTGACCAGACAGGATCTTGAGGTGCGTTGTACAGATCTTCTCGAGTCTCAGGAGATTCGTAAGAATCCGACCCTGAAAATCACGATTCTGCACGATTTCACATACGCAATGTCCGAAGGCAAATATATTTCCGATCCCGTGAGAGATAAAGCGATTGAGCTTTTGGCCCTGACGGCGGACGACTGTCGCGAGCGAACGAAGACCAATAATCTGAGATACACTTCTAATACTCGCTCCTTCGCTTTGGCGTCCGAGTTGCTCGCCCTCTACCATCTCGAGCCTGGGAATAGCAAGATCCTCAGAAAAGGGTACGATCGCAATCTCAGTGTGTTGTACATGGATCAAGCCATCGAGACTTTACGCCATGGTGACCTTGAATGCCGAATTAGAGCGGTAGCCCTTTCGAAGCGGCTGGAGGTATGGGTAAAATCCTTCGGAGAGGTCGGGAAAGCCAAAGTAGAGAAGGAACGGTCCAGGGAAATCCTACCCAAACTCCCCAGCAAGCCGGTGACACCCTTGAACGCTTACCACGTCGCCAGTTCGAGTTCGCAGCAAGCAGGAAGTAAGAATAATCGCTCACGCCGCAAACGGAGGATGGTACGGGATACCTTACTCACCTCTCTCGCTCAGAAGGTTTGATTGCAATCTTGAGAATTGATATAGAAAATGCAACTAGCGAAATGCTCCAACGGTCTTTACACTTTGTCTATGGACACAACCTCTCCCCCTAAGAATCCGGTTTTTTTTGGACATTTCCAACCCGGCAGAGTCTTTACAGAATCATGGCGATAAGCTATCGCGGAACGAGATCCGGTTAATACAATCGGGGTGTTTAGCCCCCTGCTGTATTTACCTTCCGAACTAAGCAGACCAGATCACAGTGGCGCCTTTTGCAGTGGCGAACGCAGCCATTCTCGTTAGGTAGTCTAAACGAAGTAACAGAACTTTGATCAAATAGATTGGACAGGAACCTGGACTATAGAAGCGACGTCACCTTCCTACTGCGTTTAATCTAGGTCTCGGCTCTACTTTCAATCAAAGATACAAATAACTAACAAACAAGGTAATTAGCTGAAAAGCGGCTAATTGCTAATTGTGGCTGGCTTGCAATCTTAGCCCTCCATCAAATATCAGATCCACTCAAATACCCTTTTCCGCACTGCACCACCCCCCCCCCAAACTTCCTGTCGTGGACGCTTTTCATCTAGACCGTCAAGCTGACTGAATACGATATGTGTAAGCAAGGCCATTTCGTGAAATCAAGCCGTAAGTTTTTTAGTATTTACGGCACAGGGATGAGCATTAGGAGCTTGAGACGAGAAACCCGAGGAGAGTTCAGTCCGCGGAGCGCTGGACGAAGGGAAAAGCAGAAGCCAGCCTTGAGTCAGAAGGGAGACAGAAGGCAGAGGAAGAGAAGGCGGCTCGCATGCCGATCGTCGTTAAAAGTAAAGAGGCCCAAGAGGAGGGTCGAAAGCTCGAAGGGTATGTATATCTATATCCAGAAATGAAAAACCAGAGGCAACCATGCAAAGATCTGACTCTAGGCGCCGGGGTTGCGTGGTGACGTTCCTCATTTAAATAACGCCTGTATTTGACAAGGCTGTGAGGACACAGGACCAAGAAGTAGCCTCTTGGCGGCCGTTCAAAATCACAGTCTGTTGGCGACAATATAAATCCACTAAAGACCTGAAAAAGCACTAGAGATTTCTCTTTTGCTGGCCTTCAACACAGTCCCTATCACTTTCTTTCCACCATTGTTTCTTCTCCTGACCGCTGCGGAAGACAGAATCTTCAGAGTACTTCCATTTCAGCGTTATAGGACGGGTTCGCAATCGATCGGAAATCTGACCAACAACCCTCTTTTTTGGCCCGAGTTCAGGCACATTTTCATGGAGAAAATCTATGAGCTGTTCGGAACATCAAATCTTTTATTATTCAAGGAGGAGAATATTCTAGACTACCAGCCCGGTGGTTATCATCCTGTTGTCCTGGGGGATACTCTGAAAGATGGTCGATACAAGATATACCACAAATTGGGTTATGGTGGCTTCTCAACCGTCTGGGTTGCTAGAGACACCATGTATGTCGTCCCTAGGGCCATATCCTCTCCGTTGATGCTTACGACTTATAGGAGTGAACAATGGGTGTCGATGAAAATTGTGAAGGCTGGAAGGACAGGCCAGTGTCGAGAGTTGTTTAACCTTCGAGCACTATCTGAGCATGCAAAGGGGGATCTTGGTTCAAAATATATTGTTCAACTACTTGATGATTTTCGTCATGAAGGCCCTAATGGCTCCCATCTATGTCTCGTGTTGGAATTGCTGGGGCCTACTATCAATATAACTGTGGACGACTATCATCAAGTGGGGGAGCGTCTCGATGCGGAAAGTATCGTGAAGATATCAACACAGCTCTTGGAAGCTCTGGCCTGTCTACATGACAAAGGCTATGCGCACGGAGGTATTGTAGACTACCATCTCTTTTGGACTTAATGAAGCCACTTTAGATTGTCGGAGCTGACCGTTTACAGATCTAAGTGTCAGAAATCTTGCCTTTAATTCTAGTCGACTGTCTCGTTTGTCCGAAGAGGAGCTCTTCGAAGTACTCGGGCCCTCAGGGACCGAAGAGGTCATCCGAGTGGACGGCAGGCCCCTCGGAGAGGGCGTCCCACGTCAACTAATTAAATCGACAGAATGGATTGGCTGGCCATATGAAGACGACGAGGAAGATGAAGATATTCGATTGATTGATCTAGGAGAAGCGTTTATTCGAGAAAGGATACCTGAAAAGCTGGCCCAGCCTGGAGGCCTACAGGCACCCGAAACTATCTTTACGGACAAGTTTGATTATAGACTTGACTTATGGCGTGCAGGTTTAACAGTAAGACTATGGCTTCTCAACTCCTGCGAAATACTTCCTAATATCTACCTTAGATCTACTATCTTACTTTCGGAGTATTGCCATTTCAATGGTTCCGAATTGATAGCCTAGTAGCATCAATGATCGACCTTGTGGGAGAGCTACCTCAAGAATGGCGGCCAAAATGGAGGCAACTGAGAGGTGACTATGGAGGAGATTTCGGACTAAGAGAAGAAGGGAAGCTCTCCGATTCCAGATTGGAAGTCGCTTTCAATGAAAATGTCGACGAACCGCAATTGAAAGTTCTTCTTCCGGTGATCAAGGGTTTAATAGCATTCTTGCCTGCGGATCGTATTTCGGCATCAGATGCGCTTGATTTGATCAGAGCGTCCTGCGGAGAAAGCCAGTAGGGCCTCGTTGGTCCTAAGAAGGAGGCTTATATTGGATAATGCGAAAGGCGCCATGTCATCCCTTTGGGCACATACATATCTTATCCGCAGATTTGATTCGGAGCGATGTCTCGACCTGCGCTGCCCAACGACCTCATGAGTGGTGAGGACCTCCCGACACGGACATGGAAAGAGGGAGGGGTGTAAGGGTGCTTCACTTTGCTTCTGCTTCCCCTTCTGCTTCCGCCTGGTCTGCTTACCTGGCTGCGCTAGATGTATGCGTATTCTACATCATTGATGATCCATATCTCATGCTTCATATCTCATCTCATCGGCTAGCCTAGTCCTTCACCAATCACAGCTCTTCTCAGCAAGGAGCATCCTAAAGTCCTTGCCAAGCGCCTCCACGACGATCCGCAGGTCAGCCTGTCTCTGTCGTGCATTCTGACCGAGGCCGTCGGAGGACTTCGCTTGCCTGCCGGCATCAGTGCCAGTGCCAGTGCCGATACGGGAACTAGGGTTTGCTGCCTCGACGCGGATCTCCTCACCACGTGCCTCCTTCGCGCCGAAGTGCACGAGCGCCGAGCCGTCGACATCTGTCGCGCTCGATTGCATGATTACCTGGCTGCTGGCTGCGTTGAGAGATCCGGTCTGTGCCAGTGGTGTTATGGGTGTGGCGTCGAGGAGGGCCTGCCAGCGCGCGAGGAACGCGCCGGGCCCGGGGCTCGAGTGCACTTCTGGGGTTGGAGAGTCAGGAGTTTCCTTGGTGGTAGGGTCAGAAGGAACTGGTGTGGAGCTGTTGGTCTTGCGGTCAATCGGCGGTGCTGGACTCGATGGTCTCGAGCTCGGTCGCGAACCTGAAGAAGAGAAGATCTTCGAGATGGCTGGGTTCTTGGTTGGTGGAGACTTGAGCACATTCGCGAGCCGCGCGGACGATTGCTCGTGCATGCTGGCGAGGAATTGCGAGTGCGAATCTAGGATCGGGATCATCTTGCCCTGTGTGTCTTGTGGTAAGGAGGCGAAGAGTTTGATGAGAGCAGGCGTCAGCGAACCGGCTCCCTTCTCCGTCATGGCGGGGGCGTTGGCGCTGAGTTCGCCATCCGAGCCCGGCTCGCGCTTGAACTGCCGGGCAGCATCCTTCGCCCAGTCGAGGTACCAAGCCGTTAGCTCCTTGTCATTCTTGCAGCACTGGTGCATGAAGACATGGCAGGATCGTTGGTGTTTGCGCAGCAGCTGCACGAAGTCGCCGACCGTTGGGACAACGGACTTGCCGGACCGATCAACCTGGATTCTGGCCAGCTTGATCAGGTCTTTGAGGAAGTATTCAAAGTCGGCTAGCGTTGAAGATAGGTCGATGGCTTTATGCATTCGTCGGATGACGGGCTCGTATGCGTCAACAAGCTCGCGCACCGAGGTGGTGAGGTGGTCGGGCATGCTGCGGCATAGACATTTGACTAGTTGCTTGCGATCGCGGATCGAGAGGTGCACCGAGAGGTATTCGAGAGCTTGCTTGTGGTGAGCTTCAGTGAGTTCGGTGGAGGGGCTGTTGGCGTCTTTAAGGACAGCGGTCACGATCGAGATAGATTGTCTCTGACTTTCCTTGCGGATTCGGTCCTGGTCGTCTTGTGGCTTCATCGTGTAGTGTTTCAGACATGCTAGTTGTTCTTTGCCCAACTTGGCGCGCTCGCGTTCGAGCCTAGAGCCGCGTGACTCCAGTTCTTTGATGTCCCAGTTGAGGACCGTTGAGATGATGCTATCAAATGGTATCAGTCAACGTGTGGGCATTTCAGAGGGCCAGGGGTAGATTTACGTCTGCATCAAATTCATGCCCTCGTCTTGGGTCTGCGTTAAACCCATCCAGTTGGTGACGCTGGCGACGCTCATCTTGGCCAACCCGACTTTGACCATTGCTTGGAGCATTGAAGCGACATTACCAATCCTCAGTGTCTGCTTGAGGACAAGATAGGGTACCAGTTTATTGGCGTTGTCGACTAGCTTGAGCAAGTATTGTCCCTTAGGTGATAAGATGAGCGTGTAGTGCATCAAGGATGCGAGGCTGGACAGGCCATTAGTGCTGTCTGCGTAGACTGCTGAAAAGGACAAGGCGACTTACTTGACAAGTACAAACTCATGCACCGCTTTCGTCTGAGAATCGTGTTCCTCTAAATTGTCGGTCTCGGCCGTTTTGGCGACCATCTTGTCCAGCACGTCGCCATAGATGGCATCGTTCAAGAAATCACGAAAGCCTCGACTCAAATCAGCCGCATCAGTAATATCGTAGTCCTGACGGTGATTTTTCACCTCGGGGAAACCCCCATAGGTACCTCGTACTGGGTATTCGATCAAGGCGGATATGGCGGTAGCCAAGGTTTTGCGACTCCCTATGACGCCCTTATCATAGCTCTCCGACAGATTGGCCTTCTCTAAATTTTCGATGATGTCTTGACATTGGACTTTCCAGAAGTCTGGAGAAAGATTCCTCAGTCCAGGTAACGTCAACAGAAATTTCGACACCAGGATCTGAAGTGCTGGGGAGGTTGATGGCTGTTGCTGCTCGGTGGCGAAGGGCGGTCCATACCGCGCAAGGCTCCCTGGTTGTCTAAACTCGCGAATCTCAGCATAGGTGTTGTAGTGTGTCAGGATGTCAAACAGAGCGGCTGACTGGGTGGGGGAGAGCAGCTCGGTCATATTTGACTAATTTTGACCCAGCGTCAACAACCCATGGACTTGGGATGTCGTTGAAAGGGAAATCTACCCTGGCCCATTTGAATGTACTTGGGTCGTCTCGGGCGAAAACCCTGCCGTCCCTCTTCTCCTTTTGATTAGCCGCTCGCCGCTTTACTCACCCTCGGCTCACCTTCCGCTCCCTCAGTGACCCCTGAGCGCTCAGGAAGCAGGCCTCAGCACTTTAGCCTTGCTTCTTCCTCTTCATTTACAACACCAACTTTCGTTAACTTGAGACGATAGGGCCTGTTTGAGATGCTAGAGGCTTTTAATTCGGCTCTCTTTCTAGTATACTTAAACTATATCCACCCTCATTTAAACAAGTCCGCCACTTCCCGCCAACACGTCGGTGGGCGCCACGTCTTTAAACACCGCAAAGCTCGAGGGCGTTTCTTCTAGAACAGGAAAATGAAACCCGCACTTGGGACACTGCTCGTGTAACACGGCTTGCTCCTGCGCAAGGTCATACTTCTTATCCTGCGTCTCATTGCACACCGGGCATATCCGGAGTAGCCGAGTGTTGACGAGCTCGAAGTTGGTGATGATGTCTTCCATAATGGCGCCGTTAGCCGCCCATGCTTTGCAATGCTTGTGGTAGGTATCCTTGTGCCAATCATATAATGCGCCGCGGCTCGTCCAGAAGCTGCATTCGTTATACCAGGATCGGTCGTCCGGGTGCTCCCACCAGGTTAGGTGGAGGAAGCCAGGGAGTTCCATCAGGTGCCGTCGTGTGTCGGCAAAGAGGACTTTGAACTTTTCGTAGGCGTCCGGGCTGGAGAAGCGCACGCGCTGCATGCTGAGATAGATTGGCATGGTGTGTTTGGAGAATTTGAAGAGGGAAGATTAAACCAGAATAACTACCCTTATGTTTCTAGAGGTGATGCTGTAAAGGGGCTTGAAGACGGAAGGGGCTTTATGGTAATCATGGGATGAGCGACCTATATCGTCGAAATTGATAGTGTTTGTCAACCCAAACCATAGCAGATCAACCAAACCAATACCGGGAGTGTCATCTTGCGGATAGCTGCATGAGGCATCATTGAAGTCGATTCGATCGAATTGATTGAGAAGGATCTTGCTGCGACCCTTTTCACTCGGCCCAAGGCCAGTCTCCATGACAGATGCATAAGGAGAGGGGGTAGTTGCCAATTCGTTGCTTAAAAAGCGTCAGCTGTGACTTGGTATCCTTTGATCGGTGGTCGATCGCCATGTGACATGCACCCGCATGCTAATGCATTAGGACCTGCTCTGACTGTAGGGGACGCCGCGCGAGTCGAATCGCTGTAGCCGACGTCAGGTGCAGCGACAGTATCATTAGGTGCGGAGGGCGTGACTCTTGATTGGTCCGCTAGAGCATCAAACTTCAATGCTATTTAGTCCATTTAACTCACGTTGGGTTTAGATAATACCATATTTCTTGGCTAATAGAGAGCCTAGCCACTCTCGCTCTAGCCGGCACGACATGCTTGAGTCAGCATATGAGGATTCGCACGAGGCTCGTGGTGGCCGTCAAAATTGTCGAATCGACATTGTATAGACGAAATAGCAGGCAACTTGTAGTATTGGCGATATCATGGGGTTACAAAAAAGGCGAGATGCTCTCTCACGAGACGTGATGGTCAAGATATATTGCACGGTGAAGTAATAGTCTAATTCCAAACATTCAAGGGAGGAAAGAAATCATTCATCGTTATCTATGATGGCACAGCCCCAGACTCATGTTGTTCATAGCGGCGTGCAATGTCCGTCTCCAGATAAGTGGGTTCCATTTGAATGGGAGGAACCCAAACATGGCAAACAGGTGCACGGAGAAGTCAATGTCTTTCGTCCTTTCGGAGTGTCTGGGAATCTCTCTGCCGGCTTCTGGAGGGCGAGCGCGACCTCACCGGGTGGTCAAGCGGACGGCTCCAATACCCTTATCTATTCCGCCCCATTGGGCGACGAGACAGCCTGCGTGATCGACGGCACCGCAAAATTGACAGCCTTGGCCACCGGCCAGAGCTATCAAGTCGGGCCTGGCTCTATCATTAGCTCCCCGAAGGGACTCGAGGTAAAATGGGAGATCGACGGACCATTCTTCAAGAAATATTGGTGCATTTGGAGTGGCACATCACCGGTTCCCAACTGCACACGCGAACTCCAGATTAATCATATTGCCGATAATCCGAAAGACTGGGTTGAATATCACTTCACGGAACCCAAAGAGGGACCCCTCGTTGCGGGTGAGCTGTATTTCATCCGCACCAATGGCTCTACGGGAACAATGATGAGCGGCGTCTGGCGCTCAGGGAAAGGCATAGCGGCATCGGACTCCCAGGCCGATGGCACTTTGACTACGCCCTATACCGGCGTACTTGGGGATGAGACAATCTTGCTTTTGGAAGGAGAAGTCGAGGTGGTGGAGACGGAGAGTGGGAAGAAACACAACTTTAAGGCAGGCGATCTCATCGGGTTGACGTCGGGAATGCACATTACATGGCGATCTAAAGGCCCGTTCTCAAAGAAATTGTGGGTCATCACTCGGGATGAGCTGCCAACCCCCAATTAGGCTGTGAGTGTTTATTGCACTTCTGGCAACATTAAGAGTCTTTCTTTTTCACATAATCTGTAACAGTTTTTGATGCTCTCACGCGAATGCTTATTCCAACTCCGTTCCTTTCTTGCTGAGAAAGCAATACTAGGTTTCCCGAGGAAAGAAGCTAGAAGCGACGACAATCTTGTCGATTTGAAAGCGTTTCAGATAGGATCTGCGTTGGCTCACCGGCTTATGGAGTCCTCCGTGCGGAGGCGTGCACCACCGTACTCGATGTTATACTTCCTTAACTGTCCCGAAGCGAAAGTTTCAGTGCTATCTAAGTAATTAAAGTTTGCGCGAGGAACGATTAAGGTTGGCTTGGACCGAGGTTGTTTGGTTTTGTGCTACTATAAGCATCCTTCGCCCTGTGCCTTTCATGATATTCTAGATATACGCTATCTTTCCCTCCCGAGGCGCATTGCACTTATTTCTCGTGCTTAAATATCATACACCGCTCGACAATGGACACGTTAGAAACCACAGATAGCCCAAAGTCTTGTTATGTCGACTCAGTATATCCGAACGACGTCCAGAGTGTTTCTCCGCGACGCTTGAAGAAGCGAGAAGTCGACCGACGATGTCAGCGAGAAGCCCGAGAGCGGAAACGTTCCCGAATTGCTTATCTCGAAAGCTTAGTGGTGGATCTACTACAACAAGATGCAAGTGGGCAGGTCGCAGCCTTACTGGGGCAATTGAAAAGGGTAGAGGAGGAACGAGACCTAGCGACCAAAACACTAAAAGATATTCAACAGCTCATGGTTCAAAGATCATTAAAGCAAGGTACGGATCTAGCACAAGATAATGGCGTTGTGGAGGTTCAGATGATCTCGGAAGGTACGAAAATTGGGAATGATTCCGCCAGGAGTACGTCAGGGGAGGATATTCCAGTACTAGCAAACGCTCAGCTTGGTCTCCCCAACATCGAAGCAATACCAGCCAACATTTTAGAGCCAGCTACCTTTATTGCCATGGCACCCAACGGCGAGCTTAGTCCATACCTAGCGCGTTCCAGTACCGAAATAAGCCACCGGAGTACCTCACACTTGACAGATCAGGCTCTCGTACAGTCTAGCAGTACTGGTAGCCAGCACACGACTAGGTCGCCCCGCATCTACGATTGGGTCAACCCTCAATCTTCCTGTTGCTGTCGTGCTCACTTAGACCGTCAGCCAGGCCAACAGGCACTCTGGCAAGGTAATTTCTGGAAATTCATTTGCGACGTCTTGAGTGAGCGTTTCGACTGGGCAGAAGATGTTCAGCCAGCGGACGATATCGAGTCAGAGGACGTGCTCATCCGTGCCCTGGTTGAAGGTTGGGATATCGTGGCAAACCGCGCGCCCCTGCATCCCTCTTTGCAGATGCTTCGCCGCATTGACGAAGCTACGTTTGGACCAATAGCCAAGACTGAGCGTCTAGCGATGCTGAGGGCCATGCACTTACTTCTACAATTCCACACCCAGCCGAGTACGGAGCGGTACAGGCGCCTCCCGCCGTGGTATCTGTACCGCCCCTCACAACATATCCCCCATACCTACGCAATCGATTACTGGGCCTGGCCTCCTTTTCGCCAACGTTTCATCTCTAACGAAGATACGTACTGTGGCAACGAGTTCTTCTATATGTACCAGTCTCAGCTGCGACTCCTGTGGCCGTTTGAATTTCGGGACTGTTACACCCACGATCTCGAAAGCGGCCTCTATAGGCCCAGTCGCTTGTTCGACGAAAGAATCAACGACATCAAATGCTGGACGATGGGATATGACTTTTTCCAGCGGTTCCCCGAACTCTCCAGCGACATTCCGCTTGCTGTCGGTCAAGTTCCCAAACCCTTGTACTCAGGTATACGACAGATGAAGAAGCGATCCTCTTTGCCCGCTTCCCCAAGATCGAACAGAGGAAGCCAGTCGACAAGGGTTGCGGTGGTGGATGAGGGAGAGCCACGGCGACAGGAACAAGAACAAAACCCTGATGAGTGGGCTGACGCTTATGGAGGCGCCTCCAGTCAGACTCTCTCGGCGTATGGACGTTTATTTCAACCACATTTGACACAATCACACCATGAGCAACCTTACGCTTCGCAGCTGCCCCTTCATGGCTATAGTTTTCACCAACCAGCTATAGACCATTCTATCTCCACTTCTCACGGATGGTGCAATGTCGGGGGTTTTGAATATGACGCCTCTCTCGTGGAACCTACAACCGGCGATGCGTCTGCGTCTGCGTTTCCGCTCACGCCCGGTGCAG
>Ga0105239_10002175_pt1 | contig 25182 bp, 27 predicted proteins | sample KBSC44metaG_FD_92761 | JGI IMG/M metagenome (GOLD analysis project Ga0105239, IMG submission 92761) | Corn rhizosphere microbial communities from Kellogg Biological Station, Michigan, USA - KBS C4-4 metaG | ecosystem: Host-associated > Plants > Roots > Rhizosphere > Soil | place: Michigan, USA...
ACACAAAAGACCCCGAAAAGGTTTGTCTTGCCTACACCATCGACACCGAATGGCGCAACCGTACCGACTTTATAAATGGCCGCGAAGAAGTAAAGCAGTTTTTAACCCGTAAATGGGAAAAGGAACTGGATTATAAGTTGAAAAAGGAATTATGGGGCTTTCGTGAAAACCGGATGGCCGTTAGGTTTGAATATGAGTGGCACGATGCCGCAGGGCAATGGTATCGCAGCTATGGTAACGAGCTTTGGGAATTTGATGAAAATGGCTTGATGCAAAAACGGTTTGCCAGTATTAATGATCTGGAAATAGACGAAGCCGACAGAAAGCTGTTTTAAATTTAAACTGATGAATTATCCAAAAACTGCATTTTCGGAGGCATCAAAAAGGTTTCAGGAGCGTTATGGCAGCCGGGCCAGTTATGCCAGGATGGAAGCCTACAGAGATACCGATGGCCTGACCGAAGATGAACGTGATTTTATAAGCCTCCAGGACAATTTTTATATGGCGACCATCGGCGAAAATGGTTTTCCTTATATACAGTTCAGGGGCGGGCCAAAGGGCTTTTTGAAAGTATTGGATGATAAAACACTGGGATTTATTGATTTTGGCGGCAATAAGCAATACATAACAGTAGGTAACCTGACGACAAATAATAAGGTATCGCTTTTTTTGTTGGACCAGGCAGCCAAAGCACGGCTTAAGATTTATGCTGAAGCAAGAGTCCTGGAGATTGACGACAACCCGGAGCTTTTCGATAAACTCAATTTAGGCGATTATAAATTTCGGCCCGAAAGGATAATAATTTTAAACGTAACTGCCTACGACTGGAACTGCCCGCAACACATAACTGAGCGTTACACCCTTGAAGAAATACGGGATGAATTTATGGCGCAGCACGAATACATTGAGAAACTTCGCACTGAAAATGCAGCGTTGAAAAAGAGATTAGCGGGTAAGGAATAACCCCATTCAACTAATCTCCAGCCTCTAATCTCTAATAACCAACCAAAAATGCTCAATAATCAAACAGCCTTTACTTTAGTCAACCCACAAACAGGTAACCTTGCTTTCCGGCTGTTTTCGTTCGATGATAACAGCAATTTCGACCACCTGCAGCGCCATAATTATTATACTATTGTTTGGGTTACAAAAGGTAAGGGCAGGTTGCGTGCCAGTTTTGCCGAATACGATTTTGAAGCGAATTCGCTGTTTGCTTTTGCCATTTACCAGCCGTTTATGATAATTGCCGGCGAACAACTGGAAGGCTTCGCGCTTAATTTTCACCCGGACTTTTTTTGTATACATAAGCACGACAAAGAGGTGACCTGTCACGGCGTTTTGTTCAATAATATTTATGAGCCGCCGATCGTCAGGGTCGACGAGCATTGCGTGCCTATTTTTAACATGGTACTGGAGCAAATGAAAACCGAAATGCGGAACCCGGCGCTTGCCCAATACGAATTGCTGATGTCGTACCTTAAAATATTTTTGATTACCGCAGTAAGACTAAAGACCGAACAGCAGCCCGGCAACCATAAAGTACTTTTGGAGCGAAAAGAACCCTTTATACTCCAGAACCTGAAGGACGCTATAGAAACTCATTTTAAACAAAAGCACTCTGCAAGCGATTATGCTGATATGCTTAACATTTCGCCTAAGGCATTGGCAAAAATGGCAAAAAATCATTTTAACCGTACCCTCACGGATATGATAGCCGAACGCATAGTTATTGAAGCCAAACGCGAATTGTACCTTACCAACAAGCCCGTTAAGACAATTGCTTTTGAATTAGGATATGATGATGAATACTATTTTAGTCGCTTTTTTAAAAACAATGCCGATGTATCGCCGCAGCTTTATCGCGACACGGTAGGGGCTGGCAGGGCTGAGGTAGCTTAATGGTTAAATCTATAGATTCTGTGCTTATTTATTTTTCGTCGCCGGTAGGTGAAGATGCTCCACCGGCAGCGCTGGAGTTTGCCAACTGGCTGGTGTATTTACCATTTTTATTAATATCCTGCCATAATTTAAAGCTTACATAAAATGTAGTTCCGGCTCCCGGTTTACTTTCAAATGTAATTTTTCCATTTTGCGACTCGGTAAACTCCTTGCATAATAACAATCCTAAACCTACACCCTTTTCGTTTTTGGTTCCTAAGGTTGAATGGGCCCTTAACGAAAAGATTTCATTTTGTTGTTCATATGGAATCCCAATGCCACTGTCTTTTATAACTATACGGCAATCGCTGCCCGCAATACCTGCAGATATGGTAATTTGCCCGCCGGGATTTGTGAATTTAAGGGAGTTATTTATCAGGTTTCTTACAATAAGCTGCAACATATCCGCGTCAGCTGTAATAAAAATCGAATTATTTATTTGTTCTGTAAACTGAATGCCTTTTTCAGCTGCCACAGTTTTAAGAATTTGCAACGTGGTGTATAAGTTTTTTTTCAGGTCTAGCTTAACCATATTTACCGTTACACCCTTCATTTGCGATTTACTCCATAAAAGTAAATTCGAGAGCATCTCCTGTGTGTTTTGGGTGGAGGTCAGCAACTCCTTTTGCATGGATAATCTTTCATCTTCGCTCAACTTAAACGACGAAAGTACATCCAGGAAATTTTCTATCGATGCCAAAGGCGACCGCAGGTCGTGAGCCAGGATAGAAAACAATTTGTTCATGGTATCATTTGCATAGGCCAATTCGGTTGCTTTTTCCTCAACCAGTTTTTTCTCGGTATGATAGCTTTTTCTTACCGCTGTGGTGATCATGAAAATAAAAAGCACATCGATAATATAAGTGTAGCCGATATCTATAAAGCGATGCTGTTTATCGGGGTAAGTGTTAACTACTGCATCCGGATATTGGTATTCATATGAAAGCAATGCAATAACAATAACGATGTTAAGCGTTATCCAAATCCAGTATTGCTTTTTTGGAACAATAGAAATAGTGAGAAAATAGGTAAGAATAAGAATTAGCAGCGTGGGGCCGTTAATACCCGAATTATACTTATAGTTTACTACGATAAGAATATTAGTTGCGATCATGTATATGATGACGGAACTATTCAGCTTCATTTTAAAACGGGAGAAATAATAGCACAGAACTGAGACAACAAATACAGCCCCCATTAATATAGCTAATTGGGATATACCCAGCAGGGAATTTAAAAGAATATTCAGAAATAAAGCAACAGTAGATGCAAGGCAAACGGCATTAAATATCCGCGCTTCTAACGAGAAATCTGGCGGGTATCCAAGACATTTTTTCCAAAAGGATTGCATTGTTTAATTGAATAACTATGTTATAACTTAAAAGTGATAATGGTTAGTCCAATAAGCATGGCCAGGGCTAATAATTAACTAAAAATAACACTAATGGTTTGAATACGTTGATTTTATTTGTTTTTTTCTGAATTAACTGAAGGCGCACAAAGTGTTTTAATGCTTCAAAACACCACCCGGGTCGGGCAATTAAATGGTGCCTTTGAAAATCGGTGTGCACATATCGACATTTATTGATTATAATTTGAGGATAACTGGTAAATGTTTTATTTCTTTACTTTATTATCATCCGCTGTCATGAAAAGGCTTATCCTGTTTTTCCTTTTATTAAGTACGGTCGCAACGGCTCAGCACAAAATAAACTGGCCGGATCATAAAAAGGCGGTTATTGTACTAACTTATGATGATGCGCTCGATTCGCAGTTAAAAACGGCGATCCCGCAGTTGGACTCATTACACCTGAAAGGAACCTTTTTTTTGACCGGCGAACTTAACAGTAGTAATATTCTCAAATGGCGCAAAGCGGCCAAAAAAGGGCATGAGCTCGCAAACCATACGCTTTTTCATCCTTGCTTGAGCACCACGATGCCGGATAATTCAGTAAATGCAGCCGAGCGATACACGATATTCCAGATTTTGCGCGAAATATACACTATGAACAGTATGTTGTATGCAATTGACGGCAAAACCACGCGTACATACGCTTACCCTTGTACCGAAACAGAGGTAGGGGGTAAAAATTATATCGATTCGCTACGCAAAACCGGGATGATTAAGTACGCCCGTATTGGCGGCGATGTAGATGATGCTATCATTACCAACTTTAAAAAACTCGATCCGATGCTGATCCCCTCATACGGTCTTGAAGAAGATACCCCCTCAAGGAAACTGATTGATTTTGTTAAAAAAGTTAAGCAAAGCGGAGGTATGGGCATATTTATGTTTCACGGAATAGGCGGTGACTTTATAACAACGTCGACAAAGGCACACCGGGAATTATTGGAATATCTTGCTAAAAACAAACAGGAGATTTGGGTTACCACTTTTCAGCAGGCCATGGATTATATTACAAAAACTAATAAAGGGGGATGAGCACTACCGGTATAGTATGATAAATAAATTAAAAAGTATTTTTACGGGGACCAGGTTGGTTTTGGATTATATGTACGATAACGCCCATCGTATAATAACCGGGCTGCCGCGTTTAAACCGTTCGCAAATTACAGCCCATTTGTTTTTAGGCAGCCAATACAACCTGTTAGGGCTAAAAAAATTAAAAGCTATGGGAGTTACCGCCATAGTAAACATGCGCATGCATAACGATTACAGCGATGCTGAACACGAAGGGATAAAATACCTGCACCTGCCGACTGTTGACAATACGCCCCCACCTTTGGAGGTATTGTTAAAAGGTGCTGATTTTATAGACAGCGAAATAGAAAATGGCGGTAGTGTTTACGTGCATTGCCGCCAGGGCCTTGGCCGCGGACCAACCATGGCGATGGCTTACTTAATAAAAACCGGATTAACCTATGTCGATGCTTATGCCATGATAAAAAGGGTGAGGATATTTATTAACCCAAGACCGGGGCAGATTGCGATGTTGAAGGAATTGGAACTGTATTATAAAAACTTTACTTATAAAAAATGACGCCGCCCGCCAAGCCCCAAAACATCGACTGGATAAACAACCTTCGCCTGGTTGCGCTGTTTGCGGTAATAATGTTGCATAGCAACAGCGTATTGCTGTTACAATACGGCAAGATATCGATGAGCGACTGGGTGGTAGCGGATTGTTTTAACGCGATAGTACGTTTTGCGGTGCCGGTATTTGTTATGATAACCGGGGCATTGCTGTTGCACAGGGAATATGAAATTGGTGATTTTTTGAAGAAACGCACGGTAAGGGTAATTGTGCCTTTTGTGTTTTGGAGCCTGGTTTATATTGCATATTCTGTATACAACGAGGACCTTGCATTGCAAAGCACAGTTTTGTCGAATGTTAAAATGGTTTTGCGTTTATTGGCGTCCGGTAGTTCGTACCATTTGTGGTACGTGTACATGTTAATTGGACTTTATTTCTTTATTCCGGTTATAGGAAAGTTTGTGCGCAACGCGTCGGAAAAGGAAATACTGTATTTTTTGGTGGTTTGGTTTGCCGTAATTTTTATAAGCCAACCTTATATGGCCCGCTATGGATCATCTGTCGATATGCATTATTTTGCAGGGTTTGCAGGCTACCTTGTGTTGGGCCATTACCTGGCCTTCAAAGATTTTAAGATTAAACATCAGCGCTTATGGATGGTCCTGCTTTTTATAGCAAGCCTTTTATTTATTTCCGTTGGCTCGTGGTTAATTGTTAATAGCAAAAAATGGCCTGGCGCCATGTTTTTTGAGCCGCTTAGTCCGCTGGTTGTATTGTTGGCAGCCAGTGTGTTTATGATTTTTAAATTATCGTCACCAAAGCTATCGCCGATTGTTGTGCGTATCCGCGATTTTGCAGGTAGCTTTAATTACGGCATTTATCTTGCGCACGCGCTGATATTATATCTTTTGGAAGACCCGCTCGGAATTAGTTACAAACTTTGCACACCGGTTGTCTCGATTCCGCTTACGGCATTGATTTGTTTTATTATAACGCTTGGTTTGGTTTGGGTGATTAACAAAGTGCCGTTTGTGGGTAAGTGGATTTCGGGTTAATCCCCAATAAAAACCCTGATAATTAACGATTTTTTTAAGAGATTTGTGCCCTTGCAAATTGTGCTCATTTTATTTTAATGAAGAAACTTACAGAAGATAATGCAGCGAGGTCCGCAGCAATATTAATCTTTATAACATTCGCGCTCCGCTGCTTAATTGCAGGCTATACAGGCCTGGGCATCGGCGAATCATACTACTTCCGCGGGGCGCTAAATTTCGATTTAAGCTATTTCGACCAGCCGCCTTTGTTTTTTTGGTTGAGCGGCATAAGTGTAAAAATATTCGGGTTAAATAATTTTGGACTTAGGTTCCCTGCAGTGTTGCTGTTTGCCGGCACCAGCTGGTTGATGTTTTTGGTTACCCGCAAACTATTTACCGCAAAGGCCGGTTTTTGGGCGGTTGTGGCAATGAACTTAAGTGCGGTGTTTACTGTAGCTATCGCATGCTGGTTTCAGCCCGATGCGCCACTGATGTTCTTCTGGATGCTGGCAACATACTATATTGTTCAGTTAATGGTTGGCCCCGGCGCCGAGAAATCGGAAGCCACGCGCCATAGCCGCAGAACATGGTTGCTTTGGTTGGCGGTAGGGGTAAGCATGGGCTTTGCTACGTTGAGTAAATACCACGTGCTGTTTTTATTTGCAGGCGTATTTATGTTTGTGGTTACCAATAAAAGCCAGCGCCACTGGCTCCGTCATCCCGGGCCGTATCTGGCGGTATTAATTACTGTTATTATGGCATCGCCGGTATTGTTGTGGAATGCACAAAACGGCTGGGTTTCTTTCGTTTTCCAGGGTTCGAGGGCTGGCGCCAGCGGGGAACATTTTAAACTGCATTTCGATTGGTTTTTCCGTAGCATAGGCGGGCAGGCAGCGTTCCTGCTGCCGTGGATTTGGATACCCATCGTTCGGCAATTATACATTTCGTATAAGCTGCGCAAGCAATTGCTGGCCTATAGTTTTACGTTTTGGATGGCTATATTGCCACTGGTGTTTTTTACGGTGGTTACGCTATGGTCGAACCTGCAATTTCACTTTCATTGGCAGGCCCCGGGATATATGATGCTATTTATACCGCTTGGTTTTGGTATCGACAGGTGTTTAAGTACAACGGGCAAAGGCCATGTGCTAACCCGCAGGTGGCTTAACTTCTCGGTTTATTTTACTTTAATTACTATAGGCGTGCTGGGTACCCACATGGTCACCGGGTTTTGGCAATGGTATGGTCCTAAATGGATGGTATACCATTTTCACGGCGACAATAACGACCCAACGATTCAAGGTGTAGATTATACCGACATAAAAACCCGCTTTGATAAAGAAGGCTGGACAAATAATCCCAACATATTTACCGGTACCCCACGCTGGTGGTTAACGGGCAAAGTCGACTGGGCGCTTAAAGGGACGAAGGACATTACAGTGTTTAATAACGACCCGCGCAACCTGGCCTTTATGGTTGAACCGAAAAAGCTGGTAGGCAAAGACGCAATTATAATAAGCGACCAGGAGCAACTGGATGTTAATGCCGATGCCAAACCATTTTTCGACAGTGTAACACAGTTGCCGGACATTGATATAGTCCGTAGCGGCAGGGTAGAATATAAGCTGCAGGTTTTTTACGGGAAAAATTTTCACATTCCGGCCAGTAAACGGATGGATTTGCCATTGTACAGGCAACTAATTGGCTTGCCGCCATTCGGAAATTAAGCAGGAATTTTCGCGAATTAAGTCGAATTGCTCGAATTAAACAGGCATGAATAACAAAACTATTATCCACTAATTAAGAATGAATTTATTGAAAATAAGAACTCAAACATTAGATAGAACTGCCATACAAAATTCGTGTAATTCGTTAAAATTCGTGTTCCTCTTGGTTGTTTTCCCTTTTTTTCTATCTGCACAAAACGTAAATATTATCCCCCTTCCAAAATCGGTTGTTAAGGCTGACGGGCAGTTTAAAATAAGCAGCAGCACTGTGATTGGGATGAACGACAACTCGTTACTGCCGCAGGCTAATTATTTACAAACTGAATTTAAAAAATATAATGGGACACCAATAGCTGTTGACCGGGACGAAACCAAAGCAACCGTTGATCTGCAACTGGTGAAAAGGGACGAATTGCCCGGATCGTATAGGTTGAAAATAGAATCAACCAAAATAACCATTACTTCGGCCAGCAGCGAAGGCATCTTCTATGGATTGGTGTCGCTATTACAAATGATACGCGCTCAGCCGCAGGGCCAGGTTAATTTACCGGCGGTTGAAATAAACGATGTACCGCGTTACCAATGGCGGGGCTTTATGCTCGATGAATCCCGCCATTTTTTTGGGAAGGAAAAGGTTAAGCAACTATTGGATTGGATGGCCTTTTATAAGCTGAACAAATTTCACTGGCACCTAACCGATGTTAACGGCTGGCGCATCGAGATAAAAAAATACCCGTTGTTAGCGACTGTGGGTGGTATCGGAAACAAAACCGACACTCTTGCACCGGCAAAATATTATACACAGGCCGATATTAAGGAAGTTGTAGCTTACGCGGCAGAGAGGTTTATCACTGTTGTTCCTGAAATTGATATGCCGGGACATGCCACCGCAGCCAATAAAGCCTATCCCGAATATACGGGCGGTAGCGTGGCCAAATATCCAAACTTTACATTCGACCCGGCCAACGAAAAGACCTACCAGTTTTTGGCCGATATACTGAAAGAAACCAACTCATTATTTCCGGCGGGGATGATTCACCTTGGCGGAGACGAAGTGGCCCTGGGTATACAAGCCTGGGCAGGCCGACCGGCGATAACCGAGATGTTAACAAAATGCAACTTCAGTTCGCTGGCAGATCTGGAACACTATTTTTTCCGCCGCATGGCCGATTCGGTCATCAAAATGAACAGCAAAATCTTATGCTGGGACGAAGCCGCGGAAACTGATTTGCCCGCAGATAATACTATCGTGTTTTGGTGGAGGCAAAACGTGCCCTCACAATTGCGAATGGCGCTGCAGAAAAAATACCAGGTGGTGCTTTGCCCAAGGCTGCCCATGTATTTTGATTTTGTACAGGATAGAAGTCATATCGCAGGCCGTCGTTGGAGCAGTACGCAATTTAGCCCGGTAAGCAGTGTATATAATTTCCCTTATAAAGAATTTCCGGCTGATGAAATACAATCGCCCCTGATACTTGGTGTACAGGCAAATTTGTGGACGGAGCTGGTTGAGTCGCCAAAGCGACTGGATTTTATGGTATTTCCCCGCCTGGCAGCACTATCAGAAGCAGCCTGGACAGATTCAGCGCGTAAAGATGAGACATCATTTAATGAAAGGTTGAAACTCAATTTTTCCTGGTATGATAAGGCTGGTATTTACTATTTCAACCCATTTGATATAACCATGCACCCTGAACCGGTTGATTTCGCACCTAAAATCGTCGTGAGGCCGGAGAAGTATAAAAAGCACGGACGTAGGCATAAATCAACGGTTAGCAAACATCACAGCAAAAAAAGCGAAGCTAAAACCGGGGTTAAAAAGCATCATACAAAAGGTAAAAAGAGGAAATAATATTTTCCGCTAATTATTTTTTACCACGGAGAACACAAAGAAATTCACAGAGGACACAGAGCCTTGATGGTGAAAATCTCACATTGTTTTTTTCTCCGTGCTCTCTGTGCTTTCTCTGTATCTCCGTGGTTATTTTTATTCCACGCGATGATGCAAAATTCAGCTTATCAATTTCCGCAATATCATTAACAATTAGGCTCGAATAGCGTTACTTTTAACGTTGAAATAATTGTGAGCATTTTGAGAAATATCCTTAATAATTTAAAAACAACAAGGCCAGTATTTTTATTGGTCATAATCATATCATTAATGGCATCTGTGAAAAATGCCTATAGCCAGGCTGAGGTTGAGCCCTGGGGCAACATAACAGGCATCCGCAAAAGCGGGCAACTATTTGATTTTGAAACCAGCCTGCGGGTGGTAAGCACCGATAGGAAACACGCAGCATCAACTGCAAAAGAAAAGCAGCAGCCCCACTACAAGCGCTTAAACGACGATGAGCAGGAAGTTACCACCAGCATAGATAGCTTGTATTTTACGGAAAATGTAAAAGACAACGGCAGCGGGAAGATAAAAGTAACCGTTCAATTAACCGCACATAAGGACACCAGCCTGCAGGGTGTCTACTTCGTAATAGCCTTACCCAGGGAATTTTTAAACGGCGACCTGCGTTATTCGGATGGCGATAAGCCTGAACTTGACCGCTTTATTAAGGCCAGCTCCGCAGAATATGACGATAATGCCAAAGGTTTGGAGCTAGAAACTGCCACCCGCAAGTTTAGCGTAAAACCGGCCGAAAAATCGCTGATTATGGTTCGTACTGAAAATGTCAATGGGCAAAGCAAGTTAACGCTTTTTATTCCCCTAAAACTCGGCGAGGTTAAGAACGGCGAAACGATAACAAAAGAATTTGTAATCAAAGCATCGGGCGAAATTGACGAGGCCCCGGTTGCACTTGCGATAAATACCAGGCAACAAGGCCGGGCGTTTGAAGGGCTGGGCGGTAACTTCCGCCTGCAAAACCCCAAAAACGACCCCCAGGTCATTGATTATTCGCTTCAAAACCTGCGTGTGGCATGGGGACGCGTGGAGATGCCCTGGCGTTTTTGGCAACCAAAACTGGATATTGACCCGACAATGGTTGCAGACTCCGGCAAAATTCATCCTGCTGTAAGAAAAGCTATGGAGATGGCGCACCGCCTGGACAGCCTGGGCATCCCGGTAATTCTTTCAGCGTGGTTCCCACCAGATTGGGCAGCTGAGGGTGAGCTCAATTTCCGCCCGGTTAATGGTATTTGGGGCAATAAGCTGAATAAGGATAACATGGAAGCGGTTTACAAATCCATAGCCGATTATATTATTTACCTTAAAAACAAATACGGCACCGAACCAAAGCTATTTTCGTTCAACGAGTCGGATTTGGGGATAAATGTAAGGATAACGGCGCAGGAGCATGTGGACTTTATAAAAGGCTGTGGTGCGTATTTTGCTGCACATGGCGTAAAAGCAAAAATGCTGCTGGGTGATAACTCCGATGCCACAACTTACACTTTCATTGATCCCGCGTTGAACGACCCGGATGCAAAGCAATACATTGGTGCCATATCATTCCACTCATGGCGCGGTTGGGATACCCCGATATTGCAAAAATGGGCCGATGCCGCCACCAAACTTGGCGTTCCATTATTAGTTGGAGAGGGCAGCATTGATGCCGCAGCCTGGAACTACCCGGATATTTTCCAGGAACAAACCTATGCGCTGGAAGAAATAAACCTGTATACCCGCATGCTGGCCATTTGCCAACCGGCATCTATATTACAATGGCAACTTACATCCGACTATTCGCCCTTAATAGGAGGGGGGATTTTTGGCAATAACGAACCATTGCACCCTGGTCAACGTTTCTGGAACCTTAAACAGCTCTCTATAACACCAAAAGGACTGTATGCCATGCCGATAACAAGTAGCAAGGCCGATGTTTCGTGCGCAGCCTTGGGCGATAATAGCAAAGGGGCGTACGCCATCCACCTGGTTAATAACGGCTCTAAACGTAAGGTTACATTAACAGGCCTTCCCGCCGGTGTAAAAGAGCTAAACGTCTACACAACAAACAAAGAAACAAGCATGGGACAAGGCAGCGTGAAAATAAAAAATGGCACGGCAGAATTAAAAATACCGGCCACGAGTTATGTGACTTTGATAAGCGAATAGTTAGATAGTCTTGAGTCTTAAGTCGATAGTCTCAAGTCAAAAAGGACTTAAGACTTAGGGCTTAAGACTCAAAACTTAAAATCACGGATTTTCAACAGTTGTATCCTGTGCCAATACTGCATCGTCAGGGGTTGTACCCAAATCTTTGTCGAGGTTGTACAGGGCGTCGTCATCAGCATTTTCACCACCGGCTTTTTTGATTTTGCCCAGCAAATCAAGCGCCATGGTTTCTTCTTCGGTTTGTTCTTTTACAAACCATTGCATAAAGTTCCAGGTGGCCCAGTCTTTTTCCTGCATGCTCATATCTACAATGTTGTAGATCCTTGTAGTGTTCTCCACCTCGGATGTAAATACTTTTTCGAAACAATCGTTTACACTTTTAGGGTCGGGACCCGGTTCGGGTATAGCCGTTACCACAACCTTTCCGCCGCGCTTTAAAATATATTCCAAAAACTTCATCATATGGTTGCGCTCCTCGTTCGAGTGGCGGAACAGGAAATTGGCGATGCCATCATAGCCTTTATCGCTGGCCCACGCTGCGTAACTCAGGTAAATCTGGGCGTTATGCGCCTCATTAGTCATTTGGTCGTTAAGGGCTTTTGCAAGCGGGTCGGATAGTCGGTTGGTGTTCATGTCAGATAGATTTATCCACTAAACCACTAAAACGAAAAAAGGTTTACACCAAAGGGCGATTTTGAAATGCGCCGTTAGGCGCAAAACGTCGGTAGAAAAATTGGTTTGAAATGTTTTGGCGTGCCGTCAGGTACGCAACATTCGCAAAGTGGTGTACCTGACGGCACACTAAAATTGTATTTCGTAATTCTACCGACCTTGAACCCCGATGGGGTTCTTTTATTTAACGGATAACGCCGGGCACACTGAAATGCACCGGGGTAGAAGTAAATTAAAGTTATCTAAACTTCCTTATAAGCCGATATGTGGCTTGTTTTTATCGACAACATAAAAGATTTGCCTACACTAATTTTGATGCTTTTATTTTGAAGCATGGCTTTTATAGCTTCATCAGCTTTAAGGGCCTCGTACAAATCACGGGCTACAGCCGAGCCGCTGATATTGTTGGTAACCTTGCCATTTTCTAAAGCTATGTTAAAGGTATAGCCCGATTTACCGCGGTCGCCGGCTGATTCAAAGTCAGTGATATTCAGCTTAAATTGCTGTTCTTCGTTAAGACTTCTTTTTAAGTGCAAACGGATAACGGGGATGTACCTTTTCCAGGTAGTTAAGTATTTTCTTTCTTCCATTGTAATGCAATAAAGGTATCATTAATAAAATAGTAATTAGCCAAACACGGCATATTAATGCTTAGTTAACTTGTTTTGAACGAATTAAAACAAATTAATGGCACAATTTGTATAGTAAATTGGCGTGTTTGCACCCTTTGCCGGTAATTTTAGACTTGTAGATTTGTTTATATTCAATGAAAATACGATGGCAAACGAAAATAAAAACCTGAGAATCTGCGAGAACGGCCACAAATATTACAAAAGCAGTGATTGCCCAACCTGCCCCATTTGCGAAAGTGAGCGAAAGCCGGCAGATGGTTTCCTTTCAACACTCGGAGCACCTGCAAGGCGTGCGTTGGAGAACAACGGGATAAAAACGGTGAAACAGCTTTCGGAATTTACCAAAGCCGAGATTTTAAAATTTCACGGGATGGGTCCCGCCTCAATGCCCAAATTACAGGAGGCATTAGCTGCTGAAGGATTATCATTTAAAACAAAGGGTAAATAAACATCCTTATAAACCAATTAAATTATGTTCAAAAACACAAAAGCATACAGCGGTTTTTCGGTAAACGATATGCAAAAGGCCAAAGAGTTTTATAGTGGCACGCTCGGTATCGAGATTTCTGAAAATGAAATGGGTATAATGAACCTGCATATTGCAGGCGGTACCAAAATTATTGTTTACCCCAAACCCAATCATGAGCCGGCAACATTTACCATCCTCAATTTTAATGTTGAGGATGTGGATAAAGCAGTTGATGGGCTTATAGCCAAAGGGATTAAATTTGAGCAATACGATTTCGGACAAATAAAAACCGACGAAAAAGGCATTATGCGTGGCAATGGTTATGGCCCGGATATCGCATGGTTTAAAGATCCGGCCGGGAATATTTTATCTGTGTTGAAGGGGGAATAAATTTTAGCCGGAAATTAATATTTCTGCACTAAAACATCTGTAGATATACTTAACGCCTCATGGATTTTACGAATCATGTTGATTGATAACTTGCGTTTTTTATTCAGTATTTCGCTAACCCGACTTTTTAAGCCGATTATTTGAGCCAAGTCCTGATTTGTATAATTAAGCTGCTCCATTCTAAACTTGATGGCTTCGATTGGGTCAGGTAAGTCTATTGGATAATGAATTTTTTCGTAGTTATCTATTAGCATTCCCAATATTTCCAATTCGTCGCCTTCTTTGGTATTTAAGTCAGCGTCAAAAATAATTTCAAGCCTTTTCAGGGCTTGCTGATAATCGGTTTCTGTCTTTATTGGTTTTATGTTCATCTTAATTAAATCAAGTTTGCGTTAACATCGTCGTACTCTCTGTGGGTACCAATAAAGCGAATCCAAATCATTTGATACTTATAGCTTATTTTAGCGATAAGTCTATACGAATTGCCTTTAATATTAAATACCACTCTATTATTCATTAAAATGCTTGCGCTGGGATATTCTGCTTTAATATCATTTGGACTTTTCCAGTTGCTTTTATCTGCCTCCTGGTACCACGACTTTAAGGCCTGCTCACAATCCGCATGTTTAAGCCAAAATTCTCTTAAAATACACTTGGATATAATTCGCATTATTACAAAGATAATAAAAAGTTCCCATAATGGGAATATTGACTGATTTTCTAATCAAAATGATTCGGCCGTAACCTAATACCTTCAATAAAAAGCTTTTTATTACCTTTCAGCATGAAGGCATCTTTTAAGTTTAGTTGCAATAATTGTTTATCACCGTCATTTATTTTTATATATTTCTTAAAATGAATCAGCACCCTGTCGCCTTTTTCCATCATGTATAGGTTTTGCCGCGTACCCGAAACCTTTTCAATGATAACGGCTTTTGTTTCGCCGGGTAACGGTTTGTCACCCTTTGTAATATCCAGCGCATCAGGGATAATCTGAACCTTGAAGTCGGCGTGGTTTACTATAAACAGCTCGTCATGAAGTGTGTCTTTAAGATAGTAATTTTTTAAGCGGAAATTAAGTCCGCAAACTGCTATTTCCTGATCGCTTAAAAATACAAATGGTGGTTGGGGTAGTTGTTTTAACGTTTCGAGATATCGTTTTTGTTTTTCATTAAAGTCATTCCGGGTGTTAAATGAGTAGCCAATTACAGACGTTGCATGCTTCTTGTTGTACGCCAGGAAGTCGTTGTTTTGTGCAGTTGATTTTAGTGAAAGTGTGTAAATACTCCCGCCGCCTGTTTTGTTGTATGAAATAACGATGTTATAAGCTGGTTTAAAGCTACCATTCATACCCGTAACCCGATACAACTTAGCATCATTAAACGGTACGAATTTTAAATTAAGCGCGGTGTCATTACCCTGCTTTAACAGGAATGGCGCAAAAGCAGTAGTCGGTGTCGAGTTTGTGGCACCAGGAATATTCACAGTTATTTCCTGTATTTCTATGTCTTTTGCTTCAGTATTGGAAAGCTTAATTTGTAAACTTAGGTACTGCTGTTTGATATTCCCTTTTAAGTCGGGCTCTATCTGCAACGGCCCCGAATTTATGCCGGCGGTTTGGTAAACTAATTGGTTTGCATCGGTTTGTTGTTTTTTGTTATTGATGCAACCGGGCAATAAGATGGTGCAGAGTAACAACGGGAGCAGGGATAACTTCATTTTTTGATTTTAGAAAGTATTTGAATTGAAAAATAAACGAAGAAACACGGATTTATCCATGTTTCTTCGTTCGCGGGAAATGGTAATTAGTAACCTGTAATTGACCAGATTGAATAGGCGTGGGGCGGAGCCTGGATTAACACGCGGCCATCAGCAGCTACGGTTTGCACCCAGCCCGAAGCGCCTGTATATTCTTTAATTTGTTTATTTGCCCAGTTGGAAGTTACCCATTGTTGTTGCCAATTGTCGCTTCCGTTAAAATATACAATTACACCGGGTGCAGCACCGTAGCCGTTTCTCCTGTCGATGTATTGGTCACTGGCGGAGTATAAATTGGTGGTTGTGCCACCGGCGAGGGTACGATGTATCCAAATCAGGTTATTCATCCTGCTTTTGGTGAGCCAGGTTTCATAATCATTGTAAAATACACAAGGATACCCTTCATGGGTCATTATATAAGCATATGCAGAGTATTTATCGCCGATAATGTCAGTATCGTGATTTGACACAAAAGTTACCGACTTGGATCCGTTCCGTTTCCACAACATATCATCGTTAAGGTGGGTAAGGTCATGACTGTCAAATGCGCTGTGCATCGCGTAAAAACATGCAAAGTCAAAAGCCGACGATGTGCCGCCTGTTGCGTTCACCCAATTTTGCAGGTTGGCAGCATTGCCGTCCCAGTCTTCGCCAACAGCGAAGCCACCCACGCTGTTTACATAATTTTGAACCACCCATGCACCATAGCCCAAAACGTAATCAAAACGCCAGCCATCATAGTGCATGGTATTTTTGTAATACCTCGACATGCTATAGCTCGCGTTATAAACCCAATTGGAAACATTAGCCTGCGCATGGCATAAGTCGGGAAAGCCACCGAAGGCGCCCTCATCTGATGCATGGACGTTATTGGGATGAAAATCGCTATAGGTTCTTGGAAATTTACCTGACAGCGGCACAAACTTAGTGTAGGTATTTGTGCCTGTATATGGGTTAGCCTCCAAAGCGCCGCCACTGCAATGGTTTAACACCATATCGGCATAAACCTGTATGTTATGGGTGTGCGCGTTTGATATTAGGGTATTCAGATCGGTTAAATTGCCAAACCGGGTGGTTACCGACCCCATTTGGTTATAAGTGCCAAAATCAAAATAATCAAAAGGATCGTACCCCATGCTCGAACCACCACTTTGGCCTTTTGTTGCCGGCGGCAGCCAGATGGCTGATATGCCTGCTGCGTCCCAGGCGGCTATTTTGCCGTTAACAGTGCTCCACCACGATGTACCGGTAGGCGTATTCCAGTAAAAAGCCTGCATTAATACGCCGCCGCCGGGGCCAGGCGCCGCAAGAGGGGTAGTGTTTTTGATTTTAAGGTCGACCGCGGGTGCTGTTGCTTTTACATCAGTTTTTTTGCATTCCGAAAAGGTGAGCAATACCATTAAGAGTAGCGCCTGGCTTAATCTGTAAAATTGTTTTCTCATAATCATTGGTTTTTAAGTGTTATTTACAATTGGTTTTTAACTGTCATTCTTATCACTACGGGAACGTTCCCGGAACTTCCGGTAAATGATCGGGGCACAATTTTTATATCACAACCTGGTTTAATCCGGCGCCACCAAAAGCATGACAAAATCATGCTGATAAGTATTTCTTATTACTTAAGTGGCAGTTAAGCCGAAATCACATTTAATTTAAACAGAATAGGGTATTACTACTGTAATTGGTTTAGCAATTGGCGTAAGCTACGCAACGAAACTAAGTTACAGGAATGATTAATAATTGCAAATTAATTTTTAGTAAATGTTTAAAATAAGTATTGAGTATAATTTTCCTTTAAAATTAATTTAAAGGAAAATAGCAAAACTGAATTAATGAACATTGGCCGGAACCCTGTTTTGCCGGGTAGTTTGTTGCAAATGATATTTTAGGAGCGGGCAACCTGTATCAAATACACTAACTATTTTTTACTGGTAGTTAAATTAGTTTACGGTAACGTTCCCGGGAAATTGAATTGAATTTGTGACTGACTAACGTCAGGAGGAAGTGAAAGGCGTTGGTTTTCTGCGTGAATTTGATTTTTGCCGCAGAATTTTGATCAAATCTCAGGGCAAAAAGTCGGCAGAGCGGAATTTAAACTGCTGTTTACTTTATTGGAAGGAATTGGCTAGCTGAATGAGGTTTTTTACCCTGTCGATATCGGTAACGTCGTTGCTGTATTCGTCGCCGGCATTTGCACCCATAATAATATGGTCGTTTTTGTATATCATTTTGCTTGGAACCTTTACCCTTGCAGATGAGTGGATCTCGGTAGCACCTGTAAAACGCACCAAATCTGCGGCGTTTTTTTCATTTACGCCGCTGCCAGGCATAATTTTTATGCGGCTGGCTGCCTTACTAATTAACCGGGCAATGTTGTAAGCACCTTCCATAGCTGTGCTTTTACCTCCTGAGGTTAATATACGCTCACAGCCCATCTCGATGATTTCTTCCAGCGCGGTGTCCATATCGGCACACATGTCAAAGGCGCGGTGAAACGTTACCCCCAGTCCCCATTGCCTGGCAAGGCTCACCATTTCAGAACAGCGGGCCTTATCGATGGTGCCATCAGCATTGAGCATGCCAATCACCACGCCATCACAGCCGGCTTCTATACAGTAGCGTATATCGGCCATCATAATGTTAAATTCCAGGTCGGTATATAAGAAATCGCCGGCGCGGGGCCTTATCAAAACGTATAGCTTAATATGCAGCAGTTTACGGGCCATCAATATCTCGCCGTAAGATGGTGTGGTGCCCCCCTCGTATAAATTTTCACAAAGTTCAACGCGCACCGCGCCCCCGGCCTGAGCGGCTAAGGCCGATGTTACAGAATTGGCACAAACTTCCAGCGAAACGGGAAGGTTTATGTGTTCATTGTTCATAGTTCATAGTTCAGGGTTTATGGCCGGGCCAGCCACAAACCTGCGATGTAAAAAATAACGCTGCGTTAAGCTTTTAAACGGAAATTAAACGCCAATGGTTTTAAATTATTTAGTCGATAGACCATGGACCATAGTCCATAGAATTAGATATTTACTACCAATTGAGCCATGGACTATGGTCTATCGTCTATGGACGGTTTCTTAATAAAAACTCTTACCCGGAATCAACAAATCCTGTTTATCCGCGTTGCAAACCGCGAAGGAGAAACCTTGTTGGATGGCATAAGCGCCATATTCGCCTTTTTTGTTGATGGCTAAAAAGCCAACTTGTATATTTTTAGCTGTGTCAGGCTTCTTTTTAATGATACGTTTAACGGCTTCTTTACAGGCATCCTCGGGTGAGAGCCCCTGGCGCATCAGTTCGACTACCAAAAAGCTGCCAACATTACGGATAACTTCTTCGCCCACACCTGTCGATGTAGCACCGCCTACTTCATTATCGACATATAAGCCTGCACCTATTATAGGGCTGTCGCCAACACGGCCATGTAGTTTAAAGGCCATTCCGCTGGTGGTGCATGCACCTGATATATTGCCTTTGGCATCAATAGCCAGCATGCCTATGGTATCGTGATTGTATTTACTGCCCGGCCGGTGTTGTTTATTCTCAATATTCATCACCGGCGAATATTTAGCAGTTTTGAGCCACTCTTTCCATGCTTTTTCTGATTCGGGGGTGAGCAGCTTTTCTTTTTTAAAGCCTTGCTCAACGGCAAACTGGGTAGCGCCATCGCCAACCAGCATTACGTGTGGCGTTTTTTCCATAACTGCCCGGGCTACAGATATTGGATGGGCTATATTTTCCATTGCAGCCACCGAGCCGCAATTGCCGAACTCGTCCATTATACAAGCGTCAAGAGTTACGTGGCCATCCCGGTCGGGGTAGCCTGCGCGACCAACAGTATGGTTATTCATATCCGCCTCCGGGATTTTAACACCAGCCTCAACGGCGTCGAGCGCGCGGCCGCCTTTTTCAAGCACCCTCCAGGCTTCTTTATTAGCCGGAATGCCGAAATCCCAGGTTGATATTACGATTGGAACGCCCGCGGCCGGTTTATAAGCCACGGCCTTTGCGATTGTTGAACTTGACAAAGCCGCCAGCGAAGCGCCGGCAGCCGATATTTTTATAAACTTACGGCGGTTAAACATGGCCGCTAATATATAAATTAGCTTCGCATTATCCCAGTTTTGTATCTTTATTGGTACATGTTTAAATTACACGTAATATTCCGGCAGGGAATATTCTTATTGGGCACTTTTGGTTTTAATAAACAGGCCTATAATCATTGAAATTATCAGGCCGGTAAAAAATTGGCCAACAAGCGCCATCATTACCTGCATACCGGTGCTAAACTGCTGCGCAACTGCAACTGACTCCTGGTTTATTTGCTGCTGCGATTTCCCACTGGCGATCATCGCTTTTTGTGCATCTTTAACCATGAATTCGGCATAACCGGGATTGATTACGGTACAATAAATAATACTAAAAGCAGCTACCATAACCGCCACTGTTGCGGCTACAATTAATCCCGTTTTTAATGCCTGGCTGTAACTTAGTGCGCCTGTAAGTTTCTTTGTGTTTTGCATCGCCATGTAGATACCTATGGCCTGTATGGGTATTGACAACAAGCCGCCTATACCCCTGATGGTACTGACCTGTATACCCCAGCCGTTTTTGGCGTTGAGCCAAACCATTAGCGGGAAAAAACCAAATAAAAAAATGGTGCTTACCAGCCCTGTTACTAACCCGAATTTTAAAGTTGATTTCATGTGCTTTATTTATTTAGATTGAGCCAGCAAATCTGGCAGAAGTATGCCCATAATCCAAAATTTTGCGGGTGGATAAAGGGTGGATTTTTTGATGCCTGTTGGAAAGTTGTAAGGTTGGAAAGTTGAAATGTTGATTTTTTGAATGCCAACTTAATCAACCTGATCAACTCAATCTAACTTAACCAAGTTACAATATGCAACCGCTTCGCGCCGGTTCTTCAATCCCAGCTTTGTGTAAATATTGTTGATATGGGTTTTAATAGTGCTTACTTCAACAAAGTTTAGGGCAGCAATTTCTTTATTGCTTTTACCATCTGCAATTTGTTGTAGTATGGAAAGTTCTTTTGCGGTTAGGGTCGATAGCAGGTTAGGGTTGTCAGCAGGTGCGGTTTCACCAACTGCTTTTTGTTTCGAAATAAAAAAACCTGCAATTAAAAACAGCACGGCTACTGCGGTTATGTAATAGTCGAACTTAAAATACCGGTAAACCAAAAAAATGTTCGATACCTGGAACAGGATAACGGCCAGCGCAGTTGCGATGCCGATTTTTAAGCTGATTTTGATTGAAGGATGAGTCATTGGTAGCCCGTATCATTCAAAATCCTGCTGACAGTTATTGCAATGCCAATTTTTTTGGCTCGAAAACGGGTTTATCAAATTCACAAATGAACTTAACATGCCGGTTTCGTTTTCATCTTTTGCAATACTGGTTACATTGGTAGAGGCGCAATAGGGGCATACTACGTAAGTGTTGTTTTCGTTATCAATCTCAAAGTGATCGCTTTCGTGTAAGTCGCCCTCGGTAGCTAAAATTTCACGGCAGCGTTCAATGTCTTTTTCGAATATTTTGAGTTTGACACCGCCCACGGCGTTATTGTACAGTGGATTGGCGCCAATTATATTCTCGTCGGCAATAAAACAGCTGATGCCGTTGGCTTCCAGCCGGCTGCGGATAATATGCGCCAGCATAGGGTCGTAGTACGATTCGAATGTTATTATTTTATCGTTATCCTGGTCCATGTTATTCAAAATAATAAAATTTATGCTAAGATACTTGGTTTTTGCTTAATTTGGGGCACATGAACCGCATTGACAGAGTTTCGGCAATATTAATTCAATTACAGTCGCGCAGGGTGGTAAAAGCCAGCGACATAGCCGAGCGCTTTAACATAAGCCTGCGTACGGTTTACCGTGATGTAAAAACCCTGGAAGAGGCCGGGATACCGATAATAGGGGAGGCTGGTGTTGGCTATTCTATAGTTGACGGCTATCGGCTGCCGCCGGTAATGTTTACCAGGGAGGAAGCAACAGCCTTTTTAACTGCCGAAAAGTTTGTTGAAAAACTAACGGATAATGCAACGTCGGAACACCACAAATCGGCCATGTATAAAATACGGGCGATTTTAAAAACCGCCGAAAAGGACCTGTTGGAAGATATAGATAGTAGTATTGAGGTATTGCGCAGCCATAGCCAGTTAAAGGTGGACAATAAAGACCATATACAAACCTTGTTGAACAGCATTGCCAAAAAGAGTGTAATTTGTATCAATTATTTTGCCCTTCACAGCCAGGAACATACCAAACGCGAAATTGAAGCGATAGGCATATTTTATAAAAGCGGCTACTGGCACCTGATAGCCTACTGCCATTTGCGCACAGCCTACCGCGATTTCAGGGTCGACAGGATTATTGCCATTGAACCCACCGGTAAAACGTTTAACAGCAAGCACCCCACTTTAAAAGCCTACATAGCCCAAACCGCCAAGGACCAGGAACTGGATATGGTGGTGATACGGGTTGAAAAATCAATTCACGGCCACCTGGAATACCAAAAATATTATAGTGGTTTCGTATCCGAAAAAACAGTTGGCGGCTACATTGAAATGACGTTTTTGACGGCATCAATGGAAGGATTTGCCCGTTGGTTCATGATGTACGGCGACCACGCCGAAATTATAAGCCCGGATAGTTTAAAGGAGACCGTCGGAACTATAGCTGCTGCAATTTCTCAAAAAAATCTACAATTGATAAATTCCTACTGACATAGGGTTGTCATTCGCCTGTCGTTAATTTGACTAAACAACTAGCGATATGGAAACCAAAGCAATCATTTTTTGGGTATTAATAGCAGCTTATATAATACCCGGTGTTATTTTCGGCTTTAAAAAACTAAGCGGCCATCCTGATTCGGAAGCATATTTTAAACGATGGGGTTACCCCTTGTGGTTTATGCACGTGCTTGGTTTTACAGAAGTTGCATGCAGCATATTGATCGTGTTTAGCGAAACCCGGATGTATGCCATAGGAATATTTGCCACCCTGGTTGTTGGCGCCTTTTATACCCACGTAAAATATAAAGACCCCAAAAGGGACGTGATGAAGCCGGTGTTTGTCGGTATGCTTTTGGCCGTTATATTTTCATTCACCTTTTGGATATAATGCGTATGAAATACTGGATAGTAGTAGTATCAAAGGATCATATTGCCCGCGGCGTTGAAGGCGGCTTTATGCAGGCCAACCATGGCAAAGAGGCACCGCTGAAACGTATGAGCGTTGGCGATGAGGTAATATTTTATTCCCCTAAAAAAACTTTTGGAAGTAGTGACTCATTGCAAGCGTTTACAGCAATAGGCAGGGTGACTGATGATGAAATTTACCAGCATAAAATGGCGGATGATTTTATTCCGTACCGGCGCAATATTAACTATTTTAAATGCCAGGAAACACCCATTGCACCGCTTATAAACGAGCTGGATTTTATTGAAAATAAAACTTCGTGGGGTTACAAATTCCGCTTTGGTTTTTTCGAAATACCGGAGAGAGATTATAAATTGATACGTTCGGCAATGATTGAATGAGTTAGTCCGGAAGCCCGAAAGACGAAGTGTTTTCAATCCGTTATTTAACCTTTCAACTTTCCAACATTGCAACCTTTCAACATTTACAACCACTGCAACTTTTACAACTAAAAACAAAAAACATGAGCACACTAACATCAGAAACAACCGTAACATTTAAGGCACCTATTGCTGAAGTTTGGAAAGGTCTTACCGACCCGGCAATTGTAAAAGAATATTTTTTCGGCACTAATTTGAAGTCCGACTGGAAGGTGGGGAGCCCCATTACATTCACCGGTGAGTGGGAGGGGAAAACCTACCAGGACGGCGGGATCATTCTCGACATTTTTGCACCGAAATTTTTAAAATATACCTATTGGAGCAGCATGAGCGGCACCGAAGACAAGCCTGAAAACTACCACAACATTACCTATGAGTTGAGCGAAACGTGCGATGGAACGATATTAGTTATTGCCCAGGATGGCGTAAAAAGTGAGGAAGCCGCCTATCATTCAGAACAAATGTGGACATCTGTTTTTGATGGTCTGAAGAAAATTATCGAAAAGTAGACTGTTAATGTAAATATTTAGTTAATCTTGTTAAATAATTCATTAAAAGTTTTTTATAAGTCGATATAACAAAAAGTAATGATAGCCAAAACCGAAAAATCAAGCGAAAATCAATTTTACCTTATGGGGATTTCTGTAAGGACGACCAACAAAGACGGACAATCTGCCAAAGACATTGGGGGGCTTTGGACACGGTTCACCACCGAAAATTTAATTGACCAAATTGCCGACAGGATTTCGGATGATATGTACTGCGTTTATACCGATTATGAATCTGACCACACCGGCCCTTACACTGCTGTATTGGGCTGTAAGGTTACCTCGTTAAATGGTATAACCGGGGGCTTTACTGTTGTAACCGCACCCTCCGGCGGGTACCTGGTTTACTTTTTGGAGGGGCAGTTCCCGGCCAACATTGGCGCCGCCTGGCAACAGATATGGGCGAGCGATATTGAAAGAAAATATGCCGCGGACTATGATTTTTATAAAGCCAACCCGAAGAGTTTTGAGGAGACGGAGGCGAGGATTTATTTGGGGGTGAAATAAAATTCCTTTTGTCATTCTGAGCGCGAGCGAAGAATCTTATGGGAGCGATATTTACGCAAGACAGGAACAAAGGCGATTGGTATGGAGTATGCCTATCGGTCGTCTACCTATCGAATGCAGAAGATTCTTCGCTCGCGCTCAGAATGACAAAAAGATTTAATAATTGATTCTAAATAGCCTTCGCCAATTTTGCGAAATCCACATCACTAATTCCATCTTCCATTGCAGGATAATATTTCTCCAGCAGCATTTTTATCAGCAAATAGCTTTGGGTTGATTGCAACAGCGGCGAGTTCAACTCGCTGATCAACGATCCAATTAATTGATTCTTTTTAGTTTCGTATTGTTTTATCAGCAATGCCGATGTGCGTGCTTTGCGGCTGGCAGTAATTAAATCTTCAACCTTCTTTATCTCCTCAACCAAGTCCATCAGTTGAAACAATTTAACTTTCTTCATTTATATTTTTATTGCAGAAATCCCGCCTGAATTATTAAACCCCGATTTAACTATAACGAATTATCGTATAAAGCTCAGCCTTTTACCGGCCTCACCTTCTACTAAACTTCCGTTGGCCCACACAACGTTGCCGGATACAATGGTATAGGCGATTTTTGATTGAAAGGTGGTACCTTCAAACGGGCTCCATTTGCATTGGTACAAAATATTGTCTTTGTTCACCTTCCACGGGGCATTTAAATCGGCCAGCACAAGGTCGGCGTAGTAGCCTTCGCGTATAAAACCACGTTTTTCAACCTGGAAGCAAATGGCCACGTTATGCGCCATTTTTTCGGCTATTTGTTCAAGGGTTATCTTGCCCTGGTGGTGAAGTTCGAGCATG
>Ga0105239_10002178_pt1 | contig 25171 bp, 34 predicted proteins | sample KBSC44metaG_FD_92761 | JGI IMG/M metagenome (GOLD analysis project Ga0105239, IMG submission 92761) | Corn rhizosphere microbial communities from Kellogg Biological Station, Michigan, USA - KBS C4-4 metaG | ecosystem: Host-associated > Plants > Roots > Rhizosphere > Soil | place: Michigan, USA...
AAGTGGATTTACGGCACACCACAAGAGGGTTTCGTCATGGCGAACGCATCGTCAGAGTCACGGAAGCTGCTTTGGCACGAACCTCCAAAGATGACTGCACTTAATTGCAGACCCATCATAGAGACTGCTAACGCTCGAGTCACGGTTGACATTGCTTCGCTCCAAGTTCAGAACTACTCTCTTACCTCCGATCCTGTTCCAGACACCAAAGCCTGGACTGATCTTTTCACAACTCACATCTCAGATGAGGATTTAGCGAGTGATCTTGACGGATACCCTATAAATGTGACGGTCAGCCACGGAGCTTTCTTTCTTGCTGCCTTGATAGGCGCCAGTGATATCTCTGCGCTATCTGCTACAGCACGATCAGGATACCAGGATACTGAATCCTTGGACGACCAGACATTTAACATCCGGAAGCAAGGCATGAACTTAGACTACATGTCTTACAGTATGTTCTCGCTCGTGGAATTCGATCCTACCTCGCTCCTCAACCCGACTACAATGGAGCAAACAGCGCAACAGGTGTTCTCCACGTACTTCCAGCACTTTGCAAGCAGCTCCGTAACAACTGCCCAGGGAGGTTGGGCATTCCAAAAGCTCGATGAACGCCTGCCCGCCGATTTAACAGATGTCACGGATAATTCCACAGTGAGCCCACCCACGCATCCACGCACTGGCGAAATGGTGAGTGTAGATGTAATTCAACCAGTCGAAGTTCTGAGGATGTCAAGAGTCGCAGCAGCAATTGCACTAGCTGTGCTGCTCTGGCTATTGATGTCAACATCAGCACTTGCTTGGAGGAGCAAGGCTTATAAAGCGAGGCTACGCTGGCGTGTCGAAACAATTGCTGACGTACTGCTCATGGTGGCTGGTAGCGAGAACCTGCTGGCTATGCTGCAAGATAAGGGGTTGGGGAACATGAAGGCGGACCTAAATGCAACGGCAATGCTGCGAGATTTCACAACAAAGGACGGAAATGTGAGATGGGGTATCGAGCTGACTAACGGCGAGGTTGCCAGTGATATGAATCGAGATTCCGCAATCGCGAGGGCAGCCGCGGCGGTCTCTTCTCATCCTTCACGCCCTATTCCGTCCTCTTCAGCGCCAGACCAGGCGCCTCTGATCCGCACCAACTCACCAAGTCCTGCTCTCTAGCATTGGAATCAGCTAAAGGGACAAAATTTCCATAGCGATGAACCATTTTGATGAGCTAGGTGCCCTTCAACCAACCCGCATCTAACGATTACCTCCCATTTACTCTGGGCTGGAATGGAGACTGGCCAAAACAATCCGGGGCACAATCCCGCGTTCACCTCTTAAGGGACCAACAGTAACAGTACTCAGTTCTTAACATACGACATGAACGATGTATCAAGATATTCATAGATTTAAATTAAACACCAATAATGTGATTGGATAGCCCAGTGCCGTCACAACTTTGAACAAAGCGCTTGATTTGAGAGAAAACTCAGGTACCTTTGGTCAAGAATACGAGCGCTGGCTGTTGTGGGGAACCCAGATTCGTGTACATACGCATGCAACGGCATCCAAAGCTGGGGTTCTGGAGTGCCGAAAGGGCCTCGACTTGATTGAAACAAGCTCAAGATGTTCATGGAACCCCATTCAGCCAGAAAGCCTTGGGCACCGGAACTGGGCAAATGGCGATGTTCTACGACGTACTCTTTTGTTCTCACCAACGTCGTCGTCTGCCGATGGCAATTCGTCATGCATGGAAAACTTTTCAACTCACAGCCGCAGTAAATAATCATCATCTGTACTAACGATTATCATGGGTGCACCCCCTTCTAATACTCACCGTTCCCATGGCAGCCGATGGAGATACACAAGGATAACTGCAGCCGCGGCCGTAGTTATCATGGTCTTCCGCTGGCAGGAATCCGCCGTTTTGCGGGATCAGACCCGCTCTTCAGTGTCCAACCGAAATCGGAAATGGTGAGATCCCGATAGGACCACCTGGCACGACATCAAGTTCAAGGGGAGGATCAGATCTGGTGAAAATTGCATACTGACCAATCCAGCCGCACCACATATCTGATTAGTCAAATTCACAGCACACTGTGCTACCACTAAGCGCATTGTCGGTTCTGCTGCCTCATGCCCCCATCATGGAATCGGCAATTTGCAGGTAAACTAGGGTCGATCCCTAGACTGGCTGGTCCGTATGGACCTCACGATCATGGCATCTATAAACCAACAGTCGATTGCATGAAAGTACTTGGATAGTCGACTAAGAATTCTGGATCCAGTTACAGTCTTCGTTACTACATTACTGAGTGATCGATAGACATTTCGAATCAGAATGACACTGTTACTCAAAGGCGCAGCAGTGCTCTTGGCAGGGTTCGTGCTTTACGGTCTCCTCTTCGTCGGTAGAAGAGGTCGCAATTTTCCAGATGGTGAGTTCATGCAGACCACAGACGCTCTACCACTACTGAGAAAAGAAAATACAGGCCCGCCCACGCTCCCCATCATTGGTAACCTGCATCAACTTCCGAAGCAAAAGATATACTTCCAGTAAGTGGGGCCTAGATATGTCGCCAGGCAATAAGGCTGAGACTTGCAGGTTCACAGAATGGGCAAAACAGTACGGAGGAATGTACTCTTTGAAGCTTGGACCTGGAAATGTCGTTGTTCTCACCGATCGTCGCATCATCAAACAAGTACTGGAGAAAAGAAGCGCAATTTCAAGTAATCGTCCCGTCAATATGGTTTCACAGCAGCTTGTCACGGAGGGAGACCATATGCTCTGGATGGATAACACTCCCACCTGGCGCCTGTTTCGAAAATTGCTGCACCAGGACCTGACCGAGAGCCTTTGCAACAGCCAACATGTCAAGCTTCAGCATGCCGAGGCGGTCCAGATGTTGCATGATATGATCCAAGATCCAGAACATTGGACCAACCACCTCAAGCGGTTCAGCAACAGTATCATCATGAGCTTAGGTATGGTGACTTCAGATCAAGCAGTGTGTCTTTAACAGATTTTTACTGAACCTTACTCACAGTCTATGGAATTCGATCTCCCTCCATCAGCGCACCCCATACGAAACAGCTTGGTGAAGCAGCGGAGATATGGGCGAGAATCAATGAGTTTGGTGCAACACCTCCGGTTGATATCTTCCCATTCTTGAAATGGATCCCGCAGCGTTTCCTTGGAAATTGGGTTACCCGATCGCTGGAAGTTCACGATGCTTTGCACAACCTCTATGGAGGGCTCCTGGAATCCGTGATGCGGCGCCGAGAGGCAATCGGCTCCATCGACAGCATGTTGGACCGTGTACTCGATCAACAGGAGAAACATGGCTTGACCAAACACCAAGTCATGTTGTTTGCAGGGGTTACTATCAAAGGTGGCTCGGATACCACCGCCTCGGTGCTCACGTCCACCATCCAAGCCTTGGTCACGAATCCCGAGGTGCAGAGAAAGGCACAAGCCGAGATTGATGCCGTCGTCGGCGAAGACAGAATGCCCACTTGGGAGGACTATGAGGACCTCCCATACACCGCTGCGATGGTCAAAGAATCCCATAGGTGGCGGCCAGTTGCCCCTCTTTCGGTCCCTCATGCTCTGTCTGAAGGTATGTTGTGTCAGTCTTCGAAAACATTTCCGCGCCTTAAATCCCTAGTCCCACCAGTACTAAATATATCATTTAGATGAATTTGTCGATGGCAAACTATTGCCGAAAGGCACGGTTATTTTCGTCAATGTCTGGGGTCTCCATCAGGACGAGTCGAAATTTGCAAATCCAGATGAGTTCGATCCTGACCACTATAAAGGTCGTCGGCTTCTGGCTGCCGAGTATGCAAATTCTGCTGATTACGAAAATCGGGATCACTATGGTTATGGTTAGTCTCAAGCTTTCTATGAAGGAATCTATCCTATCTTGCTTCCTACTAATCGCAATATAGGCAATGGCCGACGACTATGCCCCGGGATCCACCTGGCGGATCGGAATCTTTTCCACGCGATCTCGAAACTCCTCTGGGCCTTCAACATTGAAAAGGGGATTGATCAGGAGACCGGAAAGACAATAGTACCTGATACCAGCATGGCCACCGGGTACCGAGAGGGCCTTACAGCCTGCGCGTACGAGTTCCCCATCAAGCTGACAGTGAGGTCGCCAACGAGACATGAGACGATCATGAGGGAATATGCAGCCGCTAAAGCGGATGTTTTTCATAAGTACGACAAATCGGATTTCTTCAAGTGAGAGTTGATAGTCGATAGGCATCTATCGGAGAATAATGCCATGTATCAAAATTAAGCGCTTTGGGCGACTGAGGAAAGTATTACAGCAAGGCGAGATCCGAATCGGAATAGGTAGCCAGTCGCTAAGTGGGCACATATGCTTCCACCAAACAACCAAATCAATGCAACATAGCAACACTCTACTAGGTACTCAGATCGTATCGTATCAAGACCGCTCCACTACCTAAGTCCTGGTCAATATCATCGTATTGCAACTTATCTGCTGGTCCTTTGACGAGGATGGGCTTACAGGCAAGCTGCTCACTATTCAGCTGCTGTGTAGATACTAATCTAATATACATATATTCTGATTGTCTGTGATGCATATAAATAACCCAACCCTGGCTATTTACTCAATACAATAATACCCTTTAGCCTCGAGAAACATGTCCACCTGCCCGTGCTCCACTATTTCGACGGTAAACCTAATCAGTGGCATAGCCGAAACCCGCACGAGGCCAACCCCTGGGAGGATGATCCAAGACTGGAGAAAGCGGGTTCCCATGGGGTCATCAGGTGTCAGTCAAGAATACGCATTGTATTTTCCAATAGTTGCCGACAACTTCTGGCATACTTCACAAATAACCCATTCCGTGGTTCATTCCTTGCCTCATTCCGAAAGAGTTGATTGCGGATAGAAGCCGCAAGCGCGGCATTGCGCCCGATTCGTGCCTTGCTCGCATCGAGACAGCGATCCCAAAATTCAGGCAAACCTGGAGACACAAACGGTCAAGGACTATCAAGTGTCCAGCTCTCAAGGATTCTAATAGGGAATGTCGAACTGGTAATGTACTCGGTAGCATACTGATTACTCTGCGCATAATATGGTCAGATTTTCAAGCAAATCGGGCTTGATGTCTCTGCCGATTGTATGGTAAAAGCTCCCTCTGAGTTGAGCTGGATGTGCCAGCCATGAATGGATACTTCGCATCGTTATGCCCGGATATGTTTCCACAGGCCAATCGGAATTATATTCTCCAGGGTCATTCACCCCTGACTACTGCTTCGGAACCCCAGCAATCCACCTCGAATGCCTTCAAACATGCCCTGGCTTTTATTTAGTAGAGCCTCCACCACGTCTCCACGCGGACACAACCCACCCATCGGGCGAATACGTTTCTGAGATGACACAGCTATGCCCACAATTACTGGTGTACTAATTAGAACGGCAGAAATGGCTGTCAGATTCAATCTTTGAACATAATCTTCGAGAAAGAATAAGATCCTTTCGGCGACTGAGTTTTACTGGTTCTCCATCATCCTTCGATTCAATCTAGACCTGACGACTCAACAGCAAGGAATGGCGCACAACGGCGAAGTCAACGGAGTCCACGACAGCGAAAGCAATGTTGAAATCCAAGCAGATTATCTAATCGTAGGCACAGGCCCTGCTGGTGCGTCGCTGGCGTGTTTCCTGACGCAGTATGGTAAGATTCAAACGAACTTGCTCCCACCCCATCATTTGATTCTGTGGGAAAGCTTGTGTTTGTGGTTTATGTTAGATTCAGAATTTGGACCTGACTGTGTTCCCTCTGCAGGATTGACTGGCTTGATTGTGAGCCAGGACCCCAGTAATGCGGACACCCCCCGCGCCCACATCACAAATATGGTGGCTTTGGGTAGGTGGAAGCTCTCCAGCCGTTCACAAGTACTTGCGAAAAGTGAATTTTAACCTCACATCAGATTGTTTGCGCGATATTGGTGTCGATAAAGAGTGCTACATAGTAGGCACGCAAGGGGATTCGATGATCCATACTCGTTGGTCTAATAGTATGGCTGGTGAAGAGTATGCCCGTATCTACTCGTGGGGGAATGATCCAAAGCGAAAGGTGCGTTGTTTGATGGTACTCTGCGTGTAAAGGCTCGATTTCACCGTGCAACGTGAATTAACACCAGGATCTTCAGGGGGATTACGAACTTGCCAGTCCATCTGAGCCTTTAGATTTGCCACAGACACTACTTGAGCCTCTACTCATACGCTACGCCACGCTGAACGGATTCAAGTGTCGGTGGGATACCAAGTTTGTCTCGTTCAAGCAAGAAACAAACGTCCCCGGAGTCACGACCACTCTATTTGACAAAGTGACCAATCAAAACTATCGTGTTCGTTCCAAATATCTTTTTGGATGTGATGGGGCACGAAGTCCCATCATTCAACAATTGGGGGTCCCCATGATCAAGCGGCCTGGCCAAGGGTTCGCGATTAACATCCTATTAGAGGCCGATATGGCGCATCTTATGGAGAACCGTATGGGAAATCTGCACTGGGTGCTAACACCAGACAAAGAACACCCCGCTCACGCTTGGATCGGATGTTTTCGAATGGTGAAACCTTGGAACGAGTGGCTCTGTATCCTATTCCCATCGCCTGGGGCTGAAAGAAAAGTGCGACAAGAGTCGGAGTATATCAAACGCCTACGCGAGCTGATCGGGGATGACTCCATTGATTTCAAGATCAAGGGCATCTCCACTTGGCTCATCAATGAGACAGCGGCCGAGGAGTATTCAAAGGGCAATGTTTTTGGCCTGGGAGATGCTGTTCACCGACACCCGCCGAATCATGGCTTAGGTTCGAATACGTGCATTCAGGATGCCCACAACCTAGCGTGGAAGGTTGCCCTGGTTGATAAAGGTGAGGATGATTACCAACCCAGAAGATATGCAATACTGGGGAGAAACTAATCTGGTGTCCTCGTATATTCAGGTATTGCTGGAAAGGAGCTCTTGGACAGTTACAGTGCGGAACGTCAACCTGTGGGGCTGGATGTAGTCACGCAGTAAGTATAATAACCTCGCCAAAAGCAACTCTATTATCGCTTCAGAGACCACACGAAGACTGATTAGGATCTGTTTATCATCATAGGGCAAACGCCTCACTCCGGAACCACATGAAAATATGGGACATCTTGGGAAACTTGGAGCCGACAGTCCCAAGCCGCATGGATAAATTCAATGTTCTGAAAGAAGATTCTGAGCGAGGGCGAGCGCGTCGCCAGGAATTGGCTGACGGTCTGAGGCTCATCAACCGCGAGGAGCACGGTCTAGGGATCGAGATGAACCAACGGTACACTTCGTCAGCCGTTTACAAGTCCGATCAAGGCCCACCCCCGAGCTTTGCAACCGACCCGCTGGAACACTATCATCCCACCACGTACCCCGGTGCAAGGTTACCTCACGTCTGGCTCACACGAACCATCCCCGGAAAACCAGTCTCTACCCTAGACCTGGCGGGGAAGGGTCGGTTCGCGCTATTCACCGGCATTGGAGGCCAGGGCTGGAGGACTGCAGCACAACACGCCGTGGCGAAATTGGGTGTCGCGATCGCCGTGCACTCCATCGGATTCCGCCAGGAGTGGGAGGACCAGTATCTCGACTGGTCCAAGATTCGAGGCGTCGAGGAATCGGGCTGTGTTCTCGCGCGGCCGGATTACTTCGTCGCGTGGAGGTCTCAACGGTGGGAAGATGACAGCGCGGACAAGCTGGGTGCTGTGCTTACCACCTTGCTTTCCCGGAGCTAGTCAATTTGCAATAGCGTAAGTCTATATCGATTACATTCTTCTTGTGGGCGATTTTGAGCACGGTAGTACTAGAATGATGATATAACTGTAGATATACATCAATCGTCCAACAGTGGATCAAAATGCTCATTATTATGGCTTTGTAGTACTCGCATAGTACGAGAGCAGCCAGGCTGTTATATCTCAGTATACAAGATGGATTCTCAGATTCAGAAACCAATCCACGAGATGATGGCTATTCATCTACCAGCACATCATAGCGCTTTTCTCTTCTATCTTTGATAAAAGCCGCTTATCTCTCGTCGGCAAACCGCCTATTCGGCGCCCGAGTGATCGGTCTCTAAGCGCAGCTTGGTGATGATATTGTGGTGGGCCCAGTAGTGGCGGTAGCGCTTGCCGTAGACGTACATGGGCAAGGCGAGGATGCACAAGGCCCCCGTGACGCCCGCCATGATGCCGCCCATCTGCACGGTGCCATACTTGAAATACCAGTCGATGATATAATTTGTCAATCTGTAGAATGGTGGAGTTAGTCACACAGTTGGAATGACAGTAGCACAAGGGGACAACTTACCCATAGTAGAAGAAATTCTTAAAGACCATATTCATGACAAACAACTCCGTGCTGTGTTGACGGTAGGCGTCCAGGGACCACTGGGTGGCGAAGGTGGCGGAGATGATGATTCCAAAGAGGAGCAGGCCCCAGGTGAAGCAGACGACGTAGACGTTGGCCAAGGCATGGACGGCATAGCCCCAGCCGACGAGGCCCGCGACCATAATGACGGCGCCGGGCGCGATGGGCAGCAGGCAAAACTCGGGCTCGTAGACGCCCTTGTTGCGCTGCGTCAGACCCTGCATGAGCGGGCCGGACGTGAAGAACGAGAGGATCGACCCCAAGGCTCCGCCGATCAGTGGTCCGGCCGACAAATAACCCACGGCTGCGGAGCTGAGCAGGTATGGGGGTGACGCAAAGATAATGCCTGAGATGATGGCGATCGTCACGTACCATGCGATGATCAGCCCAGTCATGATGATTTGATATAGCGCACCCAGGTTGAAGAGGATGGCCAGGCACGCCAGGGTCATCTTGATGATCGAGTCTTCCACGAAGGTCCCGTTGTAGAGTGCTAGCTCTTGCCAGTAGGTCTTTGGCGGAGGGACCACTGAGTCTGTCGTGGTGGTGCGGTGGATATTTCCAGTCTGATCATTCGCGCCACGGTTAGAATCGTTTGATCCAGTCTGGCTGCTGTCAGGGTTGGCGCTCAACTCGACGTGCGCTTGTTTCTCCAGGTCTCCGTCCCCGCGCTGCTGCTGTTCTTCGTCTCGATCCTCGACATGTCGCGTGGCGCGGGCTTCGATGCTGGCAAGCTTCTCGAGATTCTCCTCCGAGCCGAGCGTGTCGATCTCGTAGATGGCTTTGCGTCGGTACATGGTCTCAGGGCAGTAGAAGATGACCATTATGGTCTGCAGTGCAGCGAACGGGACGTAGACGTGGAAGTTGTAATTCCACCCGAGATTGGCTGTGATGACACCGGCGATGATGGAGATTCCATTGGACACGGCACCCAATAAGAACATTATGATCGCCACCATGGGCCCTCTTTCATGCACAAAAAACAGGTCGCCAATGGAGGCAATTGCGAGGGACTCATATGCGGCAACCGCGACGCCCTGTAGGACTCGTCCCGCGAGGAGTGTGTTGTATTCTGAGGCACATTCCGATACGATAATACCAATCGTCCCGACGATACTCGAGAAGACATACGCTGGGCGTTTTCCATATTTGCGGCCAAAGGATGATGCGAAGGGGCCAACGGCTCCAGTTGTCAGGAGCAGATAGCCCGAGAGCTTTGCAACATCAGTGGGAGAGCGACCAAGATCTGCAGTGATTGCAATAATGCCGGCATTGAGAATTGGGCCCTGTCAAGGTCGGGATCATTAGAACATATGCATGTAATATATAGTACTGAGCACTGCCTGAGGCTTTAGCTTCAGTAGACTTGTCACTTACCGGAACGACACCGTGAACGATAGTTCCGAAGAAGATGATAGCAACGATGATGTGCTTCTTCCACCACGACCAATTCAGAGGGTCATTTGGATCTTCAGAAGGCTGCGGTGCTAGGATGATGTGCGAGTATTTGCCAGTTCCATGCTTCAACCGGCCAGTCTGCAGCTCTGACTGGGCAGCCTTCTGGTCGAGGAGCACCGTCCCCGGCACATGGCTGGTGGTGTTGGGCTCTAGAATCCCAAATCCCATGTTTGCTGTCCCAACTTGAGCGGAGAGTACTGCGAGTATGGAACCGTCTTACCGTCACTCAATGGTACTCTCACGAGTGGAGGAACCCAAGTTTTATAGCAGGCGCGTGCATAGCTACGGTACGCGGTGTAGCTATACACATATGGCACCCCCGTTGCCAAGGAGGAAATCTGGGGTAAGCTGGATGACAGACTATAAAGGGGGAACTTACTGGGTGCGATTTTTCCACAATTTGGGGATTGAACCTCTGGAGCCCATCTGAACTCATGGAGGTGGGTTCCAAAGCCCTGGTCAATTTCTTGCGGTGAACATACAGGGTTCTGGCCAAGTTGGGGCAGGTCAAGCGCAACAATGGTCACGACCGGCCAAAATCGCTTGGCACATCGTAGGAGTACGAATTCGATCACAATGTCAGCTTCGAAAATGAGGTTAGCATGTACGAGTAGGTGTCATTGTGTCATCCTGCTGGAGCTTCCACGCTGGTCAAAAAACACCATGGGGACCTTTGGGGGAGCTCACCTCCCTTTACGGAGCCTTGCCCCACGCGAAAGGCAGAGGCGCCAAAAGCGGGGGTTTGGGGAAGCGCCCAAGCCTTTGCATATCCCCAACTTCAACCCTCTGATACAATGTGGGGCCAAATGGATGCTCTCTACCTTTTTTACTATCGGTCTACACCTGTGGGCGAGCCTGTGAATCTACGATTAGTTAGCCCATTTGTGTCAATCGGGGTCTACACAATATCGAAGACCAGATGGACGCCTTTCGGATATTCCGAGATTCCGTCAGGCATAGCGCCCGAGGAGTGCGGTGGAGTCGAACAGAGGGACAACATGGGAGCCTTTCGCTTGGCACAAACACCGAGCCCACATATGGCTCTGAGCAGGATGCGAGATCCTAGATCCCGTTCATTTGCGGGGTCGAGGTTTGAGTCGAACATGGAGACTCTCTCTTGGAAAACAATCCCCGAAACCGACCTTTAGAAGCAAAAAGTTTGAGGGTCTTGGGGGAGTTTGGCCAAGGGGAGCATGGATGAAAATGATTGATCAAACCTTTTGGACAAACACCTTAGTAGATTTACCGTAACAATACTGGCAGCCGTATAGATGGAGTAGTCGAACTCGAAATCCTGCAAGCCATATTTGTTGCCTTCCTACATCAAGGAAGGGGTGATGACATGCAAGGGGCGCTTTGACAACGAAAACTATGTGTGAACCTCGCCAAATGGCGGGTAGGAAGCGGCAGATATCTTCCTAGTCTCCAGGCACAAGGGGGAGGTGCAACAAGCGAGACTAATTCGACCGTATGTATCTGCCTCAATTCCTGCAACTAGAATGGCTATTGAATCATCTATCCCCAAAGGGCTGGTGGAGGAATGGCGATTCTTTTTTGTCCGGCTCGAAGTCTTACTAGTGGCCAGATCGGTCGCTCGCCAAAGATGGGGCTACCACATCTCAGATTATTCTCCGATGCAAGTGTCGCCGGAACGGTAACTACTAGTGCACGTGCATTGGGTGCCTTGAGAGTGTACCCAGAGTGCTGGGGAATAATCGTGGGCTCAGTCAGTACTGGGGGGAAGTTTTGGTATAGAACCGACCGACTCCTACACAAGGTGTATGCCAGCCTTTCCGTTGACGTTTTACAGCATATGGCAAGGGGTGCCCGTGGACCATGCCTATGGTGGGATTTGGGAGTGTGGGAGCGGCAAGGCTGAGATGTGGAGCGCAGGCTAGGGTCTGTCGATTGGGGGGCCCACACCCCTACGACGTAGATTTCTCGAGCCTCAGATTCTCAAAACTCAAGGTATCTGAAATCTTTACATATCTAGCTACTCCAACGACACAGCTCTCACCGCGAATCGTACTAGGATCCTAGAGTTCACCAGCCCGGCCAGATAGCCATCCCCATACCCCAGCATGACCCCAAACACCAGCCCCTGGTTCATCGAGTCCAGCTCAGGTGTGCGGATCCCAGGCCCAGGGCTCGGCACATTCGACACGCAAGGCTCCGGAGACGGGCGGTGCGCGAGAGCGGTGCAGGAAGGTATCCGCGCAGGCTTCCGCCACATTGACACTGCAGCACTGTACGGCTGCGAAGACGAAGTCGGTGAGGGGATCCGAGCCAGTGGCGTCGCGAGGGAGGAGTTGTTTGTATGTACAAAATTGTGAGTTACAAGACCCGTGCTATCTTTCATGGTAACTAGTATATGTCCGAGGAAGAAAAGCGGGGGCGTCGGGCTTCGTTTTCGCGGGCGTGGAGCTGGCCTGAGATCGCTGATGCTGATGTTTTGTGGTTTCTTACCCTTAGCTGGCAGCATTGCCATGCACCGGATGACGTGATCAAGAGTCTGGACGAGAGCCTCGGCCGTTTGCGGCTTGACTATGGTAGGTATGAGACTGCGATGTTGAAGGATTTGAAGTAGTCGTGAGATGCGATGGCTGGATCGAATTGCTAACTGCTGGAATGACTAGTGGATCTATACCTCATGCATTGGCCTTTGGCATTCAAGCGAACCGAAGACTATGAGACTCTCGTAGGGCCAGGTGAGAAGGTAAGTCGCTTCATGGAGGATGACCACCACTCGACACTTCGATTCTTATTTTGGCCTCATAATATCCGTCATGTCCAATACCTAAAGCGGAGAAGAAATATCTCTGACAATAGGAGCCGCAGCCAGTAATCGACCACGAACTCACAGAAAACCACGAGCCAACATGGAGGGCGATGGAGCAACTAGTCCGCTCGGGGAAAACACGCGCGATCGGAGTATCGAACTTCACAATCCCACAACTCGAAAGGCTCCTGTCAATCGCAGAGATCAAGCCCGTGTGCAACCAAGTCGAGGCGCATCCCTGGCTCCCACAGAACGAGCTGCTGGAATACTGCAGGGGAAAGGGAATTGTCCTAGTTGCGTATTCTCCTCTCGGCACGCAACCTGGGGGCTGGCACACGAGAGATGCCATACTACTTGATGACAAGGATGTGGTAGAGGTGGCGAAGAGGAATCGGGTTGAGCCCGCTCAAGTTCTGATTGCATGGGCTTGTAGGTGGCTATCTGGTAGAAAATGCTCCCAGTTGGCGCAGATACTAACCAGCACACTATACAGTGCAGCGAGGGACTATCCCCATACCAAAATCCTCAACCCCTAGTCGCATCGAGTCGAACATCAATGGTAAGCATGCTCCTGCAATCGATAGTTTGTCACTTACGCTCTCGTACCTAGTCCCACGATTGCCCAAAGAAGATCTTCAATTCATAGAGGAGATCTGCGTCCGAAACTCGGGCAAGAGGAGGCGCTTCGCTAACTTTGACGAGAGGTGGGGCACCTCGCAATTCAATGATGATCCGTGAATCTGGTACATATAAGGAGGGGATTGTCTGTCGAGGAACAAAGAGTCCAGAAGTGGGTCGGGCTTCACCGAAACCCTGAGTATCATTCCATGGAGGGTTTAAACATGACCCATACACTGTAAATTAAGGGGCGGATGCGGCACTGTACAAGACAGAGCAGCAAACATGCTTGCGAAATAGTGAACGCCCAAAATGATGCTTTTGCTTTTGAATCAAGTATCACCCATCCATGCCTTTTCACCACCGCCGTTCGTAAGATTATGGACTTTTCAGCATGTTCCGTACGGGTATGATTCTGATCATAAACGAGAGGGGTCACTGTGGCCTGTCACCTCAGGGATACCTGGAACCTGCAGCTGCATTGCATCGGATCTTCCCGCGCTTCCATCGAATACAAAAGGACCAGCATTATTTCGTGGGGTTAATGGTCCTTCACCGGAACCGGCTGCTTGCTCAGGATCTGGGGTTTGGGTTCGCGTCCGCTGGTGGTCGAGTTGAACATTCATTCCATCATCATCCGGTTGATCGGGCATTTCTATGCTGCCATTCATAGACTGAACCTCTGAGGAAGAGGGGTTGGAGGCTTGTCTTCGAGCAAGTAGACCAGCGTTTCGGAGAGAAGCGGGGGAATAGCTGTCTTCATTTGATGCGGAGGCTACGTGGGGTGCTGGTGAAGTGACCTGAGCCGGGATGACATTCGTAGAAGGCCGAAGAGGTTGATGATCATCGCTTGACCTGTTGTTTTGAGGCTGGCCTGTGACTTCTCCATTGGTGAGGGAATCATGCGCGGTCAAGGGGTCGTTGTGAACGGTACCATTGGTCTCAGGCTGCTGATTCTGGTTGTCCTCCGTCCCTTCCATCCACTCGTCAAGGTCGGATTGAGCAAGGTCGACATCAGCAGTAAGGTCGGAGTAGGCTCTACAATTAGGACATTGAAACTGGGGATATATGCTGTTCTTGCCTTCGAGAAGGGGACGAATGCATTTATAATGCCAAACATGAGCGCAAGGAGCAACAAACAAGGCTTGACAAGGCTGTGTGGCCGGTTAGTTTCCAGGGGAGGGTATACCGAGGGGTATTGGGAGCAAAACATACCAGAACGGAGCCTAGGCAGATTGAGCACTCGCCACTGTTCGCGTCGGCCGAGGGCTGGTCCTTGGCGAGGCTCTGGAGCTGCTGATGTCTAGTTTTACTGCATGGCAGAGGCTGGGTCAGCATTGGTTCTAAAGATACCAAGATGGTAAAGGACAAGGCATACTTGAAGTTATTCGGCTTCTTTTGCCAGGCGCGGTTACACTCGATCCTGATCTTAACACATCTGAATATCATCTCCTCGCCACCACGGAAGTCAATACCTAGTTGGACGATATCACCATCTTTAATTGGATATAGCTTTGACTCGGTATTTGGCTGGCTCAGCCTGATGTGGTTGAGGAAGGTCCCAGAAGAACTGGCAACATCTTTGATCTGCCACTGGCCGTCAATGAAACAGAATTCACAGTGTCTACGACTGACGACCTTGGACTTGAAGCCAACGGGGGCATCTGAGGGAACCGTAGGATTGGCACTGGGTACGCCTTCGCGTTCAGAATAGCGGCCAACTCGGATAATAGAATGCTCGCTCGGTAATGTGCGCGAGACGGGAGAGAAAGTCAACGAAGGCCTCCCATTCCGTATCTCTTGATGAGGATGAAAGCGAATAGTGGGCAGGGATGATTTGGGCTCGTCGGCGGAATCTTTTGTACCTGAGGCGGTTCTTGCAGACTGCGAACGTGGGTTTGGAGGCCTGGAGGCGGTGTCCGCGGAGGAGGTAGCGGCGGCGGTGGTGTCGTTCGCTGTGGACTGCTGGTTGCTGCTCGTGTGTCTGCGAAAGGTGGAACTCCGATGCCTAGGCATCTCTTCTGCTACGGTCCTATCAGCTGAGGGCGTGGCCAGAGTTGGATCTGAGTTCCGACCGTCGGTCAGTGGAGGCGTGGAAGGACGAGGGCAACTTCGTCCTCTCCCAGGTGGAGTGGCTGCAGGGGGAGGGGGAGGGGGAGGCTGGTGGTCGTTGCGATAACTGAGAGAGCGATGGAAATAGTGTAGAGGAGTACGGGGGGGTTCGGTAGGACTGGTACTGCCCGATCGACTGTGAGACAGTAGATATGAAAGACCTCGGCGGCGGGAGGTTCGGTCCAAAGCCCAAGTGGTAGCACTACCTGTGGTAGGCGCACTGGTAGGCGCACTGGTGGGAGCTCCTACCGCGCAGGTGGCAGGGGCAGGGGGATGTGGGGGGAGCATGGGAGCAAGGGATCAAGTGAACAAGGGAGACAGCGTCTAAAAGGATAATGATCGTGGAGTGCGTTGGAGGGCAATGGCAGCTGGGGAATGGAGATATTATGTATGTCGTATGATGTATGATGTATAAAGCATGGGTGTTCTCGTAGTGGTGATGGAGGTGCAGTGAAGCCGTGAATGGTGAGCACTCAGGGCTAAGGTCACTCACTGATGGTTGGCGGGCGATCGAGGGACAAGGGTTATTTAGCCTTCCACTTCAACACCTCAACTGCCCAGATCGAGTACCGACTTTTGCCTGGGAGATGCTCGAATTCTAACTTCTCTCCAGGCCCCGAGACGGCTCGAGTTCTAGGTGTTGTTTAGGCGATAAAGCTGGAGTCTGGGCGGCGGCTTTTGGTGGAAATAAGATCCTTTGGGCCCGAGCTTAAACAGAACTTGTGCGTCTCGAGTTCTGGAATACTAGTGCTCCCTACTGAGCAGCTGAGAACTTTGAGACTCCAAGAAGACAGAGAAAGGAAGCAGCAACTACTCACCAACACGAGGTACATCATTCCTTCAACCTCATTTGCCTCTGGCTTCTGACTGGCAGTGATATCTTGTCGAGACCGATCGAGAAGGGACTTGCTAGCCTGCGAGCCGTCGAGGTCATCTGGCATGGAGGGTCACCCTGGCCGGGGTCAAAACGAGGTCCCGATAGGCTTTCAGGGTTTAGTGAGTACTCCGTCACTGGGTCTCCGGTACTTAGCCGTGTGGATTGGAGGGCTGAAAGCTGAGATAACTTGGGGTGTGTTTTCATTCAAGATTGCTTCATTTAATAAAATCCCCTGGACCTGCCTTGTCAATTGACACTGGGCAAGTATAGTGTACTGGTTTTCCTCCTGTTGCATGAATTTGCCCTCGCAATAATCACGTGATAGTAGCTGACAAACTTTGGCTATATCACGTGCCTATCGCCCATCTCATATTCACGTGGCTTCACGTGATCGTAGGATAAACAGAGTCCAAAACTTTCACCTTCGCCCATCCTCTCCGTCCTTCAAAACCACCAACTCATCAACTCATCTGTCACCATTCCTTCCCCTTGATCTCCAGGATGCGGACTGCAGCCGTCAGAGCCCTGCGTAATTCCAGGCTAGCTGCAAAACCGCCAAATTGCTTGACAAGGAATTATGCAACTGTCAGAGATGCTGCGCAAAAGGTGAGCCTCTTCATCTCCGCAACAGCAAAACTTGTCTCTAACCCTCATTCTCAGGACCCGGTCGAATTAGATCGCATCACCAACCTGCCCAACGGCATTCGAGTTGCCACTGAATCATTGCCCGGTCCTTTCTCTGGTGTCGGCGTCTATATCGATGCTGGCTCAAGATATGAAGATGAATCCTTGCGAGGTGTAAGCCATATTGTTGATCGCCTAGCCTTTAAGTCGACGAAAACAAGAACCGCGGATCAAATGGTCAATTCTCTCGAGACTTTGGGTGGGAATATACAATGCGCCTCATCAAGAGAAGCCTTGATGTACCAATCTGCTACCTTCAATTCTTCTGTCACCAACACCCTGGGTCTCCTAGCGGATACCATCCGAAATCCTCTCATCACAGAAGATGAGTTACAACAACAGCTAGAAACCGCAAATTATGAAATCCAAGAGATCTGGTCCAAACCCGACCTGATCATTCCAGAGCTCATGCACATGGCAGCATACAAGGACAACACCCTTGGACATCCGTTGCTCTGTCCTAAGGAACGTCTGCCCATGATCACCCGCGACTTGATTGAGAAGTACCGGCAGCAATTCTACAAACCTGAGCGGATAGTCGTGGCTTTTGCCGGAGTTGAACATGAAGCAGCTGTTCGCATGACCGAGAAATTCTTCGCCGATATGGAACCCACGGAAGTTACCTCACAGTCAATAACCTCAACCACGGGTGCGCACCCCTCCTCCGCACCCACCATCCAGCTCCCTACTTCTCAACCTCAGTCGACGCCGACAAAATCCTTCTGGAAAGGACTTACCAGCTTCTCAACTTCGGCCCCACATCAAGCCACTGTCTCTCCCTTAGATCCCTCCCTTCTCCAACCAACACCAGCATCATTACTTACACAGCCATCCCATTACACTGGTGGATATCTGGCTCTTCCGACGCTCCCACTACCTCAAAATAATCTTTCAATACCCCTTTCACATGTTCATATCGGATTTGAAGCCCTCCCAATCTCTTCCGAGGACATCTACGCTCAAGCTACGCTCCAAACCTTGCTTGGGGGTGGAGGGTCTTTCTCCGCCGGTGGCCCTGGCAAGGGGATGTATTCAAGACTCTACACAAATGTCCTCAATCAGCATGGCTGGGTTGAAAGCTGTGTTGCGTTTAATCATAGCTACACTGACAGTGGGCTCATCGGTGTCGCCGCCGCTTGTGAACCAGGAAGAGTTGGGCATATGGTTGATGTCATTTGTCGGGAATTGCAGGCTTTGACACTTGATTCCGGCTTTGCAAGCTTACAAGTCGCCGAAGTCAATAGGGCAAAAAATCAGCTGCGTTTTAGCTTACTCATGAACCTCGAATCACGTCTAGTCGAGCTAGAGGATCTTGGTCGACAGGTGCAGGTTCATGGACGCAAAGTGGGTGTCAAGGAAATGTGTGACAAAATTGATGCTCTGACTGTGGCCGACTTGAGAAGAGTTGCTAGACAGATCTTTAATGGCAAGGTTGACAACATAGGCCACGGCACAGGTGCGCCAACAGTCGTCATTCAGGAAGGAGAACCTGCCAACGGAAGACACACAAAACCCATACCGTGGGAAGATGTACAATCAAGAATAGCGAGATGGAAACTAGGGAGATTGTAGATTGTTTGATTTACAAAAAGGTATGTCATTAGCCTGTTGCTGTATTATTACCTCAGAACCCAAGGATCTGTGCCACATATATATTTCTATAACCACCCAGCAGCAAGATGACAGCTTGCGAATACCACTCTAATCAAATAGCGACTTGTACTTGTGAGCAGTCTCATCCTCTGCAGGCGCGATCCCTCCCACCAATGTCCAGCCTCTTCCCTCCCATTCAGCTGGCAGCTTCCCAGGTCCTCAACGATCCCAGCATCGGGCTTTCTTTAACTAGCGGGCAAAGCGGGCAGTTCTTTGGGGAAATGACTTAGAGTGGCGCGTGCTTCCAAGCTCTTCACTCATCTGCTGTTTCATGCCCATCCATTGTCTTACAACTCACAGTTATTCGACACATAGTTTTTGACAGTCATCAATTCATCTATATCTGTCTTCTTCATGCTACATACCACCTTGGACTCTCGTTCTCATCGACCACTGCGAAATTCAGCTGCCATCTGTGCCCCTTGAGCTTCATTCTGCACTCCTGGAATTGGGCATTTTCAATATAAACCCCAAATATAAGCGCACAGTAACCCATCAAGGAATTAGGCTCGAATCGGTCTAGGCAACGTCCTCTTGCCATGGCTGGAAATCGCCGGAAGTTCCATCGATCATCCATTCTCTCGCACTCTCATCCACAGACCCCAGAAAACATAAGCAGATCTCCACGCAGCGAGGAAACAATTACTCCAGTGTCTAGAGGTTTCGGCACGCCAACGACAGAAAATGCGGAGACTCAAAGAACTGATTACAGCCCTCTGTCTTGGGCAGCGGTCAAGAAATCGCATTTTAATCCAACCTCATCAAAAACCCCAATCTGTGATGCCTTGATCAGGCATGGCATTTTCCCCGACCGTGGACGAACAAAACAATGGCCGCAAGAGCCGGAATCTGATCAACCTGCTTGGAGAACACCATGTGGCATGAATGGTATCCATGATGCTGTAAATCTGATCCGTTTCAAGCGACTTCGAATACGTGGCAATGAAACCGCCACGCCACAGCCTGAGCAACGTGAAGAAATCATGTCAGTGCAGACTCTCAGCCATCATATAAGCACACCGCAATGCACACTATCCGACAGGCAACTAATCTGCTTGCAGGAGTGGAACAGGTTGCACTGCAAATGGACACCACTTCTGTACGAGCAATCATTGTTTCCCGCCTCTCTGAGGTGGAAATTCCGAGAATTGTATTTGGCCGCGGTGACGTCGATATTGCAAGGGGAACACGGAGAGACAGCATATGAAATGATCTAAGCCGTCCTGCGAATACGTCTTCTATTTCCATAGCTGATCAATCCAGAAGACTTCTGCGTGGGTAGCCCATTTGTACGGCGTGCCTTTCTCCAGCCCTGAAGTTGAGGCGACATAGCTATCCTGACATGCAACTACACACCAAGCTCAATCAACGACTGGCCCGATGCTGCTGCATTTATCGCCAAGCGCTGGGAACAGGTGTAGCATTCTGTCCCAGCGCTAAAATCATGACTGGTGGTTGAAAGGCAACCTTCCATCACCACAATTGGAACGAACACACCTTTTGGGCCTTGGTAGAGCCAAACTCCGAGATAATAGCCCTAGCCGAGTGTCCTATTAGCTCTTACCATGAGTCTTCCCTCCGGTGTATACTCTAAAATGTGTAGGGATGTCTCTCACGCGCTTGCTAAAATAATATGGTGCACCCTCCCCAGGGGATTCCTGACCATCTAACCATATGCTTTAACCGAAATAGATTGTGGCTATTGGGCATCCGGTCAGAAATCTCACAACCTGCTCATCTAAGCTAATTTTCCTCTATGCCTGTCACCGCACATTCAGACACAAAGCTTGCGGGCGATAAGTACGAGTCCTCGTTTCGAAACTGTTATTCCGGTGGATGGGCAGGGGAAGAGAAGTCGAAATTCATTGGGAAGCCGCTTTACCAGCCTTTGGAGCCACGAAGCCGGGTGGACTAGTTCCGCCCAATACAGGAGATGGCGGCGTTAAGACGTCGAAACCACGCGTGGGTTGAGCAGGCGTCACAAACCAGACGTCCTGCTAGTAAATTTCGTGTTTGTCCATGGTCTTCGTGGAGGCTCCAGGAAGACATGGTGCCTCGAGGGCGACCCAGGATCCTTCTGGCCAAAAGAGTGACTTTGCCTTGATCTTCATTTCGTTGTTGCGGCTATCGCTGTGACTGGACAGCGCCAAATCCTAGCTCTACGGGGTATCTATGATTTTGCGGGCAACCTTGTCTCTGCCCTCCGTTCTTCTGATTTTCTTGGACGTGAATCACAAACTCCGATCGTACTATCTTCCTGTCATCGGGCTTCGTAACTGCGCACTTGTCCAAGATGTCACCCAAATCGTAGGCTCGCAATGGCCATCCAATCAGCACAATAATCAGTGCAAATATCACAGAAAGGAAGACAACAAAAATGGTTCGCGCAGAGTTTCATATATGCTGGGGTGAAATATAATTTGTGGATTTCTCCTCCAGTACCCAGCTGCAACTAGCTGGTCACTACCGGAGCTGCGTCGACAGAGCGACGACTTGGTCAAGGAGCGCTTTACTCTCGCCAGCAGCGTTCTTGGTCACTTTTTCCAGCAAATGCTCGACTGTCTGACCGGGATCCGTAATAGCAATGCCCTGCGCGGTCTTGATCCTAGCGACTTGAAACGCCAGGAAGAATTTCGGCACCTTGATTGCGAGATTGCCCCCTTCACTGCGAATTCCCGCTTCCGTAGCTAGATACAGATTCAAATCCGTCTGGAAGGTGGCCAGATTCGTCGATGCAAGTGGGTTCGCGGTGGCGAAGGTGTCGAGTGCGAATTGTAGCGGCGTGGACGACGAACTGGCGAAGTTGATGTCTGAGAAGGAAACGCCGTTCGATGACACGTCTGGGACGTTGCCGATCGTTTTGCCTGTCCCGCAGGTTATTCCGCCTTGGATTGCGGCAGCCACGTCGGCGGTCTCGGCGGGGAGGGTTTCGCTGCCGACGATGAAGCAGGCGGCTTGTCGCTTGGCCAGTGGTGTCGGTGCGGCTTGGAGGGTGATGTTAGTAAAGAAGAAAGCCTTTTGGGATTTCAATATTGTGAGAGAGTCGGCCGTGCTCCTTACCGAGTCCAGGTCCCACCACGGATGCCAAGACAGCTATGCTCAGAATGTTAAGCCCTTGAAAACGCATCTTGAGGGGTTTTGAAAATCTGAATATTAATGGGTGAGTACAAAAGTGGCGACCAGCGCGATGAAAAGAATGTAGAGGACGAGTGAAGAACAAGTAGCGAACGGAGAACGTCCTGGGAAACAGTGACCAGCACGAGCAGGAATGAATCAAAATGTATCAAGAATGGGGATGACAGCCCTAACGAAACCGCCGCAGGCAAGCTGTTCGCTTTTATAAATAAGATGGACGAGCAGAACTGTTTGAAACGCTCCATCTTCAACGTATTTTCGACCATGAGGCCGCTCGATAGCCGATGCGGCTAGACGTGCCGTCTCCACGGTCATCCTGAAGGACGAATTTACCATTGTTTGACCATGATTAGCATCTTGGGTCAGGGATGAAGTTAGAGGTCATTGTCAAACATTGCTTGTCGAAGCCTTGTCGAGTGCTCCCAAGGCAGATCTCATTCGGGGGAGGGGGGGTGGGTTTGTGCCCAAAGCCCACATTTGCGGTTCATCCTCGTTAAAAGTTCTCGATGACATTCGTGATGTGAGTTGAGTGCCTCATATATATCGCATGTAGCTGATACATATGTATGCAACAGGACTGTTCATGCCAATCGAGGCGCCTTGAACAATGAGTGTTTACCGACGTTTACGCGAAGGGTTGGACTCGTGGTCAAACAAGACTGAGACAATGGGCGTCAGTCCAACCCACAAAACGGGGATATCTCGCCAATATTTTCCTATCCAATCAGGCGTCCCACCAGAAATGGGCTCCCCTAACCCTTCCAAGGCAATCCGTCAACAATGATTTCACTTTGAGACTTGGACATTTGCAGTGCTAACTGGAGTGGCTGCGGAGGCCACCTTGACTGCCCGCTGGGCGCGTGAAATTGCACAAGAACACGGGTTTTGTTCTACCGAGAAGGAAGTCAAGTTTGGAGATCGAATGATTTTTGGCGAGCTCCCTGCTCGCCTTGCCCAGTGACTCCGCAAATTGCCAGCCTTCCCTGCCCTGCCTCAGTGCCCTTTTGGATGCCTATACGGAGTACCCTGCGACGAGTGGGAACCATATCGGTTCCCCCCCGGCTCAGAACACGAAGGTGGGATGATAAGTTTATTGATCTTGCTTCTCCAGAATGACGGAGTTCCGATGGCCGGTGCCACTGGTCACATTGTTTACTCGTACTTGCAAAGTATGAGTAAATTTGTGATAACGCCTATCGCGTCGTGACCAGAGGGTTCATGCAACTTAAGTTGCCAACACACGACTCGAGAAGATGCAGCTCGGACGTCCGACGCTCTGAGCACACGAGCGCGGACATGGGAGCTGGCTGGCCAAGAAAGATCATACGATTGAGGCCACTTCAGACCCATAATTTTCCCACCCCAGTGACCTAAGGCTACCAGCCTCCCAGTGCCAGAATGCCAGCCTTTTGCGGATTTCTTCTGAACCATTTGATAAAGAGTCCTCTGTGGGGTGGCAGTGGGCGCTGGTCAACTTGAACCTGGGCAAGCTGGAGCTCTCGTTTTCCGTCACTTGAGCCGTTGTGTGCAGCATTGTGGGACTTCATCACCTGGAGCCGAAGGTATTCTTGGGCTCGAAAAACAAGGAACAAGCAGACAAGCTTTTGGCGGGCAGATGTGGAGTGGGGCCAAGCGGGTACCTGGTGGAGTGCCAAACATGGCTTGGCATGTTTGCACATCCGCGCTACGCTCTTTCACGTGCTCAACATCCACAGAAAGAGGCGCTAGACTCAGGGGCAGTGTGGCTGGACCCACATTGTTCCCCTGCAACCGCCTTGAGAGGATCCTGCGTTATGATTCTGATTGCACGCATTGAAAGACAGTTGTTGCATGATCAACTTGAATGCAAACGAAAAAGATTCACAAGACTGACGAGTCCACATTGGATCATCGGTATATTTGGCCAGGATGACCATCTCCGGAAGCGCCAGTCACCCACAGGTGGACTCCGCCGTGTCATCGACCCCTGCCAGAGCCACCATGCCGCCATGATTTACACCTCGCTAGCGATAAGGTCAGTGGAACCCAACCTCCAGAAGCCAATTTTACTAGCCAGCAATCAATTTTCGCTGGGCAATCAATCAACAGTCCTGGGAATCTTGCACTCTTGGACGCGTTAAGCACCAAATTTTGCCGACTATCTTGACATAATGTTCTGATTCCCATCCATGCCTGTCATGCCCCAGAATCCAAGAACAGATGCTCCGTCCAGAGCCACCATCCCATAGCATATCCGTTAGCGTGTATCCAGCCTACCAACCGAGCGATGGTGTGGCCTTCTTATGGTAACCTGCATCTCTGATCTGTGCTCGAGACCTCTCCATCACACACTCACTCGTCTATCCTCACACCTGCGACGACAAAATGCGGCACGACATCCTCACTGCGCTCGCCTTTGGCGCAGCCGTCGCCCTGGCCGCTCCTGTCACCGATGAGCCGTCGGCGATGCCCCATGTCCTACGGACACGCAACATTGTTGAGGAGATTGCCGATTCTTACGACTTTGTGGTCGTGGGAGGTGGCCTGGCTGGCCTTGTTTTGGGTGCTCGCCTGTCCGAGGACAAGAATCACACCGTGCTCGTCCTTGAAGCCGGTGGCAACGGTGATGAATATCGACAGCGTATAGGTACGATTGGACACACATGCCACGAAACCCGATTTCGCGTGCCTAACATTTCTTCAGATACTCCTGCATATGCATATTTTGAATCAATGTGGCCCACTCCATTGAACTGGAACTTCAACACCACACCTCAAGCGAATGCCAATAACAGCATGCTGCCATGGCCGCGAGGAAAGGTGCTCGGAGGTTCGTATTCAGCATCTCCATTCACCCGCATGTTGTGCATACTGACTTGGTGTTCTGACAGGCAGTTCGGCCATCAATGGATTGTACATGAATAGACCAGGCGAGATCGAGGTCAACGCCTGGCAAGATATGCTAGGAGATATGGCCGGCGCCGACAATTGGTCCTGGGACTCGTTCTATGCAGCTATGAAGAAGAGTGAAACCTTCACTCCTCCAGGCGACGCCATCGCTCAAGAGGCCGGCATTACTTGGAATACTGCCAGCCATGGGAACAAGGGGCCCATCCACATGTCATATCCTGGCTAGTATGTTGGTTCGCTGCCCCCAAGTTATATCTTATTGACCGTTTTCCAGCACGTTCCCGCTTGTCAAACAATGGCTAGAAGCAACAGAAGCCGAAGGCGTCGCTAACTCGGACGACACGTACGGTGGTAAGAACTGGGGAGCCTATGTTGCGACTTCGGCCATCAATCCTGGCAACTGGACTCGTTCGTACAGCCGCTCGGGCTACCTTGACCCTCTACCACCTCGTCCAAACTACGATGTGCTGGCGAACGCCTTTGTGACGCGACTACTTTTCAATTCCAGTTCTCCGAAAAACAACATGTCCGCAGAGGCAGT
>Ga0105239_10002179_pt1 | contig 25167 bp, 18 predicted proteins | sample KBSC44metaG_FD_92761 | JGI IMG/M metagenome (GOLD analysis project Ga0105239, IMG submission 92761) | Corn rhizosphere microbial communities from Kellogg Biological Station, Michigan, USA - KBS C4-4 metaG | ecosystem: Host-associated > Plants > Roots > Rhizosphere > Soil | place: Michigan, USA...
GCCCTTCCCAAACGATCAGGCGTTTCGAGGCGGTATTGAAAATTAGACTTCTTTCCTTTTGGATGATGTTTTTTATAATCCTCCCGATGATAGGTTTCCTGATATACCAGCACCGTATGCAAACCATTTGCAACGAGCTCGCGATAATCTTCCTCATCAAGCGGCTGCACTTCCATAGAGATATTTGCAAAATGCGGACGCAGCAAATTGAGGGCATTTTTAAAATACGGTATATGCACAGTATGATTGGCCTCACCTGTTACCAGTAAAACATGCCCATAACCCATCGACTTAATGGCTTCTGCTTCCTGTAAAATTTCTGCAGAGGTGAGGGTTCGCCGGCGTACTTTATTATCGAGACTAAATCCGCAATAGGTACAAATATTATTGCATTCATTGGAAAGATACATGGGCACATACATCTGTATGGTTTTGCCAAAACGCTGCTGTGTTAACCGGCGGCTCAGCTGCGCCATTGGTTCCAAATATGAAGCTGCCGCCGGTGAGATCAGCGCCATAAAATCATCCAGCGTTTTTCCAGTACGCGTTAATGCAGCTTCAACATCCGTTGCTGTTTTACTGTATATGCGTTCCTTAATGTCGTTCCAGTCGTATTGCTCAAACAGATTGATAAAACTAGTCATGGTATTCATCTAAAAATGCAGTTAAAGGACTACTTGCAATGGCAACATTCAATGGCTGGGCAAGCTTTGCTTCATAAGCGATGCGGCCTGCTTCTACCGCCATTTTAAAGGCAGCAGCCATTTGCACAGGCTGACCAGCTACAGCAATGGCTGTATTAACCAATACGGCATCGGCGCCTATTTCCATGGCTCTGGCTGCATCTGATGGTGATCCGATACCGGCATCAACCACCACCGGCACATTGCTTTGCTCAATGATTATTTCAAGAAAGTCGATCGTTTTTAAACCCTTGTTACTCCCAATGGGTGAACCTAAGGGCATTACTGCTGCTGCGCCTGCTTCTTCAAGCCGTTTACATAATACAGGGTCTGCGTGTATATAGGGTAATACGATAAAACCCAGCTTTACCAGTTCTTCTGTTGCCTTTAATGTTTCTATGGGGTCAGGCATCAGGTATTTTGGATCGGGGTGAATTTCCAGCTTTAGCCAGTTTGTTTGCAGTGCTTCCCGCGCAAGCTGCGCAGCAAATACCGCTTCTTTGGCCGTGCGCACACCCGATGTGTTTGGCAGCAGATTAATATGCGAATGTTGCAGATGCGTTAAGATATCATCCTGCGGATTGTTCATATCCACCCGCTTTAATGCTACAGTAACCAGCTCAGAGCCTGATGCCAGCAGCGCATCTTCCATTACAGCAGCTGAACTGAATTTGCCTGTACCAGTGAACAGGCGCGAATGAAATGTTTTATTGGCGATTGTTAACATGTGTATGGTTTTCGAGTGATCCCCTAAACTGTTCAATTATTTCTCTTTTATTATTGGCATTGGTAATGGCTCCTGAAATGGCTACGCCGTAAACACCAGTCGAAAGCAAACCGGGTACATCATCTGAAGTAATACCCCCAATGGCTACAACAGGCAAGCGTATACCGGCAGCTTTTACTTTATTCATTATTTGCTGATAGCCTTCCAAACCCAATACCGGACTTAGCTTTTGTTTGGTGGTTGTAAACCGGTAAGGGCCCAGACCAATATAATCAGCGCCTTCTTCTGCCCTTTGCTGAATATGTTCAAACGTATTGGCAGTACCACCTACTACCATGTTCTTTCCTACAATAGCTCGTACAGAAGCTACCGGCATATCCTGCAATCCTACATGAATGCCCCACGCTCCTACTTCCTTAGCAACATGAGGAAAATCGTTGATGATCAATTTTGCCTGATACTGATCGCACAGCGCCTTTGCTTCTTTGGCCTGTTCCAATACTTTTTCTTCAGGCTCATCTTTTATACGCAGCTGTATCAACCGGCAACCTGCCTGCAACGCTTCCCTGATCGCCTCTATATGCGTTTTTGTTTTTGTTTGCTGTGAGATATAATATAGTCTGTCTAGCATGTTAATTAATTTTTGACCTTACGACTTATCATCTGCATGAAAGCCCAGTAAAGAATGGTTGCTGTTTAAAAAAGATTCAACATATTGCTTGGCCAGCCTGCATGCTTCTTTTAATGAATGCCCTTTCGCGAGTTTGGCTGCAATAGCAGAAGACAATACACAACCTGATCCGTGTTTCTGAAATACTTTATCAACGCCTGCGGGAATAATTGTACTGCCTGTTTGCTCATATAATGTATCTGTTCCCAATGCATCAGGGCGATGACCTCCTTTTAGTAACAAAGCACAAAACACCGAACGGTCATCATGCACCAATGCCTCGTTGGTAATAGCCTGCAATCTTTGCAATTCATCGTAATTGGGTGTTACCAGGTCAATGGCAGCAAGAATGGCTTCGATGTTATGAAATGCATTTTCTGAATGAAAATCATAACCGGCGCTGGCTTTTAAAACTGGGTCCCAGATGATATGAATGGCTGGGTTATGTTTCTTAAGAAAACGGATGATTTCAATTAATGAATCAGGCGAATCAATAATACCGATCTTGCAGGCAGTTATTTTAAACTTTGCGGCAAGCGGTTGCAACTGTTCCAATATTTGTTCAGCTCCCAACCAGTGTACGTTTAAAAACTCATTATCGGTTTGTACCGTGAGCGCCGAGCAAACGCCAAAACCATACACGCCGTGTTGTTCAAAGGTTTTGCAATCGGCTAATACTCCTGCGCCGCCGCTTGGATCAAAACCGGCAATCGATAGTACGTATGGTCGTGGTGTTGACATATGCTAGTTATTGAATGACCTGAACACATTGGCTGCTTTTGCTGGTTCTTCCCAGATTGTGCCTAATACGGCTGCACCGTCGAAATTCATAGCTTTTATCTGATGGATGTTTTCAGCATTGATTCCTCCCAAAGCAATTACAGGAACAGCTTTCTGATCGTTCTGTATATAAAAACCGTCTGCGGCAATGCCGGGATAATTCTGTTTAGAAATGCTGTTAAACACTGGTCCGAAAAAAGCGTATGAAAAATCAGTTGACAAACTTTGTAATGTTTGCAGACTGTGGATCGATGTGCTAAGAACGTATTCTTTTGAAAGCGAGGATGAGCCGTCCTTTGAAGAGTGACCCGTCCCCGCCTTTCTTGCTTCTTCCGTAAAATGCAATCTCTTTATATCATACTCATTCGCCAGATGATGAAAAGCATGCAGTGCAATACGGTGATGATATTCCGCGGGAATATCATTCAGCAACTGCCTCACCTCTTCTTCATTGGCCTGCGGTTTACGCAAATGAAAGCATTGCAATCCTTCATCAAAAAGCTGTTGAATGATCGCCGCTTCATTGGGCAGAAACGATGGATGTGATATGACGATTAACGGATGCATTTGCTTACAGATACAATTCACTTCCCTTCTGTGCAAACTCCTTTGCTTTTTCTTCCATGCCTTTTTGTAATGCGTCGCCTTCTGCGAGATTATTGTCTTCAGCATACTGACGAACATCCTGCGTGATTTTCATCGAGCAGAAGTTAGGTCCGCACATAGAACAAAAATGCGCCACCTTAGCTCCTTCGGCAGGCAGCGTTTCATCATGGAACTCGCGTGCCGTATCGGGATCGAGCGATAAATTGAATTGATCCTGCCAGCGAAATTCAAAACGCGCTTTACTTAAGGCATTGTCGCGGTATTGTGCACCGGGATGACCTTTCGCCAGATCAGCGGCATGCGCTGCAATCTTATAAGTGATCACGCCATCCTTTACATCTTTTTTATTGGGCAGTCCCAGATGTTCTTTGGGTGTTACATAACACAACATGGCGGTACCAAACCATCCGATCATGGCAGCACCAATAGCTGAAGTAATATGATCGTATCCCGGAGCGATATCTGTAGTTAAAGGTCCGAGTGTATAAAAAGGCGCTTCGCTACAATGCTTCAGTTGTTTTTCCATATTTTCCTTGATCAGGTGCATGGGTACATGGCCGGGACCTTCTATCATAGTCTGTACATCGTGCTTCCATGCAATCTTTGTCAATTCACCCAATGTTTCCAGTTCGGCAAACTGTGCAGCATCATTGGCATCGGCAATACTTCCCGGTCTTAATCCGTCGCCGAGTGAAAAAGCTACATCATATGCTTTCATGATCTCGCAGATCTCTTCAAAATGCGTATACAGAAAACTTTCTTTGTGATGCGCGAGACACCATTTGGCCATAATACTACCTCCGCGTGATACGATACCGGTTACACGTTTGGCAGTTAAAGGAATATAACGCAGCAGCACGCCTGCATGAATAGTAAAATAATCTACGCCCTGTTCAGCCTGTTCAATCAATGTATCTCTGAATAATTCCCAGGTAAGTTCTTCTGCCTTGCCATTTACTTTTTCCAACGCCTGATAAATAGGCACGGTGCCAATGGGAACGGGTGAATTACGAATGATCCATTCACGCGTTTCGTGAATATTTTTACCGGTCGACAGGTCCATGATGGTATCGGCGCCCCATCTGCATGCCCATACTGCTTTTTCTACTTCTTCTTCAATGCTGGAGGTTACTACGGAGTTACCGATATTGGCATTGATCTTAACCAGAAAGTTTCTGCCGATGATCATGGGCTCACTTTCGGGGTGATTGATATTGCTGGGAATGATAGCACGGCCTGCAGCCACTTCCTGCCGCACAAATTCAGGTGTGATATAATTTTTGGGCGTATTGGCGCCGAAGCTATGACCGGCGTGTTGTTGCGACAGCATAGCATAGCTTCCGTTCAACTGATCTTTTAAAATATCATAGCGCTGGTTTTCACGTATGGCTATGTATTCCATTTCAGGCGTAATGATGCCTTTTTTGGCATAATGCATCTGACTTACATTATGACCACTTTTAGCCCGCAATGGATTGCGGATATGTTCAAAACGAAAAGCTTTCAACTTTTCATCATTCAATCGTTCAAGACCATACGAAGACGACACCTGTTGCAGTTGTTCGGTATCATTGCGATCGAGGATCCACTTTGCACGCAGAGCAGGCAATCCTTTTTTTACATCAATGTTAATGTTGGGATCGGTATACGGACCGCTGGTATCATATACAGTAACCGGCGCATTCTTTTCTGTTGCATCGCCTTTACCATGCAGTGTGGTATCGGTCAAGGAAATTTCACGCATGGCTACGGCAACATCATGCAGCTGCCCTTTTACATATATCTTTCGCGATGCCGGAAACGGATCGCAGGTTATTTTTTGCTGACTGGGAATAGTCTCCTTTTTCATAATTTTCTTTTATTGGTGAATGGTGGAAATCGTGAATCGTCAATCGTCAATCGTCAATCGTGAATTAGCAGTTGGCAATTTGCAGTACGCTATGAATGGTAATTTTTCATTGCCTATTGCCTGCTCATTTCAAAAATCATCCCCCCTGAGTTGCTCTTATAAGCATTATGTTATCAGCAGGGCGTAATACATAGGATGGCCATTCGGTTGAAGGAATAACCGTTTGATCGACAGCTACAGCCAAACCTGCTACAGGAATATTTAGTATCTGGGTGAGCAATTGCTCCAACGAACATTGATCCGGTATGTCTTTAGGTTGCTGGTTGATGATAATGTTCATTCTGATTTCTTTTTATACTTCAGGAATGAACACGAGGAGATTAAAGAGAAAGAATATAAAAGAAGCCTTTCACTTTTCCCTTCGGCAGTATGAACTGCATCAGGTTCAAAGGGTATTATCTCAGTCCGCCATGGACACCCCTAAAGCGGCGTAAAGGTAGGGAAAAATTGAAATGAGCAAATTTTTGTTTCCGTAGCGGCGTATGGGCTGGCTTTGCAGGAAACAAAAAGAGGCTGCATGTAATATGCAACCTCCTAAAACCTATATATGTTATGGCTGAAAGATGTGAGACTTAATTAGCTCAATACTACTTTTTTGCTGGCAAGAACATGTATGGTAAAAGAAGCAGACAAATAACTTGTTAATACAAGCAGTGCAGAAAACGCATAATGTCCATGTTTAAAAAGGGCTATACTAACCATGCTTGCAATTACTACCATTACTATTGTCGTAAGCGTAAAGATCGTTTTCATATAAAAATGTTTTAAGAAGTTTTTTTGTAAGCGTATTGCTTTTATGTAGTAATAGAGGGATAAACGGGCAGGAAGTTTATTAAAGAAATGTGAAGAAGTCAGAAAGACGGAAAAGTCCGCAAGTCGGAAAGGAAGAACATTTATAGTTGCTTTCTTTCGGACTTTACTGACTTCCTGACTTCCCGACTTTTGAACATGATATTAATCAGTACATAAGCTGATACTTTCCCGCTTGTTTTATTCGTTTACCACATATCTTTGCTAAAATTTAACAGTGGTTGAATAAATGGTGGACGATAGTATTTTTGATCGGCATGTTGGGGCAAACCTTCAGCAAAAGCCTTATCGTCCTGAATTTCAGGATGAATCAAAAGAAAATAGCCGCCACTTTATGCGTAAACAGGTTTAAACCCAGGTCGTGCTGCCATGGTAAATGTTATCTGGATAAGCAGCTGGCGAAAGATGAAAAATCACAAAGTACTCCACTCAATAATGGCTCCAGCTTTAAATTCGAAGTACTGCTCTACAACGAAAAGAAAGCCGAAACCCACTTCATAGTATTGAACGATAACCCGGTATATACCTCCCGCTACATTGAACCGGTTTCTCACAAAGTCATTGCCTCCGTTTTCCATCCTCCGCAAATAGGCTAAGGCATCTTCTCTATTCTTTTATATACTACTGGATTTAGAACGAATCTTATGGCTGTAATACGGTGTATCACGCTGCCTTCGGGCGTTTGATCAGATTACATATGTGAACCACGTGAAGCATGAGCAGAACCCATTTGATTTTATAGCCACTTAGATTTTCAAACCTGTTCCTTAATTCCATTACTTCAACCATTATACAATATGATGGTTATGCTGTGCATTCAGTGCTGATTATGTAGCCGTTGATGCAGCATGGCCCGTCATATGTATATACCAACTCAACTTATATGAAGGCTTATATAAAACCTGTGCTGTTGTTTTTGATGCTGCTGTCCTATGCTTTATCTTATTCGCAAACGGTTTATACCGGTAAAGTTATCGACGTTGTTACGCATGAACCCATTGCCCATGCATCGGTTCAGGCTAAAAACAGCAACGTGGGAACTACTACCAACAATACCGGGGAGTTTTCATTACCCCTCACAGATTCTGTTCATGAATTGATCATTTCTTATCTGGGCTATGTAACTACCATACAACGGATAAAAGGCAATCAGACACATTTGTTGGTTGCTCTGCAATCCGGAAACAATAGTTTACAGGAAGTAATTATCAGCGCCAGCCGCACAGCCCAAAAACGGAGTGAAGCGCCGATTGCCATTACTACTATCAGCCGTCAAACCATGGAAGATACCAAAGCCACCCGCATCGATCAACTGGTAAATAAAGTGAGCGGTGTGAATATGGTAAACCTGGGTAATGAACAACACGAAATGAGCATTCGTCAGCCCATGACTACCAAAAGTCTGTTCCTGTATCTTGAAGATGGTATTCCTATTCGCACCACTGGTTTATACAACCATAACGCCCTGCTTGAAATGAATATGACAGCAGCGCGTCAGATCGAGATCATTAAAGGGCCCGCTTCATCATTATACGGAGCGGAAGCAGTTGGCGGCGCCATCAATGTTATTACACAAGCTCCTCCGGCTGTATTCACGGGCAATGTGAGTGTACAGGCCAATAATACAGGTTATAAAAGAACAGATATACAGGTGGGCAATACTTTTGGAAAGTTTGGGTTGATTGTAAGCGGATATTATGCCGATCGCCACAATGGACCGGTTGATCACAGCGATTTTCATAAAGCAGCATTGACTATTCGTGGCGATTATGCTATCAATGATAAAACAAAATGGGTAAATGATGTTACCTATATAAATTATTACAGCGACATGCTGGGCGCGCTTGACAGCGCTCACTTTGCCAATAAGGATTACAGCACTCCGCAAACATTTACCTATCGTAAAGTGCCTGCCATACGATACAAATCACAGTTGTTTCATCAGTGGAACAGCAGCAGCTCAACACAGGTATCGGTGGTTTATCGAGATAATTCGGTTCAGCAAAATCCATCGTACCGGGTAAAAAATTCGGCTACCAATCCTTCGCTGGCATTTGGTGAGATCAACAATAGTTCATTCAACACCTATATGCTGATAGCGCAACACCAGCAGTCATTCAGTTTCTTAAACAGCAAACTTATTGCAGGTATAACATATGACAACAGTCCTTCCCGGTACTACAGTAATTTCATTAATATTGACCGGGATAGTCGCGGGTATTATGTGAATTACACTACCACTGATTCTGTACTCAGCAAATACAAAACCGGCATCAATAACCTGGCCTCTTACATTCATTATGAAGCTGAACTGGCAAAAGGCTTGAAAGCCACTGCTGCCCTGCGCTATGATTACTATCATTATAATTTTATAAATGCGCTCCCTCCTTCTGCCTACACAGGAGCGCCTTCTACCAAAAACAATTTCAAACATGCTTCTCCTAAAGTAGGACTTACGTATAATTATCACGGAATAGGCGTGTATGCGAACTATAGCGAAGGATTTGTTCCTCCGCAGATCAGCGATCTATATACAGGTGTACAGGTTCCTTATCTTGGTCCGCAGATCTTTTTTAATTATGAAGCAGGCGGATGGTTCTCTCTGCTGAAAAATAAATTGTATGCCGACTGGAGCTGGTATTTATTAAAGGGAACCAATGAGATCATCAGTGTAAAGAATGCCGACGGATCTACCGAAAACCAGAACGCCGGTAAAACAAAACATACCGGTATCGAGTATGGTATTACGTACCGGCCTGTTAACGGATTGTCGCTACGCTTCAGCGCTGCTAACAGTAAACACACCTTTATTGATTATGTAGAAAAAGGTGTTGCCTATAATAACAATGAACTGGCCGGAGGCCCGCATTTTATAGCCAATGCAGAAGTGATGTATAAACCCTCTTTTGTAAAGGGACTGCGGCTTGGCGCCGAATGGCAGCATATTGGTGCATACTATATGGATAATGCCAATACACAAAAATACAACGGGTTCGACCTGGTGAATCTGCGGGCAGGTTATACGATACAGCATTTTGAAATATGGGTGAATGCCATGAATGCTACCAATGTATATTATTCCACATTGGCCAGCAAAGCAGGCAGTACGGTTAGCTATAACCTCGGTGATCCGCGGGAGATCAATGTGGGTGTAGCGTATCGATGGTAAAATTCCTGTTTTTTGCACCACATAGGCATATAGTAAACATAGAATTTCACATAGAAGTCGTTGCAACAACTATGTGGTTTCCTATGAGCCCTATGTGTCTATGTGGTGGAAAATAAATATGAGGTAAAAATAAAATTATGTTTCGCAGAAAAATATACACTATACATCGCACCTTATCACTTATTGTTGCCATACCGGTTTTATTATGGGCTGCCAGTGGCTTTATGCATCCGTTAATGACCAATATAAGGCCAAAAGTCTTTACACAAAAATTATTGCCCGAAGCAATAGACAGCAATAAAATTCGTGTTCCATTACAAACGGCATTGCATAAAAAAAATATCACCGTTTTTCATAACGTTCGGTTGATCCATATCGACACCAATTATTTTTATCAGGTACAACAGGAGGTTAATAAAGCCCCTATATACCTGAGCACTATTAATGGTAAGTTGTTACCATCAGGAGACTGGTTATATGCGCAATATGTTGCCCGGCAATTTTTGGATGGACCTCCTCCTACCTCTGCTGATCAGGAAACCATTAAACCCGTTGCCTTTGTTGCTGAAGAAACTCATGATTGCTGCAATGCCGCCACGGCCTGCGTATTAAACAATACCCGAGGAAGTAAAGTCACTAACGTTTCGAGGTTAACGGCATTTGATGATGAATACAAATTCATTAACCGGCTGTTGCCCGTATACAGAGTTTCGTTTAACAGGCCAGATGGTATAAGGGTTTATGTTGAAACCACGCAGGACCGTTTTGCATTTGCCATGGATAACAAGCGGGCGATATTCGATAACCTTTTTCAGTTGTTCCATACCTGGTCGTGGCTCGATGGGCTGGGCAATGCAAAACTCGTTATTATTATTACTATTGCATTACTGGCATTTTGTACTGCCTTGTTGGGTATTTATATCTTCTGTATAACCAAAACAAAAAAATCGAATGCGAATACAATTGTGAAAGCACGGCGCAATCACCGGTATACCGCTATTGCCGGCGCATTGTTTACCCTGCTGTGGTCGTTCAGCGGAGCCTATCATGCGCTGGCCAAATTTCAGAAAGACGATAGGGATGCCTCGTTTGTCAGCAACAGTTTTTCACCCGATATTACTTTTGATTTTGCCCGATTGCAGCAAACCATACAAAAACCCATCAGTGATATCTGTCTTGCAAAAATGGGTAACGATGAATGGTGGCGGATTACGACCCTGCCTTCACATCAGCATCACATGGGCAAAGCTCCCGTTGATATGATGAAAAATATGGGCGCGGCTATGCCGGCTGTTACATTTGTCAATACTGCTAATTATTCTGTATTGCCCAATGGAGAAGAAAAATATGCGGTCTGGCTGGCCACACAATTCAGTAAGCACCCAGCCAATAGCATACAATCGGTTACTGCCGTTACAAAGTTTAATGATGAATACAATTTTACCGATAAACGATTACCGGTGTGGAAAGTGAGTTATGCAACAAACCATAATGAAAGATATTATATTGAAACTTCCACAGGCAAACTGTCTGTTCGTGTAGATAACACAGATTTGACAGAAGGTTATTCTTTTGCCCTTTTTCACAAACATCATTTTATGGACTGGGGTGGTAAAGAAGTAAGGGATATCAGCACTATGTTCTGGGCATTGATGCAGGTGTTGATGGTGATGGTAGGACTGATACTGTGGTTAAAATCGCGATAAATATCGAACATTTTTTGCACCACATAGGCATATAGTAAACATAGAATTTCACATAGAAATCATTGCAAAAACTATGTGGCTTCCTATAAGCCCTATGTGTCTATCCCGACAAGTCGGGACAAGTTGTGGTGAAAGAAACGTCGATATTCTTAATCCTTCTTCTGCGTACGATATTGTTTGGGTGATAAACCGATGATCTTACGAAACCGTTTGGAGAAATAATACGGGTCATCGAAGCCCATGCTTAAGGCAATATCTTTTACCGAGCTGGTAGTGAAATCAAGCTGCTGGCTGGCCTTTTGCATTTTCATCTGTATGAAATAATCAATAGGCGCATAACCGGTTTTCTGTTTAAACAAACTGGAGAAGCGGGAAGCAGAATAATTGTAATGACTGCTCAGTTCCTGCAGGGTGATATTTTCGTTGATGTGTTCCTGCATGTATAAAATAGCGCTGTCAACACAGTCCATTTTATCGGTAGAAGCTGCGACCGTTGTTTGTTTTGAATTATAAATAAACAGACTGAGAAAATGCGGTAAACATAAATTGGCGAAGATCAGGTTATCGGTACTATACCCCAGTTCAAGCGCCTTATACATTCTTGAAAAGGTGGTAAGGATCTCTCCGCTATTCTTGATATATGCAGGTTTGAAGTGCTTTTGTACTGACTGCAGGCCATTCAGTTGAGGAAGCGATTCTCCGCCATAATGGATCCAGTAAATGGTCCAGGGATTATCATCGGAGCTGCCGTAGGCATGCTCAACATTCTGTGGTAAAAGGAAAAACTGGTTGGGGCCTACCTCCGACTTCTTATCGCCTATCTTATACCATCCATTCCCATCAACACAATAAAATAAAAAATTTTCAGGCAATCCTTTTTTACGATAGGTGTAATGACCTTTCGCATTCGGGTAGTAGCCGAGGCTGCATACGTATAGCTGATTCAATAAGGTGTTGGATTGTACTTTAGATTTCAACACTGTCTTAGGTATCTCTATACGCTGGCGGCCTATGCCATACCAGATATTTTTGTGTGATCCTTCTTTATTTCTAGCGCTCATAGGTAATAACAGTACTTTCTGGCTTTCTGGTACTGCAAGATACTTACATTCATTCATTCAGGAATCAACAGTTAATAAACAATCGACCACGCTGGATTAAAAAACTATAAAAATCCTCCCCCAATAGGCACTCGTCGATTGAGACTATATAACCGCCGAAACACAGCGTATTTGCTAAATGTTATTTGCATCCCCGCGTGTCTGCGGTAAAATTTGTTTCGGCTTGCCTTATCTTGCGTTATATATTAACTCTATACACTTCATGAATAAAAAGGTTGTCTGTTTTATTGCCTGTATACTTATCTACATCATGCCAATAGCCTTACAGGCACAACCTGTTGTACCGGATGTATATAACGTTATATGGACTTCACAAAGCAATAGTGCAGCGGGTTCCATGCCATGTGGCGGAGGCGATATAGGATTAAATGTATGGGTTGAAAAAGGCGATCTGCTAATCTATATAGCAAAAAGCGGCGCCTTTGATGAAAACAATGCCTTATTAAAAGAAGGCCGAATACGTGTAAAATTGACGCACAACCCTTTCGATGGTAATAACTTTAAACAGGAACTGAAATTAGAAGATGGTTCCGTTAGTATAGACGGTAAAAACGACAATGTTCAAACCAATATAAAAGTATGGGTTGATGTATTCAGACCCGTAGTACATATTGATGTTAGTGCATCGAGCCCCATACAGGCAACAGCAGCCTATGAAAGCTGGCGTTATGAGGATCGTATAAATACGGGCAAAGCCAATAACGGCAACTCGTATAAATGGGCGCCTCCCGGTGAGGTTATTACTTATAAAGACAACATCAGTTTTACGGGGAACAATATTCAGTTTTATCATCGGAACAGGGCCGATACACCCAATGTGTTTGATATAACGGTGAAACAACAGGGCCTCGAAGGGGTAAAAAGTCAATTATACAATCCCCTTACCAATCTCACCTTTGGCGGCATGATGCAGGCCCCTAATATGCAGTCTGCCGGCACCTACACAGGTACGTATATCAATACCGATTTTACAGGATGGAAACTGCAAAGTAAGAAGCCCAGCCGCAGTTATCATATTGTCGTTTATTTACATACGGCTCAAGCAGACTCAGCATCTGCATGGCAGAACGGTTTGCAACAGGTTATAACCGATGCGACACTACACGACAAAACAGCCTGGCAGCAAACACGTAACTGGTGGAAACAATACTGGCAACGCAGCTATATTAATATCTTACCCAATCATCCGGATACTGCTTCGGCTGTATGGCAGGCAGGCCGTAATTACCAGCTATTCCGTTATATGCTTGGCTGTAATGCCTTCGGAAATTATCCAACCAAATTTAACGGGGGACTGTTTACCTACGACCCATCCCTCACCGATACTTCCTTGCACTTTACGCCCGACTTCCGAAACTGGGGTGGAGGCATTCATACGGCCCAAAACCAAAGACTGGTTTATTTCCCCATGCTTAAAAGCGGCGATTATGATGTAATGAAGCCCGAGTTTGATTTTTATCTGCGTTGCTTACGCACTGCTGAATTGCGAAGTGAGATATACTGGAATCATAAAGGCGCCTGTTTTGCAGAACAACTGGAGAATTTTGGTTTACCTAATTGTACCGAATACGGATGGAAACGTCCTGCTGATTATGATAAGGGTATGGAGTACAATGCCTGGCTGGAATATGAATGGGATACCGTACTGGAGTTTTGTTTAATGATGCTCGAAACTGAACGGTACGCCAATAATAACATCAAAGAATACATTCCGTTTATAGAAAGCTGTCTGCGCTTTTTCAATGAGCACTATCAATACCTCGCCGGTAAAAGGGGAAGAAAAACCCTCGATGGTAACGGACAGCTTATACTCTTTCCCGGCTCGGCAGCAGAAACCTATAAAATGGCCTATAATGCCAGCAGCACCATTGCAGGGCTGCACACTGTACTAACGAGGTTACTGGAACTGCCTACATCATACCTGTCAGATTCATCACGCGCCTACTGGCAGGTAATGTTATCACGTATACCCCCCATCAGCTTTCGCCAGTTTGGCAATCATACCACCATTGCACCGGCCCGCTTGTGGGAAAGAATAAACAATACAGAAGAGCCTCAACTCTACCCTGTTTTTCCCTGGGGCATATTTGGCATTGGTAAACCCGGATTGGATACCGCTATTAATACCTTTAAATACGATACAGACGCGATTAAATTCAGAAGCGCTGTTGGCTGGAAGCAGGATAATATTTTCGCCGCCCGCTTAGGCTTAACCACTGAAGCGGCACAATTAACTATACAGAAATTAAAAAACAGTGGTCGCCGTTTCCCCGCATTCTGGGGTCCGGGGTATGATTGGGTTCCTGATCACAATTGGGGCGGCAGCGGCATGATCGGTTTACAGGAAATGTTGCTGCAGGCTGATGGCAAAAAGATCTATCTGTTTCCGGCATGGCCTAAAGATTGGGACGTACACTTTAAATTACATGCTCCTTATAATACAACCGTTGAAGCCACGGTACAGAATGGGAAAGTACAATCATTGATCGTTGTTCCTGAAGAAAGGAAAAAGGATATTATAATGATGTTTTGATACCCGGCACTTGTACTGCTATTTGGCGTTGGTTGCGTCGCACACTTGTACATTAGAAGCATTATTCAGCAATCGGAAAATTTTCCTATATTGTTCCAATGGGCACTTACATGAAATCCATATCATTTATGCTTTTGTTGAGCATATTTTGCAACTATACAAATGCACAATCCCCCTGTTCTCAGATAAAGTACATTGATCAGTTGGCCGTATCACCGCCGGAACCTCCCATACAGGATTTTAGAAAAGCGGATTACAATGACATTCCTGATTCAGTAAAAAACAGAATTAAAGCAGAAATAATAAAAGAAACGTCTTCCTCCTTTTTCAAAGGACTGAAAGTAAAAGAAGTAAAGGTTTTTGATTCGGCAGTAAATGAAAAACTGTTTACACCCGCTACTATCCTCGACGGTAACGAAAACCCCGTAGATTTTTTATATGTCATTTTTTACGAAGAGCTATTCAAAGACATTCCTTTTGTTTTTAAACTGGAAGTAAAACAAAACGGTGAATTACTGAGGAAGGGTCAATTTGAAGGCATTGTAAATCAGAAAAAGAAAATCATTCCCTGCAGTAAAGCCCTGTCAATAGCAGCGTCAGATAAAGAAGCGCCCATTACCAAACCTGGTGACTTATATATCTACTATAACGACAACTACAAAACGATTGTATGGCAGATCATGGAAGCCGACAATACCAATGGCGACAGCCAGCACGTAACCGTAATAGATGCCTTTACCGGTGATGTGTTAGATAAGAATGAGTTTTTGAAAGGAAGTACGAATTTTGAGTCGACACCATGATGCTGTGCGAAGCTTTGCAGTTTCGCCTGTGACCACTTTACCTTCTTAACCATACCGTCATATCACACTTGCCTCTGTTGCCCCATGCATAATAAGGAATCAGCGTTAATTTAATGGGTGTTGCATTGGTACGAACCTGTTTGTATAAAGCTTTTGACCAGTCTGTTTTGGGCTCCAGCAAAGCAGTGCCTTGCAAACTCATGATCTTGCTTTTATCGATGGTTTTAAATACAGGATGCAGATCGTTCTTAACCGGCAATACGATATCAAATACATCGGTACCGGCAGGCAGATCGGTTGATTCAACACAATACACTATTGGTCCGCGTTTTACCGCCACCTGGTTACGTGTTTCTTCTACAAGCGGATTGCTTTCAACCAATGTCACAGGCATATCAAGGTTCAACTCTATTACATCGCCAGCCTTCCAGGTGCGGTTTATAGCAGCATAGGTTGCCGTTCCTGCCGTAACAGCAATGGGTTTACCATTTACTTTCAGATCAGCCTTATTACACCAGCCAGGTATACGCAGAAAGATAGAAAAAGGATTAGCCGCTGCTTTTGTTACGGTTATTTTAATATGGCCATCCCAGGGATAATTGCTTTGTTGCGTTAACTGAACCGCGCTGCCATCTTTTAATTGAGTAGACAATGTATTATCTCCATATAAATGCACCCACAATCCTTTATCAGAAACAGTATAGGCATAATCGTTTACTTCTGCCATAGTACGCACGGTATTGGGCGGACAACAATTAGACAAACTGATATAAGGCACCCGTCCCCCACTCCATCGTAATGCATAAGGATAATCAGCTGAAACGCTCAGCGGATTGGTATAAAAAAACTTATTGCCATCCAGGCTGATACCTGATAGAATACTATTATACAATTCCAGCTCCATTACATCGGCATATTTGGCATCGCCGCTTAACAACAACATACGCCAGTTCCATAGCATGTTACCGATATTGGCGCAGGTTTCGTTATGTGCCGTATTACTGGGTAATTGATAGGGCCTGCCATATGCCTGATGCGTTTGTTGTATCTCCGGCGGACTGTACGAAACGCCATAAGGCGATACGCCATCATACAAGGCGCCGCATCCACCGGTAACATACATTTTTCTATATACCACATCATCCCATATGTGATTTAAACAATCCATCAGGGAATCATCGCCGGTTTCGGCATATACATCGGCTACACCGGCATATAAATAATTCGCACGCACGGCATGCCCCATCGCTGTCTTTTGCTGACGGAAAGGAATGCGGTCCTGATTATCATCGGTGCCACTGTCTACCAGTCCGCGGATATTAATAAGATTGATCGCCAGCTGCAGATACTTCGGATCTTTTGTGGTACGATACAATTCAATCACGCCCATATAGTGGGAAGGACAAATAGCATTGCGCGCCAGTTCGGGAGATGAACGTTTATAAAAATTATCCAGATAATCGGCCGCTTTAATGGCAATGTTCAGCAAGGTCTTTTTACCGGTTGCACGATAATGAACACAGGCTGCCGTCATGAGGTGGCCCATGTTATAGGTTTCAAAATTCAATCTGTCTTCAAAAGCTTTTGTATTGCCCGATTTTCTTTCTGCAATCATTACAGGTGTATGAATATAGCCATCGGTGCGCTGACATTGTGCAATGGTAGCGATGACCGTATCCATCATTCCATCGAGCCTTTTATCTTTTGTAATGACGTACAGGCTGGCAACACCTTCGATCAGTTTATAAAAGTCGCCATCATGGAACGGAGGCCCTTTATGAGAACCAGTATCTTTTCCGGCTGCAATTTCAAAATTTCTATAGGCATGACTGATGTTAGGATCAGTATACGTATGCCACAAATGGGGCACCATAGAGTCTTTACATACCTGCAGACGTTCGCCCCAGAAACCGTTTGTCCAGGTTACAGCAGTCATATCTACGGGCTCCAGTTTAGCATATTTGCTACCACTGGTATTCACCAGGCTGTTATTCTGGCAATACACAACATCAGCAATAAGCAACAGAATGAACAATAGATGAATACGCTTCACAATTTGAAAATTTGATAATTTGAAAATGAACATTGAATTAACCCCTCTGGTTTTATACTGACCTCATTTATAACCCACCCCTTTTGATCATCGTTTATGTTTGACACTCTACCACCCCTCCCACGGAGGGGATACACCCACTGTTTTTCACTTTAGTAGAGGCTACATCCCCTCCCTGGGAGGGGCGGTAGGGTGTTGCACCTAAACAAAGACTGAATGGGGTGGGTTTTGAATATCGAAAAAAGTAATCAATAGTTATTCCTTTTCAATATTCAAAATTACAGGGCCTAATAATCCTGCTTGCAACAGGGGTTTACCTTTCATGGGTACAGCGGTGGCATTGGTCCAGGTGATGCGTTCTTTTTCAGGTAAAGAGGCATCGCCGATCAGTCTGTTCGCCCACGTATTGGTAACTTCTATCCGTAATTGATTTTTACCCGCATTTAATGCATTGGTAATATCAACACGATAAGGAGCGGTCCAGGCTACGCCACAATATTTATCATTCACATACACAGCAGCGAGGTTGGCTACCTTTCCTACATCAAGCCATACTTTACTATTCGTGTTTCTATTTTTCCAGTCGAAGGTATTGGTATATGATGCAGTGCCTGAATAATAGCGGATCTTATTATCAGCATTGGTTGACCAGTCTTTCAATTGATCAAATTGCACAGGTTGTGTAGGACCACCCTTTGTAGTATCGAATGTTACAGTCCACGCCCCATGTATACTGTCAACTGCAACAAGATCAGGCTGGTTTTTACCTTTTATAAAAGAGCTGTTAAAGGCGTCGTCACGCAGTATAATAAACAACGATCCGTTGTCTGCAAATTGCAATGGTATGTTGGTGCGGCCATTCTTCACAAAGAAATTATCAGCCTTTTGCTGATCACCGGTTACAGGATTCCATATTTCAGGCAGGCGGCCTGCTCCATTTAATGATATAGTGATGTTCCGTTCTTGATTTTGCTGATTGCTGATAAAATAAATATCGAAGTGCTCTCCTGTGCGATGCGTCCAGGCAAAACCACCAACCGCTTTACCGGATTTATCAATAGCTTCCACATCTTTTTCTATCCCCAGCGAACGGAATGAACTTTCATGATAAGGGCCCTGTATAACCCGGCCTTTTGATCCGTAGTCCAATGCCTTTTTTCTCAAAGGAAACTGCTTCCATATTTCTTCGCCAACCTGTTTTACCTTTTTATCGGTTTCGGGAAATTGCGTGAGACTGTATGATTGCTGCGGTATATCATTCACAATTATAGTAGCGCCGGCTTTTACCAGCTGTGCTATTTTTGCTGCCACAGGAGCAGTCATTCTTCCTTTTGATGGAGATAATGGATTGGGTTGTGGCAGTATCAGCAACTTATAGCTCGCGCCTCCGGGAAATTCTACTCGTCCGTTATGATAAGTAGCCTGCAGTAATACATCGGGATTGAATGAATCGTATGCATACCCATGCAACGGATCAATCCAATTCTCCGGATCGGCCATATTCAAAGAATGCGTAACACCTTCGGGCATGGAGCGTAACGGAGTACCCGTATTGGCTAACCGCTTTTTCTCGTGCTGTACTATAGAATCGCCAAAGATACCAGGCAGTGTGCTTACCAGTCTGTCGGGCAATACAGCGCGACGTGGAATTTCTTCTCCGGTAAATACAGCTATATCAGCAACAGGTTTGCCCAATTGCAATAAAGCCTGACATCGTTGTGCATATTCAACCCATGCTCTGCCGGGTTTCCACCAGGTTTGATCACGTTGAAAAAATAATCCTATTCCGCCTAAGGTCATTCCCGGTTTGCGATCCATCCACGGATTCTCCATGAATACGTGGTATACCAGCCTGTTAATGCCCAATGCATAATTGCGGTCGGCCAGTGTTTTTAACATACCGGGATGTTCATCCCATGTTATGCGTAATTCGGTAAATGCTTCTGCCTGAACAATAGGTTTGCCATAGATATGAGCGCCGGAAATGGCGTCGAGCATATCGTTGGGCTTGTCGTGGGTTGGACTGCGCAGCCAAAACTCTCCCATGGGAAGATCGGCCTGGCTATAATGTAATAAGCCATCACTTGTCATGGTCGGCGCTACGCTCTCAGCACTGAACACACAACCCTTTTCATGGGCGAGGCTCTTCAGCGTAACATAAAAATTATCTTTTACCAGCTCTGCAATGGTTTGCCGCACATCATATAAAAAGCGTTCGCTTACATCGGCGCTTTCCACAGGAACGCCGGTCATGGCAATGAGAAAAGGCAGACAATCATATCCGCGCCGTTTTTTAAATTCACTGCTGAATACCGGTGACCAGTTCTGACTGCCGCATTCCCAGCTATCCACATGAAATATTTTCAAAACTTCCTTTGCCAGTTCAGGGCCCGCCTGATTAATTGCTTCACCAAACCATTTATTAAACTGTAACCGAACGGCATCGGGGTTAAACTTGTCGCACTCCAATCCTTTTCCACCGCCGCCTGTGGCATTGGTTAAACCGGTTGACGTATGTCCTATTCTGATGATCGTCCATTCGCCGGCAGGCACATCCCATATAAGGCGGCCATCAGGCGTCATTTTATTGGTAATATTAATAATGCGGTCAAGCGGTACACATAATGAATCAGGAGCCTGTGCGTTAGTAGTTCTTTCACTTACACGCCAAACGAGGCCGCTCTTTCCTTCATACTGATGAATGACCGGCTCGCCAGACAATTCAATACCGGAGATCTTTAATACCGGTTTCCATTTGGCCGCATCGAGGTCTTCAGAACCCGGTTCTGATCCTTCTTTATCATATATAAATCTGAAATAGCGTGCAGTGGTTGCGGGAATAGCATAGGTTACATCTGCTTCATTATCTTCCCATCCATGCCGGGGCGGCTGCATCTGTTCCAGTATGTTGAATTGTTTTCCATCATTGCTTACTTTGATGAGCAAGCGCTTTGCCTGATAATTATTTCCATTGGCATGTATAACAATGGAGCGGCAGGTAAATGGCTTTGCATATTCATATTGAATCCAGCAGGTGGTGTCGCTTTTAAAAGTCTGTTTACTTTCTTTTTGAGCAAGATATTGAGGCGGCACACCGGCTATGCTGCTGGCAACTACAGGAATTAACGACGTGTCAGCAATGGCCTTTTTGATCATGGTAGGAAAGGCAAACACTGCGATGTCTTTATAATAATTTTCTCTTGTTTCAGGTTGAGGCAATACTGCGTTGAATTGTTTTTCACCACCGGTATAGGTTTTTGTCCATACAATTCGTTGCATGGACAGCTCAGGCGTAATCCAGGGACCGCCTGCCAATGCAAAACCATCGCTAACGTGCATGGCGAGTTGCAGGTTCTGTCGTTTTGCTTCCTGCATGGCAAATTTTACCAATTCCCACCATTGAGGTGTTAACTGTTCTGCCGGCGGATTGATCAATGGCGGATTAGCTGCGCCTTTAATAAACATCATATAAGCGCCGCCAATACCTGCTTCTTTCATAGCCTGCAAATCGGCAGCAATTCCTTCTTTGGTTACAGCCGCCTGCATCCAGTACCAGAATACCCAGGGCTTTGCCTGTTCGGGAGGATTACGAAATAACTCATCGAGAGAATCACTTAATCGCACAGGCCTGGAACTACTGTAACGCATTACATGTGCCGGCCTCTGTGACTTTGCAGAAAGAAACAGTACCAAACAACCTAAAAATATAGCCGTGCTTTTATTCATGCTGTTTATTGAAATTATTATCTATTGCTCTCCTACTTTTAATTTCAGACTTCCAACATCCTTCTTCGGGATGGCTGAGTATTCTTTCATCATTTCCTTTAATCCCCGCCTGCGCCAGAAGTTGGCGAGAACAGAACCGGAGATGTTCATCCACGGACTAAAAACGGCAGCGGGTAATCCCAATGTACCCAGTTTTCCCATTCCTGCCGCCAATCCTGATGCCATACCGGCATTTTGCAGTCCCACTTCAAATGCAATGGTACGGGCTGAGTTTTTATCGAGTTTGAATAAACGTGCCAGCCAGTATCCAAAGAAATAACCTGCTGCATTATGGATCACTGAACAGATAAATAACAACCAGCCGGTTTTTAATAAATTATCGTGGCCTGCAGCCGTGGTTACCGTTGTAAAGTAAACAATTCCGAACATGGAACAATACGGCATAAAACGGTCAAGTTTCGGGTAGCGCTTTGCCAGCAGATGATAAAAGATACCCGCGACAATGGCGCCTAATAAAAATCCAAATATTTCTATTGATTGTAAAAGTTGTGGAGAGGCAATATGGGCAGATAAAAAACTCCACCAACCCAATGGCAGCGCCCATAACCAGAACACCGCAATAATAAATAGTATGGTTATTATTCTTATCCCTTTGGGTGTTGCATTTTTCATGTAGTCGTGCAACAAGGCCGCGCCAATGGGAACAATTACAATCTTAATGATTTCCATCATCATATTCACTACATCGATATGTACCAGTGTACCAGCTAGCAATTTCATTAATAAGGGCGTAAAGAACGGCGCTGCCAGCGTAGCCATAGCAGTAACAACGACAGACAGCATAAGGTTGGCTCTCGCCAGGTACACCATTACGTTGGAGGCCAACCCGCTCGATGTAGATCCGATGAGAATAATACCCGCAGCAATTTCGGGCTCAAAATGAAAAATGCGTGTAAGTAAGAACCCCATTAAAGGCATGATGGTGAAATGACACATTAGTCCGATCACTACGCCCCTTCCCGTTTGCGCCAATCCCGAAAAATCTTTCAGCTTCATTTGTATGCCCATGCCGAACATAACCATCTGAATTATCACCAGCATCAGCCATTTATTCCTGAGATCGACTGGTCCCCAACTGGTAAATGCAGCAGGATATAACATGCCTGCAACAACCGCTACAATAATCCATGCCGTATACCGGTATCCTTTTAAAAAAGGAACAGCGCCTAAACCTATTGCCACACATATAGCAGTACATACCGCAGCAGGTTTATACCAAAGCGGTTGCTGCAATACGATACCGATCAGCAAGGCAATGGCCGCTGGTATTGTGAGTATTAAAAATAATTTAGAGATCCTTTTCATATGGTGATTTGGCGTCAGAAAGTCGGAAAGTCCGGGAGTCGAAGTCGGAAAGATGCTCTCAGCATTTTGGTTTTTCTTCCGGACTCCCGGACTTTCCGACTTTCGGACTTTCGAACTTTTTTGGACTTTCAGACTTATAAAATAGAAGCAATATGTTGTACCGCAATAGCCGGACTGGCCAGAATAGGCACTTTTTTATCTTCTGCCAATAAATTATCGGCTACACGGGCCATAGATGCCTGCGCCAATACAATAACATCTGTCCTTGATGATAAATCCTTTAATGCTTTTGCTACCATTTCATCATGCTTTGCTGCATCACCGCTCATAAGCGCATCGAATGCGCCTTCGCACAAAACGGCTTCCAGTTCGATGGTTTTACCGGCAATGGCTGCCCTTCTTTTTACCAGGTCGCTGGTAGGTTGCAGCGTGGTTGATAAGGTAGCTACTACCCCAATTCTTTTACCGGTTTGTACGGCTTTATCTGCCATTGGCTGATCAACCCGCAATACAGGAATACCAGTTAATGCCGCTGATGCTTCTACAGCTTCGCCGATAGATGAACAGGTTACCAGAATAAAATCTGCACCGGCAGCTTCTGCCGATCCTACATAGTTTACAACTCTTCTTGCCGTTGCAGGCGTTAACTCTCCGCAACTGATCACGTTTTTAATAAGGCTGTCATCAACAATGTTGAACACTTTTACCTGTGGTAAATACTGACTAACCAATTGTTGAAATACAGGCACCAATGTAGCTGATGTGTGTATGAGCCCTAATGTCTTTTGTTGCATATAATTATTTTATTCTTTTAACAGTTTCCGTTTAATAAGATCTCAAAATAGTTTTTGGCACCTACCTGTCCGCCTTTGAAATTTACTTCAAGGCCATCAATAGGTGATCCGGGGGCAGATGCTTTACATAATGGCGCTCCGGGAACCAAAGCAGCAATCATTACGACTGCTTCAATGCCCATAGCTCTTGCCGCATAGCTGCTGGTATCGCCACCAGCAATTACAATTCTTCGTAAAGGAGTTTGTGCTGCCGCCATTTTAGCCAAGGTGCCTAATATGGCGCCTGTTTTCTGTGAAGGCAAATGAACATCCTGTTTTTGTGCAGCGCCTCCTGTATGAACAATTACATTTTTTCCATTGCTCAATAATCTGATCGCTTTTTCTGTAACAGACAGAAGCGATGGCTGATCATTCTGCAAAATGTCAGCGGCATCGATCAGTACATCTTCAAAACCTTTTGTTTTTGCATAGACGATCTGACCAGCAGTAACAGGAGAACAACTACCACATATAACGAGTAATGGTTCAGCCTTTCCGGGATGCGGCCATTCGTGTACAGGCTGCAACAAATTTGTTTTATTCCAGTATTGCCCCAATGCCATTTCAATACCGGATGAACCGGCAGAAAACAAAGTGCCTGACATAGCACGCTGATCAATTAATTCGCCGAGCACTGATAACTGTTCCTGATATAGCGCATCGAATAAGATCACTTCAGAGCCATCCGATATCAAATGATCAATTTCGTTATTAAGTTCATTGCTTGATCCTGATAACTGAATGATATTGATCAATCCTGTTTTCTTTGTGGTTTGTTTGGACAAATGCAAACGCAGATCACTTTCATCGGCGGGTGTAACAGGATGTACGCTCATAGACGGATGCCTGTCTAACCGGTAAATATTTCCATTGCTGCCAATACCCATGCGGGCGAATAAATTACCGAACAAACAATATCTGCCTAGAACAGGTGCTGCCACCAATAATGGAATGAACCTGTTTTTAAAAACAGCAGCGCCTGTATCGATTGCTTTTCCTATGCTTCCTATTGTGGGTGATGAATCGAATGTAGAGCACACTTTATAATGCACATGTCGCGCGCCTGTTTGTTTTAATTGCTCAAAAGCAGGCAACAGGGTTTGTTCCATTTGCTGCGGCGACATGGCGCGTGTAGAACCGGCAACGCCAAAAGCATTCAGGCCGGGATATTTCTTTAACTGCTCTGCAGATGGTGGTCCAATGAAGAGGGCGGTCTTTGCTCCTGCCCTGGTCATAAACTCGAGCGCATCCGTAGAACCGGTAAAATCATCGCCGTAAAAGGCAAGTAATATGTTTTGCTTGTCGCTCATTTGTTAAACTCATAATTTATTGCCCTCCGCTTGTTCTAACCCACCCCTGTTGATCATTGTTTATGTGTAACACCCTAGTGCCCCTCCGGGGAGGGGATGGACACCCTGATTTTTACATTTTCTTACCAAACTGTTTTACCGACTCTGCAAATTCAGGATATTGAGCAGCGGCTTCTTCAACACTCATACCTTTCACTGCTGCATGCCATGCCTGTTGTAAAGCCATTACACCTGAAGCAGCACCCATAGGATGCGCCATGATGCCACCACCAGCCATATATAATAAATCAACTGTCTTTGTGAGACGATAGGTTTTAGGTGCTTGTCCGCCCCACTGACCCGATGATACCACGGGTAATACCA